>JAEEGG010014310.1_pt1 | contig 16812 bp, 15 predicted proteins | sample 9134161 | NCBI WGS metagenome assembly JAEEGG01 (sample SAMN16246543, study PRJNA631951) | gut metagenome | biome: gut microbiome; feature: rumen; material: CR-attached | host: Bos | place: Iran: Karaj | collected 2018-10 | reverse complement strand
GGAAAACTCGAACAAGCCAGGCCGGGTCCACGCCGGTTTTCTGGCCGAGATAGCGGTACGAGGTGAACGGGTTGTCTTTTTTCGTCTCGACAAACCAGTCCTTAAGGTACTCGCGATATTCCAGGTAGTCTAATACTTCAGGCATACCCTATAATCTATATTATTATAGGGGCGTGTTGCGAAAACGCGTTGAGAAAATAGGCTTCGCGTTGTAAAATTTTCAACGAGCGTTGTAAATTGCCGTTTTTTCGCGAAAAAAACGGGCTTTTCAGAAGTGTCATCCCGAGCGAAGTCGAGGGATCCAGTGACTATCCTTCCAAAAATTTCAGCAAATCCGGTATTTTATTGTGCGCGTCTTCCTTGCCGAGCTCGTAAAGTTCCGCAATTTTCTTCTTGTTGCTCTCGATGTCCGAAATCTTGATGAGGCGGCTTGGGCGGTAGATGAAGACCTTGCCCTCAGATTCGAGTTTGGCCAGTTTGTCCAGCGCCTGGTTATAGCGGATATGGCGCGTGGCGACCGCTTCAACGAATTTCGGGTAATGGCGGAACGCAAGCTTGACGAGCGGAAGAGCCTTGTTGATCTTTTTGCGGTAACCGAGCGGACGTGTGAGGATTACGACCGCGCGTTCAAAACCGCTTTTGAACATGGGTTCGAACGGGATGCTGTCGGCAACGCCTCCGTCCAGGAACTTTCTCCCGTGAATCTCGACGATTTTGCTTAAAATCGGGAGGCTTGCCGATGCGCGGATGCGGTTCATGTCGTCTTCGTTACGGTAGTCCAAAATGCGCGGGTATTCGGCAAGGCCGGTTTCAACGTCTGTCATGCAGACGCGGAATTCAGTCTCTTGGCACTGTGCGGCGAACTTGTCAAATTCAAATGGGTCAATTTTGTACGGAATTTGCTTGTAGCAATAGTCAAAAGCGAAATAGTCGCCTGTGAAAAGCAGGTTCCTGAAGCTCATGTAGCGCGGGCTCTTGGAGTGTACGGTATCGACGCGAAAGTTGCGCCCGATTTGTCCTGAGAGAAAACTGCACAGGTGCGTGGCGCCTGCCGATGTGCCGCAGGCCCCGCCAAACTTGATTTCTTTGTCGGCGAGCACGTCAAGAACTCCGCCGGCATACGACCCGCGTAAACCGCCGCCCTCGACAACAATGGCTGTGTTTTTGTACTTCATAAAATTAACCCAAATCCGACTTATTAATCTACATTAATTAGTTTGGCTATTTAACTACTTTAAACTTATTTTTGCATAATTTGTATTGATTTTATCCAAGCGTAATCTTTGGGGTGATTTACGAATTTTTCGGGATTTTGAGCGAACATGGCCAAAAATTCATCGCGCGTCATCAAAATGAAGTCGTCTACTTCGCCTGGCTGCGGAACGAGATGTTCCACTTCTTCGTCAGATAGCGTTATCTTGTACGTGTCATAATATTCGTTGTCGAAATACGTTCTGTTGTTTAAAGCGTTCTCGTGAGTCGCTTCAAAAAGGTATTCCAAGTCTTCGGGGCGTTTGGTGATGCCCATCTCTTCGCGGAGTTCGCGGACGCCAGCGTGTCGGCTGTCGTCGCCTGCGGTAATATGCCCGGCGCAGCTTGTGTCGAGCAGGTTCGGGTTGTTTTCCTTGAGGTGGCTCCGGAGCTGAAAGACGATTCTTCCATCGGGTGCAAAAGCCCAGATATGGACGGTGCGGTGCCAAAGCCCCTTCGCATGGACTTCCGTCCTGCTGCGGGAATACCCCGCCGGAGTCCCGTCGCTGTTTAAAATGTCAATCATCTCTTCTGCCATGTTCGCCACCTGCGGTTTGAGGATTTATTTCACTTTCTTGATGACCTCTTCTGGTGTTATAAAATTTAGAACACTATAAGCGGACATTCCGTTTCCCATATCCTTGAATGATGCCCCAAAGTGGTAAACTGTATCATCTATAAGTAAAAAACGGTCATGGACTTCACGCATTGATTTTAGTTCTAGTCCCGGATGTTGCTTGTTTTGTAGGGCTGCGTCGTCTTTCATTTGCGTATTGATTCTTGCAGAATATATGGTTGCTGTAACGTTGTTTGCTCGCATGGCTGCAAACTTTAGTACTGTAATATCGGCAAACGGATCTATAAAGACTATAGAACGTTTGGCTGTTTTCACTAAATCTGCGATTAGGACAATCCCGTCAAATCGGGTGTTGGGCGCTATGATCCCACCTGTAGAAGATTGAGTAGCTTTGACGAAGAAATCTATATGCTGTTCTATTGCAGAAATTCGTGTATTTTGCGTTTCGAATTGATTTGTTGTTGCTTCTTTAAATTCGGTAATTTCTGTAGAGTGCTTGTTGATGAGTTGTCGTTGTTCGTTTAATCGGTCTGCAATTTGCAAATTTGTTAATGCAAGTCGTTGGTTGATGGCATAGCCTTTCAACATGTAGTCTTTAAGAACTTGGCTTGCCCAACGTCGAAATTTAACCCCGGTTTTACTGTTGACTCGGTATCCGATAGAAATAATCATATCTAGGTTGTAAAAGTCAATTTGTCTTGCAACTTTGCGTTTTCCTTCATTTCGAACTACTCGAATTTTTCGAGTAGTTGAATCGTATTCTAGTTCTTCGGATTCAAATATTTCTTGGATGTGGTAGGTTATGGTATTTTCTTTAACTTTAAATAGTTTTGCCATTTGTCCTTGTGTAAGCCATACGGTTTCGTTTTCAATACGCACTTCCAACTTGACATCTCCTTCAGGTTGGTATAGTATGATTTCGCCTGTTTCGTTCATTTTTATCCTATAATGTTCAAAATACGAGTCGGATAGCCGATTCTTTTAGAAATGGGAATATGTAAGGATTTAAGAAAGGATATAAGTAAGAATCTAATAAAGGGCTGCTTTTTGCTTGATACTGCAAAAACAGCTGACCATAATCTATAAAAGAGAATCTTTAAAAACAAGGGGAGCTTTCCCCGAAAAAGTATTTATATTACCTATAGCAGGGGAGCGATGCTCGGAATGATATATCTATCATTTTTTATGATTAATCTAATATGAATAATCTATTAGTCATTATTAATCTCCTATGCTACATTTGGGTGCGAAAAAAAGAAGGTGTATAAAATGGACTGGCTAATTGACCTGTTTGCAAAGCCCTCTGTAGGGCAACAAGTACTCGCGCTATCCTTGACGGCTGCCATCGGCATCATGCTGGGCAAGGTCAAGGTGAAAGGCGTGAGCCTTGGGGGAGCTGGCGCTCTTTTCGTAGGAATCCTTCTCGGTCATATCGGAATGCGAATCGAGCCCAGCGTTCTTCATTTTATGCAGGAATTTGGCCTCATTCTCTTTGTCTATACAATCGGTATGCAAGTAGGCCCGGGCTTTATTGACTCCATAAAGCGACACGGTCTGGTGCTCAACATTCTTGCGGTGAGTATCGTCCTCCTGGGTGTACTTGCTACCGTTCTTATTTACTTCACGACGAACATGCACGATAACGTGCCGGTGCTGATTGGCATGCTTTGCGGTGCCGTGACGAACACTCCGTCGCTCGGTGCTGCAAATTCGGCGCTTACGGCGGCTGGCGTGGACGCTTCACTCACGGGCGTTGGCTATGCGGTGGCTTACCCGTTTGGTGTGATTGGCATTATCCTCGTGATGATTCTTGTGCGCGTGTTCTTTAGGCAAAAGCCGGATGTCGCTGCTGCCGAATACCAGAAAGAAATTGCAGAACAGTCCAAGGAAATCGTCTCTTGCACACTCCGTGTGGACAACGTAAATCTTGTGGGCTGCAAGATCAAGGACATTCCGGGGCTTACTTCTTCGGGTGCTGTGGTGACGCGCCATGCTCGCGACCAGGTGATTAACATGCCGAAGGGCGATATGACGCTTGAACTCCATGACTTGGTGCATGTCGTCGGTATGCCGGATGCGATTGAAAGCTTGCAGAAGATTATTGGCGAAAAGCAAGAAAACCCGATTACGCTCCAAAAGTCGAATTTGGCGGTCAAGACGATTCTCGTGACGAACAAGAAAATTCTCGGTAAGAGCATTCAGCAACTTGCGCTCAATGACCGCTTTGGCGTGACCGTGAGCCGAGTGACGCGTGGCGGATTTAAGTTCACCGGGCGCCTCGATATCCGCGTGAAGTTTGCAGATAAGTTGCTCGTGGTCGGTACGCCGGAAAGCATTGCCGCTGCCGCGAAGGAACTTGGTGACTCGCTCACAGCGCTTGACCATCCGGAAATTCTCCCCGCATTCCTCGGCATTTTCCTTGGCGTGATTGTCGGTAGCATTCCGGTGGCGATTCCTGGAATGCCGACCCCGCTCAAGCTCGGCCTTGCTGGTGGTCCGCTGATTGTCGCAATTATCCTCAGCCGTAAACGTAAGATTGGCCCGCTCAACTTCTTCATGGCGAACAGCGCAAACCTCATGCTGCGTGAACTCGGCATTACGATATTCTTAAGCTGCGTGGGCCTCAATGCCGGTATCAAGTTCTTCGATGTGCTTTTGAATGGCGACGGATTCTACTACATGGCGCTCTCGGCAATTATCACGTTCTTCCCGCTGATGATTGTGGCGATTGTTGGCAAGGCGGTGTTTAAGGTCAATTACCTTTCGCTTTGCGGTGTGCTTGCTGGTGCAACGACAGACCCTCCGGCGCTCGCGTTCGCAAACGGACTCAGCAATTCTGAAGCGACAAACGTTGGTTACGCATCTGTCTATCCGCTTACGATGCTGCTGAGAATCTTGAGTGGGCAAGTGCTCGCGATACTGCTTATTTCTTAGAGCGTTGGCGAAATGCGCGGCAGAATGCATAACAAGATGCACAGAAAAAGATTTGTCAAGATGCGCGCGGCGCGATAACAGTTATTTTGGTTTTCCTGGTCATAACAAAGGGCGGCTCGAAAGAGTCGCCCTTTTCAATATGCGTTGAATTCTATCTAAAAATGGGCTAAAAAGGGGGTGTTTTGGATGGAATTTTGGGCAAATTTGTAGAAATGGAAGAAAATGACAATTTTTTTTAACATTTTGACTATTTAATCTTTTGACGAGTGTATATTTATCGACGATGATGATAGGTAATGGAAATATGGTGGTTTTAGACTTGATAAAGTCTGCTATTTTGGGGATAAGCCTAGAATCATATTTCTTTTACCCATTCCCATGTAAACTTTTGTTTCCTGACTTCTGGTCGAAGTCCTTGCCTAAAAGGAATACAACTGACGACATCATTTGTCGCCGGCGTGTTTTATAATTAGGACTATTAGTGAAAATAACAAGTTTTAACAATATAGGTAAAAAATGAAAAATACGGAATTGAAAGAGCTGATTCTCTCTTGTGCAAAAAAATATAATGTTTCTTCGGTAGAAACGTCTTTGCAAAAGGCTGTTGAACAACAGAGTGTCAAAATTGGTTTTCTTGGTGCGTTTAGTGCAGGTAAAACAAGCTTGATAAATTCCATTTTGGGATTGAATCTTCCGACAGACATTAGTGCGACTACAAAGTCAATTTGTATGATTGTGCCGACTCCTGGTATTGAAAAGAATGAATACTATTTGGATGATGGTCAAAGTTTGGGAAAAATTTCAATTTCTGATTTTTATTCAATTGTGGATGGTAGTAAGGATGGGCTTGCTGTTATAAAGACAAAACCGTCATCTATTTTGCCGGAAGGGTCGGTGTTTGTTGATACTCCGGGTATTGATAGTGTTGGAACCGAAATTGAACAGACTTTTGCTTATTTGCAGTATGTTGATGCTGCTGTATTTTGCATCAAAAGCCTGAATGGAACTATAAATCATAACGTTTTGGAGTTTCTTTGCCGTCCTGAAATTCAGTCGATGGCAAACCATATTGTATTTGCTTTGACGCATCAAGATGAAGTGGAGAATGAAGAGGCCGTTCGCTCTGAGGTTGTTAGACAACTGCGTAATATCAATGATAAATTAAAAATTGACAATATTGAAGATAAAATCTTTTTTGTTAATGGAAAAGATGGCGTTGGAAATGCTGATTTGGTTTATTCATTTGTAAAAACTCATATTTTAAATGATGTTGAACATTTGAACGAAAAAAGGCTGAATCAGAATCTTTGCCAAATTGCTTCTCAGCTAAAATCTCATTTGGAGAAGCTATTGACGAATATGAAATTAGATGATTCTGAGATAGATAAACGACAGGAAGAAATTGAAAAGTGTATTTATGATTTGGAAAAAAAGATTGAATCTCATAGATGTCGCTTGTCTTCGTTGCAGCAGGAATTGCAAAAGGATATTTATAGCCAATTAAGTAGTTGGAAAACTGCTGTTTCCATTGCTGATTCAGATCAGCTAAAGAGTCAAGTTGATTCTATGCTGGATTCTCTTGTTCAAGGTATTGATTATAAGGTGAAGACCTTGTTGCCTAATTTTGATGTGCCTGATAATGTGAAAAACTCTGTAGGCTCTGAAATTATGGCTGCGATGGCTGGAATCGATAAGAAAAAAGACGCACTTGTTATGGTGTCTACGGCTGTGTTGACTGCTTGGCTTATGCCGGGGGCTAGTACTGCTGCAAATGCTGCTGAAGCTGCTGGTGGAGCTGCGGTAAAAGCTGCTGGTAATGCTGCAGAAAAGATTGGAAAAGAAGCTACAAAACAAAATCTTTCTCAGAAAATAGGAGACTTGTTGTCTAAACGAGCGACACAACAAGCAGGCGAATCTGCAGGAAAAGTTGGGAAAGTTGCAGAAAATGTTGGAAAAAATGCCTCGAAACAAGTTGTGAAAGAAACTTCAAAATTTGCAAAGTTTCTTGGTGCAATGGGAACGGTTATTAAAGATATTAACCCGTTGGAACATGTGGGTACACTTGTTGCTGGTAAGGTTAAGGAATCTTCTTTTGAAGGGCTTGTTGCAAATTATTCCTCCTCTATTGCAAGAAATGTCATTTCTTCGTTATCTGATGCTTTTGAAGTTGAAATTGTTCGTCCGTTACAACAAAATTTGAATGATCAGAAGGTTGCGCTGGAAGAAGAAGAAAAGAAGAGAGTGCAGGGGTATCAGAAATTTAATACGGAAAGAAGTGAACTCGAGGACGACATTAAAAAAATTTCTCGTATGGTAGATAATATATGATTGAATATAAGGAAATGACCGAGAATGAAATGAAAAACTTTTCTGATGAAGTTGCTTCATTTCGTAAGGATGTAGAAAGAATTCTTGATTCGTTCCAAGAATTTGAGTCCATAACGTCTATTGATTTGGAAAATTATGCAGGTAACTATTTACGCTTGCAAAAAACAGGTCTTTTCAAAGAATCGAATGAATCGTCTCTTTTGCGAATAGCTCTTGCTGGAAGATATTCTTGTGGAAAATCAAGCTTTATCAATGATTTAATAGGAAAAAAGGTTGCTCCTGTAGATTCTGGAGAAACAACACGTACAATTACTAGAATATCTTATGGAAAAAAGTTGCAATTTTTTGATAGTGAAGGAAATTGTATTAGTGAGGCTGATTATCGTAAGAAAGCAGTTGATAAGGGGCTTAACAGACTTCAATATACGATTAATGTTCCATCAGATTTTTTAAAGGGGATTGTTATATCAGATGTGCCTGGCTTTGATCCAGGAACACAAGATGATAAAACAAAGAAAATAGATAATGAAATTAGTTTGAAAGAGGATAGGAATGCTGATATAATATTTTTGCTTTGTAAGTGTAGTGAAGGGGTTTCGGGGCAAAATGTTTTGGAGTTCTTGAAGGGCTCCAAGAGCAGAGAAGGCATTTTGAATGCTGATTATGCGGGAAAAGATAAGAAGAAATTGTTGTATGTTATCATTACAATGGCTGATACTGCAGTAGAACAGGCGGAAAGAGAGGCTGTGAAAATCTCAATAACTGCAACCTTGAAAAAGAATGGTATTCAGTATGAAGATTGTTTCTTCTATGCAAATCCCAATGACCCAAATTGTATGCCTCTTGAAGAAGATGAAAAAGTATTTTTCGAACAAGAAAAGCTGCGCTTAAAGAAAAAAATTGTAGAAATTGCTGACAAACATAGCGGCCTGGCTAAGCAGAGAATAAAAAAAAGTTTGGAAAAAAATTATACAATTTTTAATGAGTCAAAGAAGGAATCATTAAGAGAGTTTTCTTATCGGAAGTGTGGTTGGCTGCGGGAATACTTGCTCACAAATGGTGTTGGTGAAAAAATTGTGGATTACTCCCCGGCGGAATTGAAAATTCAATTTAAAGATAAATTTGATAGTGTTTACGAAATGTATAGTTCGGCAATAAACTCTATTTATTTTTGTGAAGTCGGATGTAAAGGATCTTTTTTTAAAAATTACTACATCAATGCAAGAGATGGTCGTTGGAGTTGGTCTGGAAATTGGGTTGAAGAATGGCAAAAGAGTAAGGATAGTATTGATGCTTTTGTAAAACGTTGTGATTCTATATTTAGGCCGTATTTGAGATTGCCTCAATCTGTTTCGATGCCAAAATTTGAATTACTCGATGATTATAATGATGACTTTTTTGGAAATGACGAATCAAAAGTTCGTAAAGAATGTAGAGACTTTAATAGCCAAACTAGAAGGAAGTGGTTGAGTTTAGTAAAAAAACAATTGGATGCTAAACGAAAAAAATTTGAAGAATGGATTGATGGCTCCGCGTATGACAAGAAAAAACAACTAGAAGAATTGTTTAATATTGAATATGAACAAATGAAATTTGAACTGGAGAGATAAAAATGTCAACAACAGTAAACCAAAACTTTGAAAACGCAAAAAAATGTTTTGAAGAAGAACTGGAACAGATTATTTCTAGCGGTATTCTTCCTGTAGATATTCAAACATCTGCTGCTGATAAGACTATAACAGCAGAATCATTGCGGTCAGAATTTGATCATTGTTTGAATGAAATGTTCACTATTGCGGTATGTGGCGAGGTGAAAGCTGGTAAGTCAACATTGCTGAATTCCCTTATTTTCGAAGATGAAGTCTTGCCGTCTTTTGTTACGCCTGAAACGGCAAAGTTGACTTTTATTCGTGAGTCAAAAAAAGAAATAAATTACTTCACGGTTAACTGGTATTCTAAATCAGAATGGGATGAAATGAAGAGTTCCTTGCCTGAGGAAAATCTAAAAGCGTTGGATGAACGTCTTGAGTATTCAGCTTCAAAAGATGTGACTTTGTTCAATTGCGTTGGTAAAAGTCCTATAGATGTTGATGATTTGGGACGCTTAGCAGAATATACTTCTGTTCCTAAAGATGGTGAGCAAAATCCGAATGTCGGTGTATATACTCCATTTGTTAAGAATGTTGAAATTTATATAAAAAGTGATAAGCTAAAGAATTTACAAATTGTAGATACTCCGGGGTTGAATGATCCGAATAGAATCAATTCCAACGAGACTACAAAATGGATTAATCAGGCTCATGCTATTATATATGTTTTTCCTGTTCGTGGTTTAGGCTCTTCTGATTTAGAGTTCTTTAAAACGTTTATGCCGGCTAAAACTTTAAATACTCGAATTCTAGTTCAAAATAGAATTGACGAAAATAAGGACTATGAGCATGCTACTGCAGGTTACTCTGATGAACCTGCATACAAAGCAGTTGGATTATTTGTTGCTGGGGAAGTTTTGTGTCCGTATTCTGCTCAAGTTAATTTGGCTCAGAAGAAGAAGAGCCATAATAAGGCCTCAGTCAGAGATGAAAAAATTTTAAGAAGATTCCCTGATTTTAATTCCGATCCAAATAATTTAGCTAAACAAGTTTCTAATCGCTTATATACAAATAGTGGTTATGCTCGTATTGAAAGCCTTAGCAATATTTGTTGTTCTGTTTATTCAGGAAAGGTGAAAAAAATTCAGGAATCTATAAACCTGTTGAAATTTAAGTATGACCAATTTGAAAGACCTTTAGAAGAAATTAAAGATAAACTGAAAATTATAAGAAATGATAAGTTCGATATTAATCACGAATTGGATAAGATAAAAAAGAAATTAAATGAAAGTGTTGATGACTTTGGATCGAATATAAAAGATCGGTTGTTGACTGAATGGAATAATCTTGATTTTCAGCCAGAAATAGAGCGTATGGTAAGCAAATCGGGTGGATATCACAATGTTGAGGCTGAGTTTCCTGCTATTTGGGATCTTAAAATGAGAGGTATTAAGAATGGCTTAGAAAAATATATTCGTTCGGGTGTTCGTGAAATTCAGGAAAATGTGTCAAAAAAGCAAGATTCTATTGTGCAGAAAATTTCTGCCGTAATGCATGAAAATGTAAGGGGAATAATTGTGGATTATTCTCAGGAAGAATGGGGAGTCAACATTGATTCTGATCTTGAAGATATGGGGCTGCCTTCAGGTTTTTGGGATAATTTAATTACAAGAGGGTCTGTTGTTGCGGATAATATTGTCGCTGCTGTAAATAAACGAATAATTGATATTAGAAAAAAATATGACCCTTATCCAAAGGTTGTTGCTCAACGTATTTCTGCATTAATTAAAAAAACATTTGAAGAAATATCTAAGAAAATGGATTATATAGAAAAAACACTTCAGGAAGTTTTGGATAAAGAGAAAAATTTAAATGCTGAAAAAGCTTTGTTAGAGAAGGAAATTCAAAATGAAAAAAATAAGGAGGCTAAATGTACAAAGAAAATTGCAGACATCAAACTTCTTGTAAAAAAACTAGCATAGGAGGAAAAATGGAAGAATCATTGAAAGAAGTGTCGGGTCAATCAAATGGAACATTGACTTTTATTGTCGTAATAGGACTTCTCGCTGCGGCTGTGCTTGTTTATAAATCCTTAAAAAAGAAAAAATCTGTTGATTCAGATAGAACGTCAAATAGTGATGAATGCGTTGTGTCTGAAGCCATGGTGTCTTGGTTCGAAAAAATTCTTCAGGCTTATGCAAAAAATTATTGTGCGTATTTGCTTGAACAATATCGTTTGAGAAATAATTTATCCATGGATGAAGTTAAATCGTTGCGGGATAAATATGGTGTGGAACGGATTTCTCCAGATTTATTTCTTGAAATGAAATTTGCCGAATCATTCCCAGGTGCTGATATGGATGCTTTGAAAGCTATGCAAAAGGCTTGGCTTGATGAAAAGCATATTTCGTATCATGAAAATTCTATGAGTGAAGCAATCGCACGAGAAATAGAAAGAAATGTTACTCCAGAATTTCAAAATGAATTTGAAAATTTTGTTAAATCAATGAAGAAAAATTAGATAAAAGGTGATGAAAATATGGTAACAAAAGAAGAAGCTGCTGAATATTTTCGAAATACGTATGATTTGCAATCTGATGATGGCACTTGGTTTTCTGTTATAGTGGGCCTTGATGATAATCGTCAGATAATAAGCGGTATTGATCTTGAAGAAAATTTTTGTAGAATACTAACTCCGATAGGCTGTATTTGCGAATCGAAGTTGAATGATGCCCTTGATTTAATGAGTGAAGGTATTGTTGGTGGACTTGTTAGAATTGGTAATAAACATTGTGTGAATCACGCTTTTTTTCTTGATAGCATGGAATCTCCTGCTGATATTAATGTCTTGGTTTATGCAGTGGCAAAAATTGCGTATGATATAAAAGAAAAAATTTTAGGTAAAGATTAATTTTTTTAGTTTAATCCAATGTCCCCCAAGTTCTACTGTAAATATTGCGGAATCGGTTTCCCTTCGGTTTTTGCGCTGGTTAATGCTCGCTGTACAAAACAGGGTGGTGGTGCAAATCACGTGCTGTACGAGGGTTCTGAAAAGTCTAAGTACACTTGCAAGTATTGCGGGCTGCAATTCCCGACGATATTTGCCATGGTGAACGCCCGTTGTGTTAAAAGTCCGTCGAAGGGCGGTCACGAACCTGCTTTGTAGTTGGAGTTCTTATGTCCAATACCGCTTACGATTCCCGCTTTCTTTCCATCCCATTCTACAGATCGCATCCGTACATGATGCCGTTTGTGGGGGATGCTTACGAATCTTCGATGCATAAAAAGCTTTTGCTTGTGGGCGAGAGCTTTTACTTGCCCGAAGGTGCTACAGTGCATCACAATGCGAATTCATGGTATGGTACTCCCATGCTTACGAGTGATGAGCAGGATTGGTGCAACACCCGTGGGACTCGTGAGGGCAAGAGTGGACGTTTCGGGAAAGAGATTGATCGCTGCTTGAATCTGGTGCTGCCGAGTGGTGGCAATGGCTGGCACCAGGTGGCATTCCTCAATTACTTCTTGCGTCCGGCAGATTGTACGACTGGGATCGAGGATTTGTGGAATGCTTATGGCGGCAAAGAAATTGACTGCAAACAAGCTATTCTCAATTTTATTAAAGTGCTGGAAATTCTGAAACCGGACATGTTTGTGTTCTTGAGTTCTCGTGTCTGCAAGCAGGCGGAGGGCTTTGATTACCCTAAGTATTTTGGCGGTGAACTTTGGGATTGGACGGGACCGCGCGGCATTGAATATGTCTATACGAAGCATCCGTCAAGTGTCCACTGGAATCAGCCGATGACGGGCTACACAAAAGCTCACGGCATGACTTCACGAGATTTCTTCTGTAGTTGGCTTAAAGAAAACTGGTTGAAATAACAACTGATTTTGAAAAAAACGAACTGTTGCAGTAAAATGCAGCAGTTCTTTTTTTATGCATGGGAGTCGTTAGAGACGACATTAATTGTCGTGCCTTGAAACTAGATTGAATCTAAAAACGAGGATTTTAAAATGAACAAAAAGAGACCTCCGTTGACTCCTGTTGTGCGCATCAAGCTTTTTATGGTTTTTGTGGGCATGGCAATAATTTGGTACTACGCGCAGATGTTGGTGTATGCGGAAGTACTATTTATTTTGGAGAGGCTGAGTGAACGTTTTTAGACTTTTTACAATAAAGTTACAAAACGTCGCTTGCCACTATATTCAAATATTGATACATTAATGCGTGACCCTTGAAAAGGCCTCAGGCATCCGAAAAAAATCGGATGCTTTTTCTTTTTTCAAAACTAGGAGGCTAAATGAGTCAAGAAAAAATACGCTCGCGTGACCACGATGGGTTCTTCCGTTATGTCTATAGCGTTCCCAAGAATGCCAAGGCGCTGTTGAACATCTGTAGTAAAAACAATAGCGATCTTGATAGGATCCTTGCAGGTGTAAACTTGGATACGCTTGTGCGTCTGCCGGACACCTATAGCGAAGTTGGGGAGCGTGGCGAAGCGGACATTGCGTTCAAGGCACATCTTTCGGGTGGTGGTGAAATTAATGTCGGTATTCTCTTGGAGCACAAATCCAAACAGGAGAAAAGTGTGCTCAATCAAGTCGGGCGTTACGCTCTCAGGGTCATCATGGATCACGAAGACGAAGTGTTCAGCTGGATTCCGACTAAGGCGATTATTATCTACAACGGACCTACCGGATGGGATCCTTTGGCAGAATTTCGCAAAAAGGCGCGTGCTAAATTCCAGGGGAATGAGCTTCCTTTTGAGTGCGTGCTTGTGAACCTTGCTGCAGCTAATGATATCGCCTGTGTTGAATCGGATTCCCCTGCGGCGGCTGTCGGGGTAATGGCGATGAAATACGCTTTCAGTCCTGAAGGCTTTAAGTCGGCTATCCCGAATGTCGAAACTATTCTTCGTAAAATGTCTAGCGCTGAGCAGGCTACCCTTGTCGAAAAAATCATACTATATTTAGGTGAGTATATTGATGAAAGTACAGTGGAGGAACTTCAGATGGCATGGAAAAGTATCGGACAGAGAATGGGCTTTGTAAGCGCCGGGGATGCCCGCCGTGCCGCTGAAAAAGCTGGTCGGGAAGATGGCTTGAAAAAAGGTCGAGAAGAAGGTCTTGAAGAAGGTCGTAAAGAAGGCTTTGACGACGCCTTGGATGCTATGCGCAAGCTTGGGGTTCCTGAAGAAAAAATTCAGGAAGCAAAAGCGATGCAAGAAAAGTCGAAGGTCAAATAATTCGGCGTTTTGAAATTGCATTTAAAGAAAGAGCTGCTGCAAAGAATGCAACAGCTCTTTCTTGTAATATTGAAAGTAAAGATTGTGTTTTTAGCTTTTACCCTTACCCTTGCCCTGCTTTCTTCTTGTCCATGTGTGCGTAGATGCCGGCGAGGATTGTGCCGCTGATGGAATGGTAGGCGCAGCTGATGGCGCATGGCACAACGCAGAGGGCTGCTTCCGGGTGGAGGGCTAGATTCTCCGGGTTTGCGAAGAATGCGCCGGCGAGGACTGTTGCCATGCCTGCGTTCTGCACGCCGACTTCAATGGAGATGGTGCGCTTCTTGGCGGTGTTGAATTTGAACAAACGACCGACATTGTAGCCGAGTACGTAGCCGAGGCCGTTATGCAAAAACACCACAGCGAGGATGAGCGCGATAAGGCTAACGCCGTTCGCGAAAAGCTGCGGGCGAACGGTCACGATAACGCCACCGACGATTAACGCAAGGCCGATAACGCTCACGGCGGGCATGTTTGCCTGGAATTCTTTGAAGCCAGCGCGCTTGCCGAAGAAGTAGTTGCAAGTGAAGCCGATTGCAATCGGGAAGACGGTCACGTAAAGGATGTTGAGGAACATGCCGACGGCGTTCACTTCGATGCTCGTGTCTGCAAGCCAAAGGACCAAAAGCGGAGTCATAAGCGGAGCGAGAAGCGTGCTTGCCATAGTCATGCTCACGGAATAGGTCACGTCGCCTTTAGCCAAAAAGCTCATGACGTTGCTTGAAACGCCGCCTGGGCAGCAACCGACGAGAATGATGCCGATGGCCAAATACGGGTCTAGTCCAAAGAGCTTTGTGAGCGTGAATGCGACGAGCGGCATGATGGTGTACTGCGCGACCGCTCCGAGGAAAATGTCGCCGGGGCGTTTCATCAAGTTGCGGACGTCGTCCATGGTGATGGTGAGGCCCATACTGAGCATGATGATGCCGAGAATAATCGAGCTTGTGTTGCCGTGAATCCAGCCAAAGAGCGTGGGGATGAAAAACGCGATAACCGCGCATGCGATGACGAAAAGCGATGTGTATGTCGATAAAAAGCGGCTAACAGCCCTTATTAAATTAAGCATTGTTATATCCTTCTTTTTGAGGTGCCCTAAATATAGGCATATACGCAGTGCGTGGCTATATAAAAATGGTGACTAAATGTCAAAAAAATACGGCGCCGTTTTTGCGGTGCCGTGCAGAATTTACTTGTGAAATCGCAGATTTCTCAGTTGCAGATTACACTTTTTCGAGAGCCTGCGTGAGGTCGGCGATAATGTCTTCGACATTTTCGATACCGACGCTGAAACGGATCAAGTCCGGTGCAACGCCTGCTTCGATGAGCTGTTCGTCGGTGAGCTGACGGTGCGTATGGCTTGCCGGGTGCAGCACGCAGCTACGGGCGTCGGCCACGTGGGTCACGATGCAAATCATCTTGAGGCTGTCCATGAACTGGATGGACTTTTCACGACCGCCCTTGATGCCGAACGTGAGAACGCCGCACGGGAGGCCGCCCTTGAACTGCTTCTGGGCGAGTTCATGGTACTTGTCGCCTTCGAGGCCAGCGTAGTTAACCCAAGCGACCTTCGGGTGGTTCTTGAGGAACTTGGCGCAGGCGAGAGCGTTTTCACAGTGACGCGGCATGCGGAGGTGCAAAGTTTCGAGACCGACGTTCAGAAGGAATGCGTTCTGCGGAGACTGGATAGAACCGAAGTCGCGCATGAGCTGTGCGGTAGCCTTCGTGATGTAAGCGCCCTTGCCGAAAGCCTTCGTATAGGCGAGGCCGTGGTAGCTCGGATCCGGTTCGGTGAGGCCCTTGAAACGGTCGTGGTTTGCTTCCCAGTCGAAGTTGCCGCTGTCAACGATGCAGCCACCGACTGCCATGGCGTGGCCATCCATGTACTTGGTCGTGGAGTGGGTCACGATGTCAACGCCGAATTCAATCGGACGGCAGAGAATCGGAGTCGGGAAGGTGTTGTCGACAATCATCGGAACGCCGTGCTTGTGGGCGAGATCAGCAAAGCGCTTGAGGTCCAAGACCTTGCCTGCCGGGTTTGCGACGGTTTCGCCGAAGACGCACTTGGTGTTCGGGCGGAATGCCTTTTCAATTTCTTCGTCAGAAGCGTCCTGGTCCACGAACGTGCATTCGATGCCGAGCTTCTTCATCGTCACGGAGAAGAGGTTGCTCGTGCCGCCGTAAATAGCGGAAGTGCTGATGAAGTGGTCGCCGGATTCGCAGATGTTGAAAACGGCGTAGAAGTTTGCTGCCTGACCGGAACTCGTGAGCATGGCTGCTACACCACCTTCGAGAGCGGCGATCTTGTTAGCGACAGCGTCGTTGGTCGGGTTCTGCAGACGGGTGTAGAAGTAGCCGGAAGCCTTCAGGTCGAACAAGTCGGCCATGTCGTTGGTCGTTTCGTACTTGAACGTGGTGCTCTGGTAGATGGGGAGAACGCGCGGTTCGCCGTTTTTCGGCTGCCAACCGCCCTGAATGCAAAGAGTTTCGATCTTGGACATGTTTTAGAATCCTTTATAAAATTTTTATGTTGTGTAATATAGTTAGATTCTATAGCGTGGTCTAGTAAAAAGATTTTCGAAAATGGCGGAAAAACAGAAAGTATTGGTAAAATTAGGTAAAAGTTATAGATAGTAATAGAAAAATGCTATAACTGTAAAATGTATTTTGAACAGCTTCTTTTGTTTTTAATACTGTTTATTATATGGAAAGATGTCGTGTTTCGCATTTTTTTTGTAAATTAAGAACAAAGAAAGGAAGAAAAATGCGCTTTTCGAGAAATATTTTTTGCTCAAGTGTTTTGGCACTTTGTCTTGTCGCATGTAGTGACGACTCCGTTGCGATAAATGATGCT
>JAEEGG010014309.1_pt1 | contig 16813 bp, 18 predicted proteins | sample 9134161 | NCBI WGS metagenome assembly JAEEGG01 (sample SAMN16246543, study PRJNA631951) | gut metagenome | biome: gut microbiome; feature: rumen; material: CR-attached | host: Bos | place: Iran: Karaj | collected 2018-10 | reverse complement strand
GAGGAACTTGCTTCCGGTCATGCCTTCGACTTCGAGCTGGTCCTTCGCGAGGAAGAACTGGTCGGCGTTAGAGACGATGAACTGCGACTCGCAGAGCGCGGAGTTCGTGACGACCGTCTTGCGGAACAGGGACTGCCCGTCAAAGAGCGGGGCAAACTGCTTGGGCATCAGGGAACGGCTCACGGGCCAAAGGCGCGTGCCCGAACCGCCACAAAGGATAAGGTTAATCATTGACTAATCTCGGGTTATTTCGGGGTAAAGATAGGAAAATGGGGGGGAGGGCGTTCTTGAGTCTTTGGATGGTGACGCCAAATTTACAGCAAAAGGACCTTAAATGAGACTATTTGTGCTTGACAAATGCTGGCTTGATGAATAGATTTATTTGAAATCGTTGGTTTGAAAAAATGAATGAAAAAAGCAGTCTTTTCTTCCTTTATTTTAAAGCGGCTTGGAGCCGGTCGAAGATCGTAAATGCTTTTATGGTTCTTTTGCCGACGGCTATAACCGTTTTTGCTTTTCTGAAGGGCGAGTTCACATTTTTCGAAAAAATGCTAGTTTGTTTAATTGTTCTTTTTGCTGTAATATGCTGGTTCTTTTTCCAATTGGTTCTGGCGGCTCTTTCTGATGTTGTCGCGCCAAAAATTAGGAGGGCTTTTGACAAATCTGCATTCCGAGACCAATTTGACATTTTATTTCTAACAGAACGCTCACTTTATTCGACTATGTTTGATATTGGAACCTATGTGTCGTTGATTATGAAATCTGGTGAGGTGGAAAATACCATTGGGTGTGGTATAATTGTCAACAAACAGAGCAACGGAGTGCTGCAAGTTGGAATCAACCTGTTCGACACTTTTAAAGACTGTAAAGGCGAAATCGAAAAGAATACGGATAATATTTACTTTATTCCATATAAAAATGTGGGAGGCTTGTATGAAAGATAACTTAAAAGTAGCGAAGACACTAGACGATTTTACAGTCGTAATCAATGCCGGTTCCGAAGATGGAATCAAGAATGGCAGTGTCGTTATGCTTTATGAAATGGGAGGGATGATTAAAGATCCTGACACCGGCGAGGATTTGGACGAACTAGAGATTGTTAAGGGAACCGGTGTTGTGACGCATGTGCAGCCTCATATAGCAACCGTTGAAAGCAACATGACGGAAAATGAGCCGAGACGGATTGTAAAAAGAGAAAATCCGGGGCTGGCTACAGGGTTAGTGAAAATGTTTGGTACGACGGAGGTTGAAGAAATTCCGATGCATAGAAAACCCTTTGGCTACATTGACGAAGGATGCCGAGTTAGGGTCATACGGGAATGATTTAATGTTTCTTTGCTTGTAAAAAAAGTTTTACCGTATTCTCAAAAATGTTAATGAGTAAGTTTTAAACTTTTGCCGAAGAAATAAAATAGGAGATTAATCTTATGGATAGTTCAACAGTTTCTTTAATAAAGAAATTTTCAATAACAAAATTGTTTGGATACAAGGATTTGTGTTTAAACTTTGAATATCCTATTAGAATTTTAATTGGTGAAAATGGCTATGGCAAAACGACAATATTGAATGCGTTGTATTATTTGTTGAAAGGGAAATATGAAAAGCTTTTAGAAATCAATTTTGAGAGTATTTCTATAGAATTGAAGGGATCGTATTTTTTTTCAAAAGAATTACTTCAAAATTATTGTGATTACTTGAATCGATTAAAGTCTAATCAGGGAGGCTTGGTAACCTTTATTAAGGACAACCTTAGTAATGAAGAGTGGGGCTACGTTATAGAAAATATTCAAAAAAGGGATTTAAAGGATTCGTTAATATCACTTTTTCAAAAAAACTCAATATTTAAGCAAATCCCTGCTCAATTAATCTATGGCCAAATTCTGAATTTTTCTAGAGGGTTCAAAAAGATATCGATTTTCACTATTTTTATTGATTTTGAAAGAGAAATTGAAAAGCTGAATGCTGAAATTTTGTATTTCCCAACATATCGTCGTGTTGAAGAAGATATGAAAAATCTTGTCCCAGCAACAGTGCAAAAAGAAAACAATGATACGTTTTTAATCGACAATTCTATAATAAAATTTGGCATGGATGATGTTGAAAATCGTATAAAAACAATTACTAGAACGATTTTCCAATCCTCAGTAAGTGGCTTCAATTCGGTTTATGGTAGTATAATAACTCAACTATTAAAGGATGACGAAAAGAAAGAAAAATTTATTTATGACAACAAACAATTGAGAATTGTTTTGAATAGAATTGGACGATCTCTTCCATCTGCGGAAAAGGAGGCTATTTTAAACAGAATTGATTCTACTGACAATAAATTAGATGGAAATCTTGCCTTTTTCCTAAATGAATTGGTTAATGTTTACAAGCAACAAGAAAAATTTGACACAGCGTTAAAACTGTTTAGAGATAAGTGTAATGAATATCTTGTTGATAAAGGCTTTCGATATGATGAAAGCGAGGTAACTCTGAAATTATATCGAAAAATAAACAAGGGTGAATTATCTGAAGATCCCAAAGATGAACTTAAATTAAAACAACTAAGTTCTGGAGAAAAACAAATAGTATCCATTTTCTCAAAAATTTATCTTGAAATTGATAAAAAGTATATTATTCTTTTTGATGAGCCGGAATTATCTCTTTCACTTTATTGGCAACGGAATTTTTTGCCAGACATTTATGATTCTAAGCAATGCCAATTTTTGCTGGCTGTAACCCATTCTCCGTTTATTTTTGAAAATAAACTTGAAGTTTATACTACAGGAATTCGAGAATTTGCTGAATGTGGAGAAAAGGGATAATATAATTATGCAATCGGATTTTTTCTGTAGCAGCAGTTTCTTCTGCAGGAAGAAGCGCTCAAACGGTTTTTATAACTTTTTGTGAAGAAATAAGAAAAAATGGTGATTCTGTGTATTGCTTTGTAGAGGGTTATGATGACCCTTATTACAGACCTAGAATTTCCACTCATTCTACAGATCGAACAGTCGATTTCATAAAAAGTTATGGGAAAAAATTTGTTATCGAATTTTATGAGTTAATACAAAAGAAACCAGAATATGACAAATACGCAAAATTGTTTTTTGTTGATTCTGATTATGACAATAATAGTAGTTTGAATTCTAATATTTACCGCACTCCATGTTATTCCGTTGAAAATTTTTATATAAACAAATCCGTTATAGAAGGTTTTACTGATAATATTATTCAATTAAATGAACATGACTTGGATCCAGCAAAAGCTTCAAGTGATGCTGCTATAAAGAATAAAATGCTTGAGTTTTTTTCTTTAAAAAAAGATGAGTGGTTAAATGCGATTAGTCCTTTTTGTGCTTGGTATAAGTGTGTAAAAAATTCTTCTATTAATTATGGTGTTAAATTAGATGAAACATTTCCTAGTTCCTATGTTGAAATTCTGGTTGAAAAAAAATCATTTGAGATAAAAAACAAAGGGTATGACTTGGCTAAACTGAATGCTGATTTTAATACAAGAGTGTCTCAATCGGATTATGATAATGCCTTACAATATGTTCAATCAAATAAGGATTATTATGTTCGAGGGAAATATGTTCTTCAATTTATAGAGCGTTTGCTTAGTTTTTGGGTGGCTAATTCAAAGTTGCCTAAGGCTGAAAGGGCGTTTTCATTAAGAGTAATAAATTACAATGTGAACAAAAAGAGATTGATGTCTGACCTATCTGCGTATGCTAAAAGTACATCGTGTTTGACAACGTACGTGCAAAGCCGAATGTAATTGTTTGAACATTCAAAATTTTTGAACTTAAAGTACATTGCATTCTTTATTGCCTCTTTCCCCCAAAAAGGAAGTGCTTTCTATTTTGTCTATTACGGTCTCTTTGGCTTTCAATTTCCATATTTCGCATAAGAACCTGATAGTGTCGGAGCATTTCGCAAAAAAAATTTGTTCTAACATCTGATTTATGTTGCATTTTCCCTCTTTCCGGTCCGTTCCAGTCCGTTTGGGGACCACTTGGTGCGCCATTCCTTCGATGCGACGAGTCTCGGCTTAGTACATACCGTAATCCGGGCCGCCTGTATCCTGCGCTTGGCCCTCTAGGCGGGAAAAAAGGGGCGTAAGGCCCCTTTTTCGTGCCGCGAGAGCCCGCCCCCGGCCCTGGCCGGGGAACGCCCGGAACTCAACAATGTCAGCCGCGCCGCCGTCGACCAGCGGGATTCCATTCACAATGCCAGGCTGATTCCCCCGTGCATCATCGGGAAGAATGTCTCCATCGAGAACTGCACCATTGGCCCGAACGTGACTATCGGCGACAACTGCAAGCTCAAGAACCTGACGATGAAGGATTGCATCATGTGGGGCAACGAAGAAACCGGATATTCCCACTTCGAGAACCAGATCATCGCCAGTTGCTAGGGGAGATTCTGTAGAAGGAACACAACAGAGGGGCTTGCGCCCCTCTGTCGTGTTTTGAGAATTTCCCCATGCAGGGTGGCGTGGTGGCTGTGTTTTACAGAAAATATAAAAGTGGTGGGGTGGGATGGTTTTGGTGGATTGTCCTCATTCGGGGTTGCTCACTGTCCAGCCAAGTTTGGTCAAAGATGGGCTGTAATGTATTGCTAGGGGTAACCGGGTGGCAAGATGAATCTCGGGTGTGGAACTGCTTAATTGTCTAGGCGGCGGGAAAAACCGTCGCCTGGGCAAGGGGAAAATGGCATAAAATGGGATTTGGGAGAATCTCTGTGGCCTGACGGGTTGACTTTGTCCCCCAAAGAGTATATTTTGTAAAAGTGTTAAATATAAGTTGGAGACCATTGAAATGACAAAAGCCGATTATGTTAATAAAGGTCTTTACGAAATTGTGTACGAAGGCAATCAACGCCGCCATTGTGTTTTTGAAATAAAAAACGATACATCATCTTATAGAGCTTATTGTATCCAATGTGGAACAATGTCCGTTTTTAAAGCGGAATCTCAGCATGTTATTCCCAATATTGGTCCAATTGGTGGAGGTCATTACGAACCTCCTAAAGATGATACGAGTTTTTATGGTGATATAGATTTTGGGAAAAGGCTTCATTGTGCCATGTGCGGCATGTTTATGACCGTATATTTCAAAGTTATTGATAATAAAATCGTAAAAGTGGGTTCCTATCCTTCGATTGCGGATTTAGACCGAGGTAGGTTATTTTCTGAATGTAATATCCCCAAATCAAGAATACCGAAAGAATTGGCTAGTGCAATAGGTCTTAAAGCACATGGTGTTTACATAGGCGCTTATGCGTATCTTCGTAGAGTATTTGAAACTTTGATAGAGGATGCACGAAAGAAAGCTGAACAAGCCGACACTTTAGCGGAAAATTTTCAAACGATGCATGTTAAAGAAAAAATAAAGGCGCTTTCGGATTATTTGCCTGAATATATGGTGAAAAATAGAAATGCCTATGGCATTTTAAGTAAAGGAATTCATGAACTCTCTGAAGAAGATTGCAAGGCTGGATATGATATTCTTTATAATTTGATTGTTATGATTCTTGAAGATCAAGAAGAGCGTCGCAAAAGAGAATTACGAAAAAAAGATATTTCCAACGCGATTAATACCTTGAATGGAAAGTTTTCCGATTAAGAAATGTATGGGTTTAGACTGTGGCGAAAAAAAAGATGATGCTTTTTCAAAAATAGAAAGCAATAAGGAAGAATAGTAAAAAATTGATTGATGTGGTTTATAATATGAAAGACTCTCAGATAACGATGAATGATAGAAATTACGACTTCTTTGAGGATTACTATAAAAGAAGTAGTGAAAAAGAAAAACTTGAATTAAGTCTTCGCTTTATTGTAGAAAAACTAAACGAGAAATCAATGTCAGCGATTGTTGGTGCTGGTTTTAGTTTGAATTCAAATTCATCATTTCCTGATTGGGCAAATTTATTAGTTGATGCCTACATTGAGATTAATCTAGATAAAATCCGACAGGAAGATAATGAGCCTGTAGAAGCGTATAGAAAAAGAATTGCGGATGCTATACGAAAACAAGGTGAACCTGTCGTTGCTGCTGAATATGAAAGGTATAAAGGGAAAAGAGAGTCGTTAGACTTGTATATAGAGAACCATATTTTGCCGATACAGCAGATGCCTCAAGAATTGAGCGTTCACGAAGATTTTTTAAATTTAAATTGGTGTGATATTATTACAACAAATTGGGATAATTTGCTGGAACAAGCTGATAAAAAAAATAGATATGAGGTTATTTGTTCTGCAAAAGAATTAAAGTATTCTAATAGAGATAGAATTGTGAAAATTCATGGTTCACTTAGGACTGAAAATGAAATAAAAAAACAGGAATATGAGTTCGATGATTGTTATGATCACCTATATCTAATTACAGAAAAAGATTATGAAAATTATCCCAAAAATCATGAGGGATTTTCAAATTTTATGAAGGTGAAAATATTGGAGAATTCATTTTGCTTGTTTGGTTTTTCGGGAAATGACTGGAATTTCAGGTATTGGGTCAAAGAACTGAAGCGAATTATGACAAAAGGGGGGAATACATCTAATTTAAATCCTATTTTCTTATTTGATGTATCCTCAAAGCCGTATGATAGTGACCAAAAGCTGTTTTTTAAAAATAATTATATTATTCCTTTGAAATTAGATGATGTTTTTAAAATAAAAGGAGGAAGCGATAATCCTAGTTCTCCCAAAAATACATCAGAGAAATTTTCATTTATTTTTAATTGTTTTTTGACAGAAAAGAAAAAAAATGATATTGTTGAGTTTGGAAGAAAGAATGCGGATAATAAAATACTTCGGAAGATTGCTGGTGCGGAAAAAGGTTTTCTTACAAAGGATATGATGCTGGAGTATATTAATTCACCTAAATTTGAAATTAGTAATTTGTATTATACGCAGATAATCGCGAATCATATTCAATTCTTGGGTGATGGTGAAATTTTATGGAGTGAAACAGAGTATTTGTTTGTATATACTTGGTGCTCAAATAATTTTTTCTCCTTGATACAATTGTTCCGCGCCGAAAAAATTGAAAAAATAATTAAGCACTTCATTGAAGAAAAGATATATCTGACAGATGCGGCTCCATTTTCTGAGTTGATATTTGGATTCTGTTATGATTCTGGCAAAGTGGATGATGTAGAAAAATATGCTTCTTTACTCAATAATAGTTGCGAAGATATTGTTTTGTCTCAAAAATGCAAGTACTATTTTAAACAATTGAATTATGAAAAAATAAATGAAATCCTAAATAATTGGAATCCCGAAAACAGAACAAAGGCAAATCCATTATACATTCTCTGCAAAATTACATACTTGTTGGCTATAGAACCAATTTATGAAAATAAAGTTGATGTAGCTTATTTGTTTGAAATTGCGCTACGAAATTGCAATGAAGAAAGTCAATTGACTGTTTTTATATTGTTGTATTACAGATATTACATTTCAAATCATAATTTAAAAATAGACTCAAATTTGATGCAACTTATTGATGGATTGGGGGTGTTTGATTCTGCTTATCCAGAGCGATTTATTGACTTGTTGATTAGAGGGGATGATGACGAAACTAGTGTTGTTCCTAATTTCAAAAAGCGATATCTGTTGACTTCGTCTTTCCCTGTGGATAATTATAATGAAATAAAATACTGCAGTTTTTTGAATTTTTTTGAATATTTAAATCTCCCGATGGAGGGGATTATATCCGAAAAGAAATTTGTTAAGTTGATTGTTGAATGTGAAAATGAAAATTTATTTAGATTGTTCCCGTATTCGTTCTGCTATTTTGGACGTTCGTCTGATGAGCAAAGTGTCCAAACAATCATTCCTCTTTTTTTACGAAAGTTTCCTAAAGAAACAACGTTGTTTTTATTCGAAAAATACTTGGTTTTCTTTGAAAATAAGATAAAGAATAATGGGAATCCGAAAATGTTATGTTTTTTGTTGAATGAATTGGCAAAGCGTATTGAAAAGAAATTTGCGAAAAAATATTTTGATTTATTTTATGCACTCTTTTCGCGAAAAAGAAATAATAGTCTTCAGAGATTAGCTATAAATGGACGTGCTTGGGGGATAAGAGAACCATTTGTTGATTATTTGCGACAGATTGATGATGAAAGACAATTTAATTATATGATTAATTGGACTGTTGATAGGTGCCTTGAAACTGCAAAAGAAGACATTGCTTTAAAGTATTATCAAAAATATTTTCATGCCTTGTTAAATAATAAAAATGTCGAATGTTATTTAAAAAAATTTTATAAAGAAAAGAGTGCTATTTCAAAGCTAGTGGAAAATTTTGAAAGTCATTATTTTTTGGTGCTTGATGCATTTACATTCATTGATGATAGCTTGAAAAATTGGTGTACAGAGTTCTTGAAAAAAAATATGTCTTTGGAAATTAATCCAATTTTTTTGAAAAAATGTTTTTCTGAAGAGGCTAAAGAAAGAATTATTTCAATTATAGAAAAAAAAGATTATCGCTATATAAGCTCCGCAGAGTGGCCTGCAGTGGGGTATCTTCGCTGTTTGAATGAACTAGGAAAATTGTGTGCTGATGACTTAAGGCGTGTAAGCCCTTCAATAAATAAACTTGCTGAAATTTATTCAGGATCTTTATTTGTTAACGATTATTACAAGCTTATGATGAAACCTTATTATGAACTGGTTTGTGAAATTTTTGAATCGAATGATTTTGAATTGAAGTCTGCGGTTGATGAATCTATAAAAATATTCAAACCCATTTATGAGAAAAAGGCGAATGAAATCTTCGCTTTTGACTGGGTGTCCACCCAAGATTTGCAGATGTTTAGAGATTCCTTTGCGGATTCTTTTTCTTATTCAATAGTATTGAATAGGCAAAATGAACTAATTCCTTATATAGGTCTTGTTTTGTCAAGAATTTTCTTAGATGACGATAGAGGGGATGTCTCTAAATATGAAGCTGTGTTAGAACTTTTTATCAGTTATTGTGAATACGAAGAATGGTTTGAATTGATAAAAAAGAATCCAACAATAAAATTTGGTATTGTTCGGATAATGAGAAAATTTAGGCAAAATATTCCTTTGTGTTACGATGATTTATTTATTCGTGACAAAATGTTTAAGCTGGCTGATATTGCAAAAAAAATGGGGGTAGAGGATGATTCGCTAGTGTATTGGAAAAAAGAAAGTAATGCTGGATGATTCTTTGTAAGAGTTTCTATTGATAGTGCCAAGATTGGAGATTATGTGTGTGCTTAATTCTAAAAAGACAATAAAAAATTATATTTAACTTGTTAAATAGGTCGTTATATGCCGCAATTAGAAGGTCTACGAATAAAGAATTTTAGGGCGTTGAAGAACGTCACTATCGGCAAGTTGTGGAATCGTCAAGACAACGAACCCATGACGCCTTTGACCGTGGTCATTGGCAAGAACGGGGCTGGCAAGAGTTCCCTGTTCGATGCTTTCGGTTTCTTGGCAGATGCCCTGAAGATGGGTGTGGAGTGGGCCTGCGATGCCCAGGGGCGAGGTGGCTTTTCGCGTTTGATCTCGAAAGATGCCGAGTCGAATGAATGCATCGAGTTCGAGGTGTATTATCGCGAAAACAAGGATTCCCGGCCGATAACTTATGAACTTTCGATAGCCTTGGACAAGTATGAACGTCCTTATGTGGTTCATGAACGCTTGCGTCAGCGTCGCCTGGGGCAAAAAGTGGGTAAGCCGTATTCGTTCTTGAACCTCAAGAACGGGACGGGCCGCGTTTGGAAAAACAACAGTCTTGAAGTTCCGGGGACTCCGGAACGTGCGGACTACGAAACGGTAAAGTTGCAGGATAACCGCCTGTTGGGGATTGCTACCCTGGGTGCGCTTAAACAGCACCCCCGCATTGCATCTTTCTGCAGGTTTATCGAGGGCTGGTTCCTGAGCTATTTTTCTCCGGATGCCGCACGAGGCTTGCCACTGGCCGGTCCGCAGAAACATCTGGATGTTCACGGCGACAATCTTGCGAATGTCGTCCAGTACATGCAGCGTGAAGAACCTGAATCCTTTGACAAGGTCCTTAAGCGTATTGCCTCGAAAATTCCGGATATCAAGTCCATCAAGGCGAAAAAGACTCTAGACAACAGGCTCCTGTTGGAGTTTATGGGGAAAAGCTTCAAGCAGCCGTTCTACTCGCAACAGATGTCCGACGGCACATTGAAGTTGTTTACCTATTTACTGCTGCTCGAAGATTCTGCACCGTATCCGTTCCTTTGTATAGAAGAGCCCGAAAATGGTCTCTACCACAAGTTGCTTGAGATTTTAGCGAACGAGTTCCGTGAACACTCGAAGAACTCGAAGGACGCCTGCCAGATATTTGTTACCACGCATCAGCCCTATTTTGTAAATGCACTCAATCCGGAAGAAGTGTGGATCCTGGAAAAGCAAAAGGACGGCTTTTCTACGATTCGACGTGCAAGTGACAATTCCTTGATTAGGAATCTTGTGGACGAGGGCTTGCCGTTGGGCAATCTTTGGTATAGTGACTACTTGGACTAAATCTATGCACTATGATTTTTTAGTCGAAGATAAGTCCGGCGCAAAAATGCTGGAAACCCTGGTGGGCAAAATCTTGCCTTCGGAAGGAAATACTTGGGAAATTAAATCCTATAAGGGTTGTGGAACTATACCCAAGGGCTTGAAGTCTGCTTCCGAAGCTAAGGCGAGAATTCTTTTGGACCAGTTACCCCGGCTTTTGGAAGGGTACGGAAAGCGAAATGCATCTGCAAAACTTGATGCAGTTATTGTTGTCGTGTGTGATTTGGATAGAAGGAACGAAAGCATATTTCTTGGTGAATTGGAGAATATTCGCAAGCAATGCAAAAGTAATCCGAATGCCCGTTTCTGCTTGGCCATTGAAGAAGGTGAAGCTTGGTTGCTTGGTGACATTCCTGCTGTTCAGAAGGCGTATCCCAAGGCGCGCAAGAATATCCTTAAGGGGTATAAAAACGATAGCATTTGCGGAACGTGGGAACTTTTGGCTGATGCTGTGTGTGAAGGTGGGGCTGCGAAGCTGAAGTTGCAGGGGCATCACGCGATAGGTCTTGAAAAATTTATTTGGGCGGAACGCATAACTCCGTTTATGGATGTCGCGAAAAATCGCTCGCCGAGCTTCAATAACTTTGTCCAGTCGATTTTGGCTGACGCTTGATTCTTTGAAAAAAGGTGAAATCAGATGGGCTTTTGCTGTTGCTGGCTTACAGAATTTTTAAATTCAACATTCCTGAGCACATTTGTTTCTGGTGTTCTTGCATTTGCGTTAATCTATGCGACTGTTGCTGTAGCGAAAAGACAATCTGAACAGGAAAAAGTCATTCACGAGCAAAAACTCCTATCAGATCGAGAGAACCGAATTATAAACATCTATAAAGTTTTTGCCGACTGTGGGCGGGTGCTTATTTTTCTTTTTTCGAGTGTGCATATTAAGATGGGAATTCTTCCTAACGATTCTGATGTAAAAAAGTTATTGGAGCATCGTATAAAGTTGTCCGATGCTTTAGGTGAAGCAAAATTGATTTTTGATGAAAATAGCCAAATTGTCAAGCGATTGAATATTGTATATGAGAAATTCCAAGAATTGAGTATGAAAGATCTTAATTTGTTTGCTGAATTGAGGGCTCGAATGTCTAAAGCAATAGAGATAATTCGGAAAGAGTTCCCAAATACCAGATTTGAAACATTAGAGGATATTTCTAATCACCCTGATGCATTGAAATTGTTTAATAGCTTGGCTTTTGATCCTAGAGAAGATGAATTGGAAAAAGAGGAACTTGCTTTCCGAAAGAATGACCTTTCTGATGAGAATCTTGACGATTATTTCAAACCGTACATAAATCGGATTCCTAATACAAGGTCTCTTTAATGGATGGGCTTGCCGCCTGCATTTGCGTTAGGCCTCCAGCCACTTGGCAACTTTATACGACACTTGGACATTTATGTCCTTAGTGGAGTTATCCTCTTTGGGGAGTTGCCTTAGTGGCTATGGTCCCCTTTAGGGGAGATCGAAGCCCGAAGGGCTGGGAGGGCCGCTTGTCAACTGCACTTGGCCCTCTAGGCGGGGAAACCGTGGGGTGACGCCACGGTTTCGTGCCGCGAGAGCCCGGCCCCGGCCCTGGCCGGGGAACGCCATTTATACGTTTTAGGCTCTTTTCCTGCTTGGAAACGAAAACTCTTCTTGTTTTTTTTGAACAGATAATCTATATTCAAATCATGGCTGACAAGTACAAAATCCCATACGTGAACATGTGCATCCGTCTTTTCGCACGGCGTTTCCAACTGACGCTTCAGAGTGCGGCGGATTACCTGTGCAAGTTCAAGGGAATTCGGTTCCTGGATGACTGCTATCCTTCGGAACATCTCCTACCTGTGGAAGATGCCTTGGACGACCTTGTCGCCGTCTGCAAAAGTAATGGTGGGTCAATCGGATGATTCTCTACCATGGGACCAACTGTGACTTTTCCCAAATCGATTTGGGGAAAAACAAGCCGTACAAGGATTTTGGGAAAGGATTCTACGTAACCGACATCCAACACCAGGCCTTTGAACTGGCGAAGAACCGTTGCCGTATTTGGGGCGGCACTCCGGTTGTCCAGGAGTATGAATTTGACGAGAGTGAACTCCAGTCGGATTCTTTGAAAATTTTGCGGTTTGAAAAGGTCTGCGTGGAATGGGCCGATTTTATATACAAGAATCGGAATCGCTCGGCTAATTTTTCGCATCAATACGATGTTGTTATCGGGCCAATAGCGGATGACGGTGTTGCCTATTTATTGAATTTGTACGAAGAAGGCCTGCGGACTTTGGAAGAACTGGCGAAGGAACTTGAATACAAGAACCTGAACAATCAGTTCTGCTTTTTGACGGATCGTGCAATTTCACTTTTGCATCGGGTAAAATAATGACAGCAGCGCAAAGCGAATCTCTCGTATCAAAGATTGTCGAGAAAAACGTTCAACTCTTGATGAACGAGTTCTCGTTGGATTTGGAGTCCGCTTTTGCCTTTATATACAAAACGAAGGTTTTCGAGTCGCTGAATGCGCCTGACACGGGATTGCGTGCCCGAAGCGCCGATTACATCTACGAGCTTGTGCGTGAAGAATTTTTAGCTAAACGCTAGCCTATACCGGCCTTGGCCGGGGAACGCCCGTAATTGTTTAATTAGTCGAAAAATCTCTTAGACCTATTGACAAACCGAATCTGTTTGTGTATATTTGATAGTGAACAAATGTGCATTATGTTTGCCGAAACGGAGTCTCCGTGGGTTGCATATTGCGAAATGGTCTATAAAAATGTATATTAATTGTGGAGGTCTATCATGCGAGTGATTTTACAGGAATTTAGGCAGATGCTGAAGAAGAGCGATGTGTTCGCTCTGTTTTCGAGTTCTCGCAGGCCCGACCATTCCAAGCTGGATAAGGAAGTCGAACAGTTCGAGAAGTGGATTGCCGATGAGCATGCGAAAGACCGCCGCCTGCTGCTGGAGGCTTCCGGCAAATGATTGTCGAATTTTCTGTCGTTGACACTAAAGATTTTACCATTGAACATCTATTCGACAGTCCTGAAAATCAGGATTTGATTGCAAATTTCCAAGCGACAAACGATGCCGCCGGTCTTGAGGATTAAAGAAGTTTGTTTTACCGATTGTGCAAAGGATGTCGGTCTATGTCGGCGTTAGCGCCCTGTATATCTACGCCCTGCCAGAAGAAAAGCTGATTGAGCATTACCATACGATGGGATTCTCCCGCCTTCCGGAACATCAGGAAAAGTTCGTGCAGCGTCATGTTAAGCCAAAGTACGACGAGGGCTGCATCTTCATGTACCAAGTTATTTAGCCTTGAAAAGGCTTTTGTCTTGACGAATGTATATTTTGTTAGTGGGTGTGGACAATGGCTTTACCAATTAGCAATATCCCGATTCTGGCGGGAGTGGCTGCCGAGACTTTCGTAAAAAATGCGGAGGCGGCAGAACGGAGCCGCGGTTCCATCGACTTCTCCCGGGCCTTTCTAGAATCTTCCTGTATTCGAACGGTGCTCTCATCATCTGTTCTCAACCGTTGCAAGTTTTTTTCTTGCGGTAACGATGACCTTGATTCGTTCTTTTTAAACGATGCTGTCGAATTAGCGGGGTGCGGGGAGGGGTTTAGTAAACGATGGAAATGGAAGATTCTTTAACTTTTAGGTTTTTCTTTATTTTGTTTTCGTTGCAAGCTTTGTTCCATAGCATTTTTATGGATTTTTCACGTAAAGCGTAATTTGGAGATTTTGGCAGGCAGATGTTCTTTATACATGTCAAAGCGTGTTTTTTGAAAATAGGAACTTTTACATAAGGAATAAGTCCCTTGTCGGTTTCCCTGAAATCAAGAAAGTTGTTGTCGGGATTGAAATAAATTATTCGCCATTCCTTTTCTTCGTTCCAGCATTTTTCTTTCATAAACAGAGACAAAATTATAAGTCCGGCAATAAAAGGACCCAGTATACGTTCGTCCATATTCTCTTTTAGTCTAGAGAGTTTTTTGTGCATTTTCGTCATCATCTCATTATATTGTTTCAAATACGTTAAGATTATTTTCTTTTGTTCCCTTTCATCATAAACGACTTTGCCTATTAGAGGCTTGCCAAGTGTATTTTTGTTTAATTCTAGATGGGTGGTGCTGTAGTCTATGACGATAGAGTTGTAACCATCTCCATACCCACGCCATAGATTTAAATTGTCTGATTCCTCTGAAAAACACAGGACATATGCGTTCACTATGTCGAATGCAACATCATTAATCCCATTAGATATATATCTTTCCAAGGAACTTAAATGGCTTGGTTTTGTTGTCTGATTAAACTTCAAAATGACTTGTTTCGCTATTTCAAGGCCCCTTTGTAGTTCTTTGGAATCGTTCATATATGCCCAGTGTGTTGCCCAGAGATTGTTTGATTCAATAATCCCCTTGAATGCGGAGATTGTGGAATACTGGTAGAAATTGCTAGGTTGTTTTGGGGTTGTCAAAAAAAGATTCTTTACATTACGAAGGCATGTGATTGCTTTTTCGGAAATCTCATGTTCGTAGTCTTTTACCGTTTTGGTTTTTGGCATATTGTCCTCCAAAAGAGGAATAAGAAAGGTTTTGTTGAAATATATACATTTTAAGGGGATGGCATAGATTGCTTGTGAAAATAGAACGCCTCCCGCGTTTGCATTAGGCCTCCAGCCACTTGCTGCTCTGCTGCTTAGTGGCTACCGCTTGTCAACTGCGCTCGGGCCTCTAGGCGGGGGAACCGTGGGGTGACGCTACGGTTCCGTGCCGCGAGAGCCCGCCCCCGGCCCTGGCCGGAGAACGCCCATTATTTCTTTTTTTGAGAAAAAGTCCATTTTGACACTTTGTGACAAAAACGGAATGTATATTTGTCAGAAAGGGGCGCCTTTGATAATTTCGAATGCAAAATATGTCACAAAAATTCGCATTTCCCTGTTGACAATATGGGCGTTTTTAGTTATATTCATTAACAATAGTACTCGCCACGCGATCCCGTTCTTCGGGAGCGGACCACGGCGAGTCTTTTTGTTTTTAGGGGGAACTGGTGAAATTCAATAAGAAACCGACTTCCCTCGAAGAGCAGGTTGCCCTGCTGAAAAGTCGTGGTGTCACGATAGATAATGATTCTGCCACGCAAGTTTTATTACGGGTTAATTATTACCGTTTTTGTGGTTATGGGCTCTATTTTGAAGAATTTGACGATGCCGGGAATCGCCTGGACAAATTTTTGCCAGGAACATCGTTCAACCGAATTCTGGGCCTGTACTTGTGGGACGAAAAACTGCGTGTGTTATTGCAGAAATATCTCGGCCGTTTTGAAATAATGTTTCGCTCTGTTCTGAACTATGTCATGGTGACGGAAACGCAGAATCCGTTCTGGTTTCTGGATGAGGGCTTGTTTGCAAGTTCCATTGATTTAAACAATTTGAAACAGGAGTGTGTTGACGCCTTGGAAAGGGCGATAGACAACAATGAACTCTCCGCTGTCCATTTTAAGGCAGCATATACAGAATCTGATGTCCCGCCGTGCTGGATTCTTTCTGAATATCTCTCGTTCGGGAAATGGTCAAAGGTCTTTGGCGCTTTAAAATACCAATCGCAAGTGAAAAAGGTCGCTTCTGCGCTAAAGGCTCCGCCTAACGATGTGGTTTCTTGGGTGCGAAGTTTGGTCATCCTTCGCAATCGCTGCGCTCATCACGGACGCCTTTGGGGGTACCGCTTTAAGATAAGGCCGTCCCGTACTCCTGCCATGCAGCGGTTACAATTAGGGAACAATTCTGTCGGAGCCTTGATATTCATTTTGCACGATCTTCTTTCTACAGATTTGTCTGCCCAGAAGGAAATGTCCGCCGCATTCAACGAATTGATTTCGGCTTGTCCTGAAAACTTCGAGAATGCATTGGGTTTGCCGAAAGGTTTTAAGTTTTGCGAAAGAAAATATACGTTACCATGGTTTGCATTTTGAGGCGGGGAAATCCGCATGAAAAAACTAGGGAGAAACCTAGGGTGAAACCTAGGGAGAAGGCCCCGACAAGGGTGGTCATTGGGAAGTTCTGGGTAAGGGGGAATAATGTCAATAATGCCGTGAGAGCCCGCCCCCGGCCCTGACCGGGGAACGCCCCGACATGAGCCCTATGCTCTTTGCCCGTGCCGTCTGTCTTGTACGACGAGATGAAATTCTGGACGAGATTGGCGCGGACAACGAACTCCGCAAATACGTAAAAGACGATATTCTCTTCATGCCAACCCCCCCCCCCCTCTGTTAT
>JAEEGG010014303.1_pt1 | contig 16818 bp, 10 predicted proteins | sample 9134161 | NCBI WGS metagenome assembly JAEEGG01 (sample SAMN16246543, study PRJNA631951) | gut metagenome | biome: gut microbiome; feature: rumen; material: CR-attached | host: Bos | place: Iran: Karaj | collected 2018-10 | reverse complement strand
TATATGTACAATACTTGTACAATATTTGTACGTTTACCAATTGTACAAGTATTGTACAACTATTGTACATATATTGTACAACGACCAGTGTTGGTCCCTCCTTTTTACAAAAAAATGCAGACCTATATACTATTTTCTATATTGCGCACGTTATAGTAAAATATTTTTAGGCCAAACAGATATCAACAAACAACAAATACTGATGTATCAGTCTGACACTCTTGAACTTCGCGATTTCAGCTTCCAGCTTGCCGCTACCGACAAGCTTACCAATGCCCGTGCCGGCGTACTCCGCACGGCGCACGGCGACATTCCTACCCCTATCTTTATGCCCGTTGGAACCGTGGGCAGCGTCAAGGCTGTGCATCAGAGCGAGTTGCGCAACGATATCGACGCCAAGATAATACTGGGCAACACCTACCACCTCTACCTGAGACCGGGCACCGACCTGCTGCACGCCGCCGGAGGGCTGCACCGCTTCATCGGATGGGAGCGGCCAATACTGACCGACAGTGGCGGATTTCAGGTCTTTTCGCTGGCCGACAACCGCAAGATCACCGAGGAGGGATGCACCTTCAAGTCGCACATCGACGGCTCGAGGCACAAGTTTACACCGGAAAACGTCATTGACATACAGCGGCTTATAGGCAGCGACATTATGATGGCCTTCGACGAGTGTCCGCCGGGCGAGTCGCCTTACCCCTACGCCAAGAAGTCGATGGAGCTGACGCACCGCTGGATGGATCGCTGCGTGCAGCGATTCTGCGAAACCGAGCCGCTCTACGGCCACCAGCAGGCGCTGTTCCCCATCGTGCAGGGCTGCAAATACCCCGACCTGCGACGCATCAGCGCCGAGCACGCGGCATCGAAGGATGCCGTGGGCTATGCCATCGGAGGCCTGGCCGTGGGCGAACCAACCGAGGTGATGTATCAGATGATTGAGGTGGTCAACGCCATCCTGCCAGCCGACCGTCCGCGCTACCTGATGGGCGTAGGCACGCCGGCCAACCTGCTCGAGGCAATAGAGCGCGGTGTGGATATGTTCGACTGCGTGATGCCGACCCGCAACGGACGCAACGGAATGTTGTTCACGTGGGAGGGCACGGTCAACATCAAAAACAAGAAATGGGAAACCTGCTTCGAGCCCATCGACCCCGAGTCGCCGGCCGAGGCCGACCGCGTCTATACCTATGCCTACCTGCACCACCTCATCAAGGCCGAGGAACTGCTTGGCCTGCAGATAGCTTCTATCCACAACCTGACGTTCTACCTCTCGCTGGTGCGCGCCGCACGCCAGCACATCGTCGACGGCGACTTCAGCCAATGGAAGTCTGCTATGGTTCAGAAACTTATGAGAAGAATTTAAAACCAATTAATATTAAGATGAAAAAAATACTACTAACCGTTGCTTCGCTGGCACTCGTATGTGCCTGCTCGAAGCAGAAAGCCAACGACGAGTTTGTCGTTGAGAAACCACAGGTCAAGGTCGAGGACGGCCGTTTCACACCCGAGGTGATGTGGAGCCTCGGCGTGATGAGCGAGTATGCCGTCAGTCCCGACGGCAAGCAGGTGCTCTACACGGTGCGCTACACCGATATGGAGCAGAACAAGAACAACGCCGAGCTGTACGTGATGCCCGTCGAAGGCGGCGAAGCCCAGCGTCTGACCACCACCGCCCAGAGCGAGTTCAGCCCTGTGTGGATGGACGAAAGCACCGTTATGTATTGCCGTGGCAGCCAGATTCTTTCGATGAATATCGATTCGAAGAAGGAGAGTGTCGTTGCCGAGTGCGAGCGTGGCTTTGAAGGCTTCAAGCTGGCTCCTGACGGCAAGTCGATGGTCTACATCTCGACCATTCCCGTCGAGCGCCCCGACCACATCAACAAGCTCTACGAAGGTCTCGACAAGACCACCGGCCGCATCAACGAGGACCTGATGTATCGCCACTGGGACAACTGGGTAGACGAGATTCCCCATATCTACTACGTCACCCTCACCAACGGCAAGGCCGATATGGACAACGCCAAGGATATCCTCAACGGCGAGCCCTACGAGTCGCCGATGCGTCCCTGGGGCGGCACGGAGCAGTACAACTACAGCCCCGACAGCAAGACCATTGCCTACACCTGCCGCAAGAAGACCGGCTACGACTATGCCGTGTCGACCAACAGCGACATCTACCTCTATGACATCGCCACCGGCGAGAGCCGCAACATCTGCGAGGAAATCAAGGGTTACGACCAGAATCCCGTCTTCTCGCACGATGGCAAATATATCGCTTGGGAAAGTATGGAGCGCGACGGCTACGAAGCCGACAAACAGCGCCTGATGGTTATGGACCTCGCCACCGGCGAGAAGACCGACCTCACTGCCGAGTTCGACTATGGCGTGAGCGGCATTTCTTGGACCGACGACGACAAGGAGCTCCTGGCCGTTATTATGTATCAAGGCACCCTTGAGGTCTTTGCCTTCAACCGCGACACCAAAGCCATCCGCCAGATTACAGCTGGCCAGCACGACGTAAACAGCTTCCAGCTCAACGGCAACACCATCGTCGCCTCACAGGTTTCGATGCAGTATCCTGCAACCCTCTACACTTACAACCTCAACGACGACAAGGCTGAGGGCAAGAAGGTCTCTACCTTCAACGACGAGACCCTCAACCAGGTGCGTATGGGCAAGGTCGAGCCCCACTGGATCAAGACCGTCGACGGCAAGGATATGCTCACCTGGCTCATCTATCCCTACGACTACGACAGCACCAAGACCTACCCTGCCCTTCTCTTCTGCGAAGGCGGCCCCCAGAGCATCGTAAGCCAGTTCTGGAGCACTCGCTGGAACTTCGAGGTTATGAGCGGCGCCGGCTACTTCATCATCGCTCCCAACCGTCGCGGTGTTCCAGGTTTCGGTATGGAATGGCTTGAGGAAATCAGCGGTGACTACGGCGGACTCTGTATGCAGGACTATATGGCCGCTACCGACTGGGCTGCCGACAACATCAAGCAGATTGACCGCGAGCGCATTGGTGCCTGCGGCGCCTCGTTCGGCGGCTACAGTGTCTACTGGCTTGCCGGCCACAACCACGATGTAAAGGGTTACAACGAAGGCCGTCGCTTCAAGGTCTTCCTCGCCCACAACGGTATGTTCAACTTCGAGCAGCAGTACCTCGAGACCGAGGAGATGTGGTTCGAGAACTGGGAGATTGGCGGCCCCTACTGGGAGCGCGACAACAACCCCAAGATCAAGAAAGGCTTCGCCAACTCGCCGCACCTCTTCGTGGGTGAGTGGAACAGCCCCATCTGCGTCATCCACTCTGAATTCGACTTCCGCATCGTGGCTTCGCAGGGTATGGCTGCCTACAACGCCGCCCAGCTGCGTCGCATCCCCAGCCGCTACCTCTATTTCCCCGATGAAACCCACTGGGTGCTGAAGCCGCAGAACAGCCTGCTCTGGCATCGCAACTTCATCGACTGGTTCGACACTTATCTTAAGAAATAATGAGACTTCTGACCTGCGGCCATTGTGGTCGCCCGTTCTACGACAACGAAAAGGCGTGCCCCTACTGTGGACACGCCTTTCTCCCCTCGCAAGAGACGGGGGGTATGGAGCCCGAAACAAAGGACGAGCAGGTTCAGGAAACGGAAAGCCACGCCGCAGTGACTGTTGATACCCAACCTGTTACTGCCAATCCTCCGGTCAACAGCCGTTCTGAGTCTATTGCCGCCATCACAGCGGCCAATTCGAATATCGCTGCCGAAGAATTCAACCCAGAGTGCGACCCCAACCAGATTGAGACCACCTACCCTCCACGGCGTCTACGCCTGTGGGTGTGGATAGTCATTCTGCTACTGTTTGCCGCTCTTGCTGCCGCTGCATATATTTTCATCACCAATGGCAGCATCTCATTAGGCGCAATAGGAATCAAATAGCGTCCTTTCAAACATCACACAACAAAAAAGGAGGTCTTGCATCAAGGCCTCCTTTTTTTTGTAATTGTTATTAAATCTAACTATAGTTTGGTGCGGAATATACGGTTCCAGCGAATGGCCTTGCTGTCCTTGTCTTTCGAGAAGACTATCATCGAGGCACGGCCGACAATGTGGTCCTCAGGCACAAAGCCCCAGTAGCGGCTGTCGGCGCTGTTGTGACGGTTATCGCCCATCATCCAGAAGTAATCCATCTTGAAAGTATATTTGGTCGCCGGCTGGCCGTTGATGAGTATCTGGTTGCCGTCGACCTCAAGTTTATTGCCTTCAAACACCTCTATGACACGTTTGTAAAGCGGCAGGTTCTCCAGTGTAAGCTCCACCGTCGTGCCTTTGGCCGGAATGGTGACTGGACCGAAATTGTCCACCGACCAGTTGTAGCCGTTGCTGCGCGGGAAAAGGTAGCCCTCTGAGTAGCCGGCCAGAGCCGAAAGAGGCATAACCTCGGCAATCATCTGGTCATTAACAAGTTTGTCGTACATCGACGCCGTCAGCGGCAGGGTGTAGATCTGGCCCATCATATCTATGTCTTGCTGCGTCAAGCCGTGAGCCATCAGTTCCTGCGTCATCTGTACAAAGGCGTTTCCGATGGCCATATCGTTGCCGCCTATAAGCTTGTAGCGCGGCGTGAAACGCACCAGACGGCAACTGTCGCCGTGCGTATACGCCATAGGCTCAACGGTAATGAACTCGCTGTACTTGAATGTCAGCTGCAGCTGCTCCTCGTTGAGGAAGAGATACTGGTAGTATCCAATCGAACTCTCGCAGTCTTCAAGCGATATGCCGGCCTTGGCAAACAGGTGCTGGTCCTTCTGTATCTTGCCTTTCACGATGTCGCCGCCATAGGCGCCGATTTGCATCATCGATGCTGCATAGTCGTCAAAAGACTCGACCATACGAACAGCATACGTAAACTCAAGTTCGGCAGGGTTCTCAACAGGTTTACCGTTTATCAATACTTGCTGGTTTTCAATCTTCAAGGTCTCGCCAGGCAAACCGATGCAGCGTTTGATAAAGTTCTCGCGCTTGTCGGCAGGACGAACGACAATACGTCCGAAAACGCCTGGGTTGGACAGCACCGTCTCACGTCCATACTCGCGCACAAGGTCGTGGTACGAGCGGTTGCTCTGGAAGGCCGTGCATACCGTGTCGCCGTCAGGGAAGTTGAATACAACGGCATCGAAACGCTCCATCGGGCGTATTCCTGGGAAACGGTGATATGGCATACGTATCCACTTCAGATACGACTCGCGCTGGCCGTTGGACAATGGCAGCACATTGTGCACCAGTGGGAACGACAGCGGTGTCATCGCTGTGCGTGCACCGTACGACATCTTGCTGACCATCAGGTAGTCGCCCACTAAGAGCGACTTCTCCATCGACGACGAAGGAATCTTATAGAACTCCATACAATAGCCACGTATGATGACGGCGGCAATCAACGCAAAAACCAGAGCGTCAAGCCATTCGCGCAGCGACGAGTACTTAATCTCCTCGTGACTTGCGGGGTCGACATATTCAAGCTTGCTCAAGCCCAAATAAGGCATATAGGCAAACGGGAAAAGCACGGCAAGTGTCTGCTCCCAAAAGCTGTGACGCTCAAAGACTTTAGCCGTCTCGACGACAAGCATCAAGAAGGTAAAGATGTTGATAGCCGGTATCAGGAAATAGATATACCATTTCCATTTCTTGCCGCACAACTTGATCCAAAGCACAAGATTATAAATAGGTATCAAAGCCTTCCACGGAGCAATGCCAACCTTGCGGAAAATGAAATACAATCCCACAAAAGGGCCTAAAATATAGATGATTGCGAAAATGTTGTAAAGCATTGTATGACTGTTAAAGTATTAATTGATATTAAAATATAGATTCGATTTATTCGAGTTTCACAAGACAAAAACTTGTAATTGGCTAAAAAATTGTGTCAACTTGCGAAAGAAGTGTTTTTTTGTCGTTTTCCCAAGTCAAATCGGCAGCCGCCAAAGCGAAACGGCGGTGGCGCTCGTCGGGGTTCAGCGCATCCCATTCAGCCAGCGTGTCGCGAATTATCTGAGCCATTTGTTGCGGATCGGGAGGCGTAGAATGCTGTGTAGCAACGTCGAACGGAGCAGGCTCTACAAGCGTGCCTATGCCATAAGTCTCAACGACACGCCTTATCTCAGGGAAATCGGTGGCAAGAACCGGCACCTCCGACTGCACAAAGTCGGCAATACGGTTGGGTAGCGAATAATAGTAGTTGAGGCCACGATTCTCAAGCAGCGACAGCCCCAGCGACGCAGCGGCGGTTAGGCCGTGGAGCGTGGCCGGCTCGACGCGGCCAAGGAACGTGACGTTCTTCAGACCCTGTTTGGCAGCCTCGGCTTTCAGCTGAAGGTAGGTGTCCCCTACCCCGGCTATAACCAAATGACACTCCGGCAGATAAGGCATTGCCGCCATAATCCACTCTATGCCTCGGCCAACATTCACGGCACCCTGATAAAGGAGAAGTCTCTTGTCTTGCGGTAAGGAAGCGAGTATTTGCGAGGCGGCATCGTTATACTTTGGGAATGACATCGGAACATTGCGCACCACCCTCATATTCAAACCATAACGATTACGGTAGATGTCGGCTATCGACTGGCATACGGTCACGGCAGCCCTATGCGGACGGCAGAGACGCGGAAAGATGCGGTCCTCGATACGTGTCCAAAAACGCTTCACCCTGGGCCGTCCGACAAGTTCAGGTACCTCAGGGAACATCTCGTGGGCATCGAAAAAGAGCGGCTTGCGACGCAGAACGGCAGCCAGATAGTTTGCCGGCAGGGAGTCGGTGTCGTTGGCATAGAAAGCATCGGTAGGCGAAAAGAGCAGCCGCAGGAATAGTCTCAGGTTGTACTCGGCATAGAACACAGCTTTCTTCCTAAACAACAGGCGCATACGGACGGTCTTGTAGGGTCGCTCGACAGGAACGCTGTCGGGTAGCCGCCGACCGACGAGAGTAACGTCATAGCCCGCCTCGCTGAGTGCTGTACACGAGCGGTGCACACGCTGGTCGGTGACGAGGTCGTTGGTTACGGATAGTATAATTCGCCGCTGCTTCATTTCTATATCATTCTGTCTGTCAGCAGGCAGCAAAAGCTTTTGCCGCCTAAAGGAATTGCAAAGATACACATTTTTCTTGTATAAAAAGAAAAGAAAAATTCAAGGGCTATTCATTCAAAACATAATAGAATTGGAATGGGTAGTCGCCATACTTTTTTCCATCCGACTTTTTGATAAATTCCTATCAAATTCTACTGATGTGAAATTTGACTAAACTTTGGTAAAACTTTGAGTAAACTTTGGTAAGAATTTGGTACCTGGAAATCAGAGGATTGTAAACGGCCATTTTTGACCTTTTTTCGAGGACGTCAAACTTTTTTGACAACCTTTATAGAAAACAGATATTCAAATGTTTAGTTGATGAAATTAACATCTTTTAACCCATTTATCATTTTCGCCGATTATAGAAGGAGAAAAGGGTGCTCCTGGAGGCTGCAAAAAGGATTGGAATGCATTAGTGTGGATGCAAGCAGCCCTCTGGTGACAATAGAATATTTTTGTGCCATCAGGCTCGAACAAAGCATCGTAAAGCAGGAAAGAAATATTATTTTTTTTTGCGGATTAAAGAAAAGTTTTTACCTTTGCAGTTGCAAGACTAAACGAAGGTTTGGCCTTTTTATATTGAGTATAAAATAGATACATTAATATTTATTATATTAATTCTATATTATAGCGCAACGAAAAACAAAGAAAACATATAATATGAAGAATTTAGTCATTGTAGAGTCGCCTGCAAAAGCAAAGACAATTGAGAAGTTCCTGGGCAAGGACTACACGGTGATGTCCAGTTATGGCCACATCCGCGACCTTGCAAAGAAAGAGATGAGCATCGATGTCGACAACGAGTATGAGCCTGAGTATCAGATTTCGGAAGAGAAAGCCAAACTGGTAGTAGAACTCAAGAAAGCCTCCAAGAGCGCCGATATGGTGTGGCTGGCATCCGATGAGGACCGCGAGGGAGAGGCCATCGCCTGGCACCTGCGCGAAACTCTCGACCTGCAGCCCGAGAAGACCAAACGCATTGTGTTCAACGAAATTACGAAGAACGCTATTCTATATGCCATCGACCACCCGAGGGACATCGATATGAACCTTGTCGACGCTCAACAGGCACGCCGTGTGCTTGACCGACTGGTTGGTTACGAAATCAGCCCAATCCTGTGGGCAAAGATCAAGCCCGCCCTGAGTGCCGGTCGTGTGCAGAGCGTTGCCGTGCGCCTCATTGTGGAGCGCGAAAACGAGATAAAGGATTTTAAGACACAGAGTTATTTCCGCGTAACGGCCACATTCCTCAACAGCAGCAACCGCAAACTTATCGCTGAACTGAGCCGCCGTTTCGACAACGAGAACGAGGCCGAGACATTCCTCGAGAGCTTGAAGGGTTGTGCCTTCAGCGTCGAAAAGGTTGAGACAAAGCCGGCCCGTCGCAGCCCCGCACCGCCGTTCACCACGTCGACGCTGCAGCAGGAAGCCAGCCGCAAGCTTGGCTATTCGGTGGCACGCACTATGCAGATTGCACAGCAGCTCTATGAGTCAGGATTTATCACCTATATGCGTACCGACTCTACCAACCTCAGCGAGGTGGCATTGGAGATGGCCAAGAAGCAGATTGCATCCACCTACGGCGAGAAATATGTCAAGACACGCCGCTACCACACCAAAATCAAAGGTGCACAGGAGGCTCACGAAGCTATCCGTCCAACGGATATGCAGGCTACCGAAATCAATACCGACGCCGCACAGCGCAGGCTCTACGAGCTGATTTGGAAAAGAGCCATCGCATCGCAGATGGCTGACGCTGAGCTTGAAAAGACAACCATCGAAATCAACATCGACAACCACAAGGAACGTTTCAGCTGCTCGGGCGAGCAGGTGCTTTTCGACGGTTTCCTGAAGGTATACTTTGAATCGACAGACGACGAGGAAGAGGAGAGCCCCAACCATCAGCTGCCGCAGGTGAAGAATGGAATGGCCCTCACCCTCGAGGCTGCCACGGCCACACAGCACTACACACAACATCCTCCGCGCTACACCGAAGCAAGCCTCGTGAAGAAGCTGGAGGACCTTGGCATCGGCCGTCCTTCTACCTATGCACCTACAATTTCCACAATTCTGAAACGCGAATATGTAATCAAGGAAGACCGTGCACCGCAGGACTTTGACGTCATTACGCTGACACTCACACCCGACAACACCATTGCCCGCAGCCAGAAAACCGAGCATCTTGGAGCCGAGAAGGGCAAGCTGTTCCCAACCGACATCGGAACCATTGTCAACCAGTTCCTTATGGAGCACTTCAACGAGATTATGGACTACAACTTCACCGCAAAGGTGGAGAAAGATTTCGACGACGTGGCCAACGGAAGCCAGGCTTGGCGCGACGTTATCAACCAGTTCTATGTCCCCTTCCATCGCAATGTGAAGCAGACTCAAAGCCACTCGAAGCGTACCAGCGGCGAGCGCTTGCTCGGCACCGACCCGACCACAGGCAAGAATGTCTACGCCAAGATCGGACGCTACGGCACCCTTATCCAGATTGGTGACACCAACGCCGACGAGAAGCCCCGCTTTGCATCAATGAAGAAAGGCCAGAGCATTGAGAACATAACCCTTGAAGAGGCTCTCGAGCTGTTCAACCTGCCCCGCACCGTCGGCGACTACGAAGGTACGGATGTCGTTGTCAGCATTGGCCGTTTCGGACCATACGTGCGTCACAACGGCAAGTTCTACTCGTTGTCGAAATCCGACGATCCTTATACAATCACCCTGCAGCGCGCCATCGAGATAATCGACACCAAGCGCGTACAGGCCGAGCAGAAAGAGCGCCTCAAATCGCTTTTCCCGCACGAAATAGGTGAGTATGAGGGCGAGAAAGTGGTATCGAACATTGGCAAATTCGGCCCGTATCTGACCTACAAGGGCGACAACTACCGTCTGCCCAAGACCGGCTATGACCCGCTGACGATCACCATCGCCGAAGCAGTCTCCATCATCCGCGAAATGCAGGAGAAGAAAGCGAGAAAGAAAAAGTAAGATTCTGAGATTAAGACAAAATAACGTAAAGGCCTCGGATGGTTGACAAAACTATCGGAGGCCTTTATAATTTGATGCCTTTATATCTTCGGCTCGTCGAAGTTGAAGGATATCTCTAACTGGGTGTCGTCGCGCTGGACGGTAAGGGTGACAGCATTCAGGCCGTCAAAAACGTCTCGCGTCTTCTCAATATCTATGTCTTTCACGCTACGACCGTTGAAGGCTACTATATGATCGCCGCTGCGCAAGCCGGCTTTCTCAGCATTGGAGTTGGCATACAAGCCATTGACGACCCAGCAGCCAAGGGTACGACTGCGGTCGGTATAGCCGAATCCGACTACAGGGCTTTCGAAAGGCTTGTCGAACTTTGCATTGGGTTTTATGAAGATACGCTTGCCAACCAGGTCAATAATGATGTCGAAGTGCTCCAAAAACTCGTTCCCGATAAGAGCGATATAATCCATTGAAGAAAGTGCTCCGCTGGCATTATGGCTATAATCCATAGTGACATCATTAAGTTTAATACCACCAATCGTCACGCTTTTAGCCCTGAAATCACTGCCCGATGCGTCCCCTCCAATACCGCCTATGGCTTGATAATAACTAACTTGCGGCGAAACATCCTGCAAACCGTATTGTTTGGCCACTGCACTTGTAAAGCTGACCGAGCTGCCACTGCCAATATCAAGCAAGCCTTCACCCTCTATTGTCAACCCATCTCTGACGGCAACAGACAGAGGTACATAGATGCTGTTTTTGTGGTATCGTATAGGAATCGACGTGTATCCCGTTGTGTCTCCCAGTCGGTCATTGAAACTAATTTGTTCCCCGACATAATCTATCGAAATCACTTTGTCGCCCATATTGTCTATTCCAAGGATACCATCGGCCAAATCGCCAACAATAGGTTTTAACTTTATTACAGGCGAAATCTTGCTTTTGTATTTTTTGCCTAACACGGTGTATGTCAGCTCATCGATAATGATTCTTACTTTCTCCACATTTTTGCCGGCACCTCCCATCGTAGCCTTGCCAACATTCTTATATTGCAAATTGCTTAAGGCAAGAAATATGCTGTCGATGCAAGTGTAAGGCGACCCTGTGTCGAAGACAAGTGTTGCGTTTTTGCCATTTATCTGAGATTTCACATAAATGTGATCCTTGACATACAGCATACTCTCAGCCTTCTCCTGCCCTATGGCGGAAGCGAGGCAGAAAGCGGCAGCCAGAAAGATAAATATCTTTTTCATCGTCAATAAAGGAAATTGTTGTATGGATAACGTATTGCGTGGATGCGTTTTATCTCATCATACATCATCTGGCGCAGAGTGTCAATATTCTGTCGGTCGACGGCAGAGATAAAGATGCACCGGTTGTCGCTCGACTTTGAAAGCCAGCTGTTCTGCAGCATCTCGAGTGTCCAGTTAGCCTTGGTCATTGGCGTAAGGTCGTCCTCGTCCTTCTTTATGTATGTATAGGCATCAATCTTGTTGAATACCATAATGGTAGGTTTGTCGACAGCGCCTATTTCCTCAAGTGTTTTGTTGACCGACTCAATCTGTTGCTCGTAGTCGGGATGCGAGATATCGACAACGTGCATAAGCAAATCGGCCTCGCACACCTCGTCAAGTGTGGATTTAAAGGATTCGACAAGTCCGTGCGGCAGCTTGCGGATAAAGCCCACCGTATCGGTGAGCAGGAACGGCAGATTGTCGATAACCACCTTTCGCACAGTGGTGTCGAGAGTAGCAAAGAGCTTGTTTTCGGCAAAGACTTCCGACTTCGAAAGCAGGTTCATCAATGTCGACTTGCCGACATTGGTATATCCCACAAGTGCCACACGCACAAGGCTTTCGCGGTTCTTACGCTGCTGCACCTTCTGTTTGTCGATGTCTTTCAGGCGTTCCTTCAGCAGGGTAATCTTCTCTGTGATAAGTCGCCGGTCGGTCTCTATCTGGCTCTCACCGGGGCCTCGCATACCGATACCGCCTCGTTGACGCTCAAGATGCGTCCACATTCGTGTCAAACGGGGCAGCATATACTGCAGCTGAGCCAGTTCCACCTGCGTTTTCGCTATAGAGGTTCGAGCACGTTTGGCAAAAATGTCAAGTATAAGGGTGGTGCGGTCAAGTATACGGCAATTAAAGGCCTTCTCCAGATTACGGAGCTGCGCCGGCGTCAGTTCATCGTCAAAGACAAGGAAGTCGGCATCAAGGGCATTCTTATACTCAATAACCTCCTCCAATTTGCCACTGCCAATGTAGGTGCGGCTGTCGGGATGGTCAAGCTTCTGAATGACAGTCTTTACAGGCACTCCTCCTGCCGTCTCGAGCAGAAAAGCGAGTTCGTTCAGGCACTCCTCGGTGCGCTCCATCGAGGTCTTGCTGTCGCACACCGAAACCAGTATGGCTTTTTCTGGTACGATGTCGGTACTGAACGTGTTGCGTTCCTGCGGACTCTTGCGACGCTGGTTCTCAGGTTCCCATACACCCACTTCACCCTTGAACTTTCCCTTATTCGTCTTCCAGTGCTGTTTCATCGTGTTTGCTATGGTTTTCTATTGCTTTCCTCAGCACAGCCTCAAGCTGACCGCCCATTGCCTCCCACGAGAAGTGTTGGTGCACAAACCTATTGGCATTGGCAGCCAATGTGTTGCGCAGACCTTCGTCATCGAGCAGGCGGACGATGGCGGCTGCCAGCTGTCCGGCATCGCGACCAATAAGCACCTCGTTCCCGTCCACAGCCTCCAACGAGTCGTTGGCCAATGGAGTGGTGACACACGGTATTCCCATCGACATAGCCTCGAGCAGTTTGTTCTGCAAGCCCGAGCCGATTCGCATCGGAGCCACAAAGACCTTCGATTGGGCGTAGCAAGGACGAATGTCGATCACCGACCCGGTCACCTTCACGCGGTCCGAGGCAAGCTGACGCACCGATGCTTTGGGCGTTGCTCCGGCAAGCACCACCGTGGCCTGCGGATGGGTACGCCACACAATGGGCATCACCTCGCCCACAAGGTAGCGGGCAGCGTCGATGTTAGGCTTGTATTGCATATTGCCACAGAATACCACTTCGTGTCGCTTTTCCATATCCATCGGATGGAAATAGTCGAAGTCGACACCATTGCGTATAACATCGATTTCCGTGTTTTGGTGGCACGGAATAGCCCGACTGTCAGTATCCGAGATAATAGTCAGCGCGTCAAAGATGCCACAGGCATTGTATTCGGCCGAACGCAGCATCTTGAATTCATAATGCAGCACAAAGTACGGCAAACCCTTGCGTCCCGTCATACGGCGCTCATAGTTCATCGACAGGGCATCCTGAAAGTCAAGCACCTTTGGACCCTCGGCGTGTGCCGCATATTTCAGAGTGCGGATCATCTGGGCATAAACCACGTCCGGTTTCACCTGCTCCTCGAACTGGCGCAACTCACGACGCGCCTTCCCGTTGTCCCAGTAGCCTATCTGCAACGAACGGACACCGAAAAGGTTGCGCACTACGCGCAACGCACCGCCGACTTTTGACAGCCTCGCAACACGGATTTCCTTGCAATAGCGGCGCATCTCCTTGATGGACATATCCTCCACTCTGTCGTGCGACAGGGCAAAGAGATAGACTTCGTTATTGGCAGAAAGGGTTCTTATTTGGTGATAGGCACGCAGTTTGTCGCCTTTTTCAAGTGGATAAGGGAAACGCGGCAGGATGACTAAAATCTTCATAGAGTGTTAAATGTTGATATGTTGAGTTGTTGATATGTTGAGTTGTTTTAAGGGGTAAAGGGTTAGAAGAGTGATGTCTGGGTACCTTCGGCGAAGCCTTCGCGGTCGTTGGGTTCCTCAGCCTCCTCAATGTCAGGCTCTTCTTCTATGGGTTCCTCGGGTTCCGGCAGCGGGTCGAGCCATTTGAACTCCTTGACGGCGGCAGTGGTCAGGCGCTTGCCCTTGGCCTTATAGCCTTTGACGCCTATAAAGTCATAGACATCAATGATTTCAGACTCTATCTTCTTGTTGGCGCTGGCATCGTATACCACTTCGAGTCTCGGGAATGTGTCGACCGAGAAGGTGACTATGGTGTCGCCCGAGCCCTCTTCGAGGAAAGGCAGCTTGCGGTCGAACTCGTCAACCACGAAGCGTTTCACATAATAGCTCTCACTATCTGCCGAACGGTATACTATTGAGAATATGGTCTTAGCATTGTATTTGCGAATCAGCAGCAAATCGTCGTCGTAATGGTTCGCCAAGTCGAAGTTGGTGGTGCGGAAATGGCCCGAGGCGGTGAGCGTCACAATCTTGTCCTTGCCCTTGAACTCGCCAAGCAGTATGCCTGCCTCATTGACGTTCAGACGCTTGATGCTCTCGTCAAACCATATCTTGCGGGCGCCGAGGGTCGAGACTCCCTCCCCTTTCATATTGATGCTGCGCACGGCATTGCGTGTCAATATGTTGCCCATCGAGGCGCGACCCTTGATAGCAAGAGTGGCGAAGTTGAAGTCAAAGCTCGTCTTCTTCAGTTTGGGCTTCGACACGTGGTGCACCGTCACCGTCTCTGCCTCACCGTTGGGGTTGGCGGTGAAATAGAGAATCTTAGACCCCTTAGAGCCCTTGGTGAGCTGATACTCCTTGTCGCGCGTTATGCCCAGCACCGAGAAGCGCTTGACGTAGACAAAGCCAAAGGCTCCGTCGCGGTAAATCATATTGTAGACCGTGCGCTCGTCGCCTTTGCGGAACAGACCGATATATTCAATCTCCTTGCAGGCGGCGCTGCCCACAAAGCCCTTCTCCTGCACCTTGGAGACTATCATCGTTCCGTCTTTGCGGAAGACAATGATATCGTCCATCTTCGAGCAGTCGAAGGCATACTCTGCGCCCTCGTCGCGTTTCAGTCCGTAGCCGGCAAAGCCCGTGGTGCGGTTCACATAGAGCTTCTCGTTGGCCACAGCCACGGCCACAGCCTGTATGTCCTCAAAGTTGCGTATCTCGGTGCGACGTTCGCGTCCCTTGCCGTATTTCTCGAGGATGTGGCGGAAATAAGCTATTGCGTATTCCGTCAGGTGCTCCAGATGGTTCTTGGTTTCGTCGATATTGATCTCAATATTGGCAATTTCTTCGTCGGCCTTCTTGATGTCGAACTTTGAAATCTTACGCACAGGCTTCTCGCACAGTTTCAGTACGTCGTCGCGGGTAATCTCTTTCTTGAACAGCTTGCGGTACGGGTCGAAGGCCTTTTCGATTGCGGCCACCTGGTCCTCCCACGTAGCCTGGTCTTTCTCCAACTGCTTGTAGATGCGTTTCTCAAAGAATATCTTTTCGAGCGACACCCAGTGCCACTTGTCCTCGAGTTCGGCCAGCTGTATCTCCAGTTCCTGACGCAGCAGGTCCTTGGTGCGCATTGTCGAGTGACGCAGTATCTCCGAAGCAGTCATAAAGACCGGTTTGTTGTTGACAATGACACACGTCTGGGGTGAGAACCCTATCTGGCAGTTGGTGAAGGCATAGAGAGCGTCAATCATCTGGTCGGGCGAAACGCCTTGTGCCAGATAGACAACGATTTCCACTTGCGACGCCGTGTTGTCGTCCACCTTCTTGATTTTTATCTGCCCCTTTTCGTTGGCGTTCAAGATACTGTCAATCAGCGTGTCGGTAGTGACGGTATAAGGCAGTTCGGTAATGATGATAGCTTTGCGCTTCTCGTCATAGTGCATCTTGGCACGGATGCGCAGACGGCCACCCAGCGCGGCGTCATTGTACTTCGACACGTCGATAAGTCCGCCTGTCGGGAAGTCGGGATAAATCTCGAACGGCACATTCTGAAGCACCTTTATCGATGCGTCGAGCAGCTCGCAGAAGTTGTAGGGCAGAATGACCGATGTAAGAGTGACGGCAATGCCCTTGGTGCCCTGCGCCAGAAGCAGCGGGAACTTGATGGGCAGCGACACGGGTTCCTGCTTGCGCCCGTCGTAGGAGGGCTTCCACTCGGTGGTCTTCTTGTTGAACACCACCTCGTTGGCGAACTTGGAGAGGCGCGCCTCGATATAACGTCCGGCAGCAGCGTCGTCGCCGGTCAGGATGTTGCCCCAGTTACCCTGGCAGTCGATAAGCAGATCCTTCTGACCCATATTGACCAAGGCGTCCTTTATTGAGGCGTCGCCGTGAGGGTGATACTGCATCGTGTTGCCGACGATATTGGCGACTTTCGTGAAGCGCCCGTCGTCGGTCTCCTTCATAGCGTGGAGGATGCGTCGCTGCACAGGCTTCAGGCCGTCGTCGATGTCGGGCACACTACGGTCAAGTATAACGTCCGATGCATAGTCAATCCAATAGTCCTTGAACATAGAGTTGAGCGAAATCGTCTCGCCATCCTTTTCCACGTTGCGGCCGTGGCTGTCATCGGCAGCGGGCACAGCCGTCTGGGACGAATGCAGCTCCTCAGAATCAAGCGGTTGCTCGTTAAAATCTTGAGATATATCGTTTAAATCGTCACTCATTGCGGTAAAATTATTTTTGCAAAAATACAAAAAAACAACGACATAGCAGCGCCTTGAAGATATGACTTTTAAACCATTTTGCCAACATCGAATAGGCACCTTACACCCTCCAAAACGAATTGACTGAATATCAACACCTTGTCCCTACCACCTTCGGTCGTTGTCCAGTCGTTGTCCAGTTGTTGTCCAGTTGTTGTCCAGTCAATGACTGGACAACAACTGGACAAC
>JAEEGG010014302.1_pt1 | contig 16818 bp, 16 predicted proteins | sample 9134161 | NCBI WGS metagenome assembly JAEEGG01 (sample SAMN16246543, study PRJNA631951) | gut metagenome | biome: gut microbiome; feature: rumen; material: CR-attached | host: Bos | place: Iran: Karaj | collected 2018-10 | reverse complement strand
CGTTCAAATCGGGACCATACAGATTTCTTTTGAAATCGTTTACAGGCAAAGAAATAATCAGTGAACTGGACAGTATTTTTAAAGAACTCGTTCAAAGGAACAAGAAGGACTATATTCTTGGAAAAAAGGGAACAGCTCTTTGCCGGGTCGAAGTTCCGAACGTCTTGTTCATTGAAACAACGAGACGCGGCTGCAGAGCGGTGGTTACAAGCGGAACCGGCAACACAGAGAAGGAAGAAATAGCATTATCCGATAATATCGATCAGATTGAGAACGATTATGTGGAGTTTACCCGAATACACAAGAGCTTCCTAGTAAACCTCTCACGAGTGGCCGAAGTTGATAAATCAGAGGTGGTCCTTGAAGACGGAACAGTTATAACCGCCTCAAGACCTTACCAAAAGCAGATCAAAGAAAAATACAGACTGAAACTATTGACGCCGTTGAAAAAAGGCAGATAATGAGTTACCGGGACGCTTTGAAAGTATACAGCGGAGAAGAAATGAAAGATTAAAACAGCCTCCGATTTTTGTCGGAGGCTGCTATCGTTGTTTTTGAATCGTTTGGCAGTGTGCTGTACAAGTGTATGCAAGAAGACTTTTGCGAACAGTATTGTATTTTGTTTGTTTTTTCGGCTAAAATATGAACGAATCGAATTTTAGCCGCAAATCTTGGCAAACGGAGCTTTGGCCGGTCATATTCTTGAAAACTATGTTGTTACTGAAATCATCAAGTCATACAAGAACGCCGCGAAAGACTGCCTGTTTTGGTATTACCGTGACAAAGACAATAAAGAAGTCGATATGATACTTGAAAGCAACGGCATGCTTCAACCCATCGAAATAAAACGTTCTGTTAATCCCGGAGCCGAGCTTATCCGAGCCTTTAAAGTACTTGATAAGGCAACCGTACCAAGAGGAACAGGTGCGATCATTTGTCTTAGAGACGAACTTTCTGCAATAGACAGGAATAATCTTATCATCCCGGTCTGGTATGTATAAATGCGGTCCTTAGAATACAGCAGCCTCCGATTTTGGTCGGAGGCTGCTATAGATTGATCATGACGAAAAATTCAGCGAATCCAAGAACCTCTCCTGAAACCCTTCATCCAGTGCAAGGTCGTAGACAGTGACGCTCCCCGCGATGTCTGAAAGGGCTTGGACGGAGGCGGCGTTAGCCGAAGGATCGTCGGATTCTCGCAGGAAGCGCATCAGACCGCAAAGAACACTGTTCCCGACAGCGCGGACTTGTGAGCCTACCGGGATCAGGCCTGTGCGTCTGATCCTTTCGGGGCGAAGTCCTGAACCCATTCCGCCCGCAAGGCTTATGCGGAGTTTGTCCGGCTCGACGTTCCCTTTTTCGCAGAGCATCAAAGCCGCAGTGCTGACTGCTCCCTTGGCGAGCTGGAGTTCACGCACATCAGCCTGTGTGAGCGCAAGAACCCGGCCGTTTCGATCGGTTCCGAAAGCGAATCCTTCGTCTACATAACTCTTTATAAATGAACCGTCGGGCTTTAGGATCCCTGTCCGGAGGAGTTCGTCGACAAGTTCAAGAATCGCGCTCCCGCAGGCGCCGGCAAGCCCTTTACCCACATGCGTCTTCGAACCGGCCACGTTCAGGACCGGTCTGAGGTTTTCGAGTGTAATGCCCGTCACGGCGCCTTCAACGCAACCCGTTCCGCATGAGATGTGTGCGCCCTCAAGCGCAGGGCCTGCCGAAGCGGACGAGGCAATCATCCCTTTTTCGGTCACAAGAACCATCTCGCCGTTTGTACCAAGGTCCATCAGCATATCGCCGACACTGCCGTTCATGAGATCCAGTCCGTAGATTCCCGCTACAATATCGCCGCCGACGAAGGCGCTTATCCCCGGAAACACTGTGACGGGGATCCCAAGCAGCTCTGTCTGCGCAGTATCAAGGCTGTAAGGCTTGAAAGGGTATTTCCCGAGGCCGGACACATCCCAGCCCATTAAGATATGCGTCATGACAGTATTTCCCGCAAGGGCGATGGTTGAAATCCGCAACGAGACGGAATCCCCTGTGAGTGATGAGGCAAGGGATTTTAGTTCTTTTTCTATAGTGTTCCTCAGGAGCACTTTCATCTCCAAAAGATGCCCTCCGGCAGCGGCCTCAAGCCGCGAAACAACATCCGCACCGTAAGCGGAGAGGGGATTAAGGAACGCACGTGTTTCACCGGGTGTTCCGTCACTTCCGAGAGTAGTCAAAACAATAGTGGTTGTTCCCAGATCGATTCCGACCCGGAGTCCGGCAGCGGATTCGTCTGTCGTTGACGAAACAGAACCCGGCATTCGGGTGTTTTCATCCGAATACTCCGTGCAGATAACAGGGTTTTCCTGTTCGGGAACTTCAATGCATATATCACCCTTTGGAAATGCCCGGCAGGCCAGTCTGAATCCCTGCTCGAGCTCTTTTCCGGTGAACCGTTCGTTATCCGCTTCGGACGGAGGGCATTCTCCGCTTTTTACGATCACGACACATTGTCCGCAGGTTCCGCGACCCGCGCAGGGCGCATAAAGAGAAACTCCCTTTTCTGCAAGGAGCGTTTTGATACTCTTTTCGCCTGTACCTGTGATCCCGATCTGCATTTAACCGTCTGCCTTTCTTTTTATGGGTACATCTACAATATACTTTATTTGTCGAACTAAGAAAAGGGTAATCAAGGTTCATTGCAGATTTTGATCATTTGCAATATAATGTCACTACAAATATTTCAAAAGGAGCCTTGCTATGATCTCTAACCAGATTTTACAGAGCACCCTGAACGGAGTGAAGGACATCACGGGTAATGAATTCTGCTTGTATGACGCCGACGGTCACAAGGTAGCCGGCACGTTCAAGCCCCAAAACGCGGACAAGGGTCTCAAAGACGAGATCCTGAAGTTTGTGGATGAGCCCGAAGATGACACTGATATCGGAGATCATTCTCTTATAAAGCTGTACGACGATCATCAGGTTGCGTACGTGCTGGCCTCATACGGCGAAGACCGCAATAAGATCGGGCGTCTCTGTATCTTCCAGCTCGAAAACCTGATGTTTGCTCACCGCGAGAAGTACGACAAGGATAATTTCATCCGTTCGCTTCTTATGGACAACCTTCTGCTTGTTGATATTTACAGTAAAGCAAAGAAACTCCGTATCGAAACCGAGTGCCGGAGGGTGGCCTTTGTGATAGAGACCTCCGTAGAAAAAGATGCTGCGGCTCTTGAAACGGTCAGATCTCTTTATGCAACGACGCGCGGAAAAGACTTCATTACCGAGGTCGATGAAAAGAACATCATCCTGATCCGTGAGGTGCGTGCTTTTGAGGGCTACGAGGACCTCGAGAAGGCAGGCAGGGTTATCCTCGACATGCTCAACACGGAGGCTATGTCTAAAGTACATGTGGCATTCGGTACGATCGTCGAGGAACTTAAGGATATCTCCAGATCATACAAGGAAGCCAAGATGGCACTTGATATCGGTAAGATCTTCTACAGCGAGCGCAATATTGTGGCATATAACAAGTTAGGGCTCGGCCGTCTTATCTACCAGCTTCCCGTGCAGATGTGCAGGATGTTCATTCATGAGATCTTCGGCGGCAAGACTCCGGATGATTTTGACGAAGAAACGCTTCAGACTATCAACAAGTTCTTTGAGAACAGCCTGAATGTTTCCGAGACTTCCAGGCAGCTCTTTATCCACCGCAACACATTAGTATACAGGCTCGACAAGATCCTTAAGCTCACCAACCTTGACCTGAGAGTGTTTGATGACGCGATCACTTTTAAGATGGCGATGATGGTCGTTAAGTACATGAAGTATATGGAGACGATGGATTATTGATCCCTCCGAAATGAACGTTCAAAGAAATCACATAAGCGTTAAAGCAGCCTCCGACGTCAAAATCGGAGGCTGTTTTGATGAAAACAAAAGTGATGTCTAAGTTCTCTCTTTTCTTAGATGATTAGGCGAGTTATTTTGTTTTGACTTTAATTAAATTTGCATGGTCGTCATATACATACTTTTTCTTGCTAATCATGTTTTTTTCACCAAACGAATCATAGTCTGTTATGACTTCTTTTTTCAGAAGTCCATTACTGTCATAATGATATTTTTTGGAAACCAGAAGATGGGTAGGTTCGCCTTCCAAGGTTCCATATACTTTTTTTTTGACAGTTCGACCTGCTTCGTCATATTCATAAATCCATTTGGTTGTTTCTCCATATTCCGAATCTATCGACGTTGTTTTTCGAACTGCCAAGTTGTCATAATAATATACTTTGTACGAAGCAGGATCCGGAAACTCACAGTAAACATCATAACGGCCAAGAGAATTATATATCCAATTTATGGATTTTAAGTACCCATTATTATCATAGCGATAAGTAACTACCGTGTCGGAGTACTCCTTGATCATGGTTTGCTTTTTTAGGATACCTCTTTTATCATACTCTTTTATTATTTCCATCTGGCTGTCGGTCATTTGTTTTGTTGTTATATTTTTAAACCTTTTAGGGTCTTCTATTACTACTTCACAAGAGCTGCTGGACCCTCCCATTGAAGCAGTAATAAGAGCGATTCCCGGGGAAACTGCAGTTACAAGGCCCGAATCCGAAACGATCGCAACATCAAGATTGGAGCTGCTCCAACTAATCGTTTCTGCCGTAGGAAAAAGAACAGATGCGAACATTTGTCTTTTCATACCGGGGAAAAAGTTAGCTGATAGTATTGACATGCTAACCAAAGTAACCTGACTGTTATCAAAATCATCATTACAGAAGAAGCTTACAGATATAATCGGCTTAGCTTTTTCTGTGGCTGCTTCCGTACAATAACAGGGTTGGATAACCACTAGCAACAGGATAAAAATGTTAAATAAACCTTTTTTTGCTTTTGAGTTCATGGTAATACTCCTCTGGTGCTTTATGAACGTCGGCTTAATCTGTGGGTTCTTTTAGCTTGCTTTGACCAACTTGACCTTCAAAGTTTAGTACTCCTTATCGATTTTATTATAAACCGGTTTATTATCGGGCAATATATCATATTTGCTATTTTGATTCAAGAAGTGTGTCAAAAATAACCTTTTTCATGTTAAAAATAGCATGTTTTGCAATTGACATATATCAAATTGATAAAATTGCCATAGATTTAAGGAATTATCGACTTAGAAAAATATACTGATCGACTGGCGAAATCTGTAGCGACAGGTTCAAATTGTGTTTATGAAGCCATAGTAGCCTCCGACATAGATCGGAGGTTGTTGTGATATACTACTTCGATTTCTCTGCCTTCTATCCTCCCCTATCATCCCGTCTCGACATCTATATAATCAGCTCCTCCTCAATGGTGTCAGAATTTTCAGTCTGTATTTTTCTTTGAACGAGTTCTTTAAAAATACCGTCCAGTTCACTGATTATTTCTTTGCCTGTAAACGATTTCAAAAGAAATCTGTATGGTCCCGATTTGAACGAATTAACAGAAGGCCCATTCCCTGCAGTGCAGAACACCAAAAGAGAATCATATCCGGCATCCCGCAGTTTTATAGCAATCTCCTCACCATTTAATCCTTTAAGGCTGATATCCAAAATGACGAGATCGTATTTCTTACCGCTTCTGACTGCTTTCAGTAGATCTTCTCCCTTGATGAACCTGTTGTACTTCAGGTCAAGAACTTTTCCCATATTCGATTCTTTTATCTTGTTCTCCAACATGAGGATGTCTACCGGCATATCGTCACAGATAGCCACGTGAAAAAGCATGAATAACCACTCCCTTTCGTACCACAATAGTAGAAATATAGCATACACTCCGTTTAATGTAGTTTCTCATTTTGTGATGATTATGTCAACCCCCAAAACACAATCTGCGTACAAGTAATATCTTCAAGTGTTATTTTTGACCAAAAAATGTCGAGTTTGCACATATTGCTTGAATTCGAGGAGATAGTAGTTTTATTTTATATTATGTATTGACAATGACAGACTGGGAATAGCGGTTGCGTTATTAGAAAAACAGATTAAACGCAGAAGGGGGATGTTGCTATAAAACTACCAATCACGAAGAAAAAAACAGCCATTTTCATAAGCATTCTCGGGATATGCGCAATTGGAATGCTCATATATTTTGTATTTGTTGCATCGGGAGCATCCCGGGAATTAAGAACGGTCTTCGATGAACTTGGTCCTTACGAATGCGTGTTCAGAGACAATCCTTATACTCCGAATGAATATCAAGCCGTTGATGATCCCGAAAAAATAGAAGAGATTATCAGTCTTTTGATAAATAATGTGAGCCATTCTTTTGATGAAGAAATTTTGGACATTGTAAAAAACAGACTGATTGGGGAAGAATTCAGAATAACCTTTATTCCTAACGACGGGAAGACCAGTATTGACATTACGGGTTATTACAGCCCCGAAACATTTATGACTGTCAGCATATGGGATTCAGTTAATATCAGTTCAACAGGCTATAAGTATTATACCAGATCGCGAATCAGTGACAGGATCCGTTCCATTATGGAAACGGGAAAAAGAATGTTAGTGCAGCGAGATGATCTTGAAAAAGAACGCTTCAGCAAACTAACGTTAAACGAGAATCCATTAGTCACCATGTGTGTCGAAACGGACACATTGACAAACGAAGGCTGTAGGGTTGTGGTAAAAAACGAAGACGAGAGCGAAGCGAGGTTTGGAAACACATTTCACGTTGAAGAATGGACCGGTGAGCAATGGAAAAGACATGATGCCAAATACAGCCTCGGTTATATTGTGGATTGGTACTATGTTAGGGAGGGAGAATCCCTGTCATTTGATATTGACTGGAGAAGAGTATATGTGACCTTACCACAGGGAAAGTATCGTCTTGTAAAGAAATACTGGCAAGACGGTGAAGAACGCTGGGTCAAAGCCGAATTCGAATTATAACATCACAACAGCCTCCGTGCAAACCCGGAGGCTGTTTCCGGGAAAGAAACGCAGTCGGTAAAGAGTCGTCTGCTGAAAGGAAATAACAATGATAAACAAGGGCACCATGAGCTTTCTTTACAGAGCATTAATCGCTGTATCAGCAATCCTGCTTCTGACGGTCGGGGGTGTTGTGGTATCAGCGCCAAGCCCGTTCGCTGCGAAGGAAGCAGATGTTCCGCAGGAGTACAGAATTCTCGCACAGCAAACGGCGGAGCTTCTCGGGATCGAAGATATTGTGGATGTCGAAGATGTCAGTTTTGATCAGGATCAGTATGCCATTTATTGGAATTCGCTCACGGACATAAACTGCTTATGTGGTGGAGAAACCTATCTTGATAGGGATGGGCATATGATCTGCTCTTACCTTTATGAAGGTCCGGTAGAGGGCGAACCGCTCGGAACAAGGGAGGAGATGCTGAGATTTGCGGAGGATCTGATAAAAAGGGTTATTCCCGAGGCGGTGGGACACTTACAGTATAACGACGGAACGGATGAATTCGATGAGTATTATTGCTACTCGTTTACCAGAGAAGAAAACGGACTCACGGTTCCGCAGAATACTATCGATATGCTGATCAACAGGACTAACGGTGTCTGCTCTTCTCTAAATATCGATTGGGATTATGAGACAGAATTCCCTGCACCGGGTAAACTGATCTCGGCAAAAAAAACCATTAAAAATGCGAAAAAACAGATTGTTATGCCGTCACTGCATTATTGCAAAGGGAATAATATAATCATTGATGAAAAAACAGGAAAAACCGTGTGGGAGAACAAAGTGTATCTCGCATACAAACCAACTGTTTACCGGGTGCAGATCGATGCGTGTTCCGGCGGGGTTTCGTTTGACAGCTTTGGCAGCAGCCCGAACAGTCTTCAATTATCATATTACTATGATGACGGAATCCCAATGGATTTCTTTGTTGAGGATGAGAATATTGAAAAAACAATTAACAAGCATGGATTGATCGGTTCCGACATTGCCCTTCAAACGGTTTTGTCAAACAAGTATCTCCTTATCGACAGCGAAGTTGAAGAAGAACCTATGATCCGTCTTTGTAAAAAACTGGAGGACACCGGATATATATGGATCGTAAGCAGGTATACCGAAAACGACCGGAAAAACTATGCAGCATTTGTGGACGCAAAAACAGGTGATCTGATCTTTTTTTCCACAGATGTCATGCAGGAGGGAGACGCTACGGATCTGCGCTACACAAAGAAGGAATGCAAAAAGACGGTACGCAACTTCTTTAAGTCGCTAAATAAGAACAGGTATTTGCAGACAAAGCTTTCGAACAGCGGATCGTGGAAGAGTTTTCGTGATCTTGATACGAAACAGCTCAAAACAGGAAAGTATTATTTTGAGTATACAAGGATGTGCGATGGGATACCCTTTAATGATAATGGCGCAAAGATTTGGGTTGACAGAATTACTGGAAAGATCACGTATTTTTACACCGAATGGGACGAAGGGGTTTCTTTCCCCGAGCCGAACGGCGTGATAGATGCTTCCAAAGCATACAAGAATATGTATGCTCTTTCGGAATATAATCCGGCATATCATATAGATTATGTGGAAAAGGACGGGAAAAATATCGGAACTGCGAGTGTTATTTATGAGCTTTACGCGTTCAATGACAGGATCGATGCATTCACGGGAGAGATCCTCGACTATAACGGCAACCCTATTTGTACATCATTGGGAATAGATGTTGATTTGAAAGATTTTGATTAGAATTCGGCAAATAACACTTACAAGAGAAGCAGCCTCCGTGTAAACACGGAGGCTGCTTCCGTATACTGTATCAGCTTACGCACCCTAACCAACGGTTCGAAGAACTCCCTCTCTACCTATATCACAAAAAGATCCTCTAATGTAATCACTTTAGAAAATACACCACTGTACTCATTTTGGGTAAGGCCATATGTTGTAATCAATGTATGATGTATCACCTGTTTTCGCGGAATCATCTTTTGAACGATTGCCTCACGGTTACTCAGTTTACGCTGGTATGCAGCGTTCACCGAGAAATCCCCGCTAAGATATTTAATCTCACACATATTTAAAACGTGGTCATCTCGGTCTAATATCAAATCTATTTGTGCCCCACCAAGTTCTTCGTCATAACCGAGCCATGCCGAATGAGTCGTGTGTACTCCATAGATGTCAAGCGCTTTCTTTATCTGGTCAACATGTCTAAAGCAGACATTCTCAAATGCCAGTCCACGCCAGGAATTGGCCGAAGCAGAATTGTGATTGTTTGACCAGTAATGATGATCCATTCTACGTGTTTTTCCCATAAAGTAAGAGAAAAACAGGCAAAAAGGATCGGTCAGTTTGTAATACGCCACACTCTCACCAAAAGGAACATATTTGGTAATAAAGTCGCTTTCTATAAGGCTGTTAAGACATTTTGTTAAAGTCCCTCCCGAACGAAACTCAAGCATTTCAGCTATATCCGATCGATTATATCCTTCACGCCTCTTCCCCAAAACTGCAATGATGCTCTTCATTGTATCCGGATTACTGAAAACAGATGAAAACAGCCTGTCATACTCATCTTTAAGAACTGCATTCGGTGCAAAGAATAATTTGTCAATATCCTGCGGCAGGCTCAGTCCGGGCTCAAAATAATCCAGATAATACGGTATCCCGCCAAGGATCATGTAGCTTTGAACTATGTCGTATCTCGATAAATGTACCTGATTTTCCTCAAGGAACTGCTCACATTCACGCAGGCTGAATGGTGATAATCTCATCTGGCAGGTAAGACGATTATACAAACCGCCGTGATTATTGATCAGATTATCTAATATCCATGAACTGGCACTTCCACAAACTATGAACATCAGATTGTTTCTGTGACATCCCCAGTTATTCCAAAAACTTTCAAGCGCCGATTTAAAATGCGATCTTGGAGTGTCCAGCCACGGAAGCTCATCTAAAAAAACCACCTGACGCGATCCATCATCCACTTTTTCAAGCCATGTTTCCAGCATAAAAAATGCTTCCAGCCAGTCCTTCGGCCTGTGATCCACATCTGCGTGATACCGCTGAAGTGTATAATAAAACTGTTCCAGTTGCCTGTTCATTTCGCCCGCTTTTTGATCATCTATCGGCGAAAGACCTGCATGGCGAAATGTAATTCTTTTTTCGAGAGTATTGTCTATCAGGAAAGTCTTCCCGACTCGTCTACGCCCATATACTGCTATAAATTCCGGCTTATTGCGTTCATATCTTCGCAACAACTCTTTTCTTTCCCACTCACGACCTATCATTGTATTCCTCTTTTTTATTTTTATTTAGCCAACCAGAACCATTTTAACCACTTTTGGCTGATTTGATTTTACGGCATTTCATGAAAAATATCAATAAGCAGCGCATATAATATCCACATTTTATACGCTATACGTTATGCAAATTAAATCAGCCATACTTGCACCATAATATGCAAAATGGCTGAATTGGTTTGTTTTTCTTCTAAGTTCTCTTCCGAAGAGCTATCATTGCAGATCTTATAAACACTTGCAATGCACTTCAGCTGATCCAGGGCCAGTTTCCTCATGGCCGGATCCTGGATGCCGCCAAGAACGCGAATCACGTCCTTCATCCAAAGTTCTTCCTCTGTTTTGCCAAGAAGCAGGTAATCAGGCGTGGTTTCAAGAGCCTCGGCAAGTGCTTCCTGTGAAAGTCCCAGTGCCTTTCTGCACTCTCTGATCCTTGCTCCGATGGTGTTTGTTTCCTTTGTCATTTTCTCCTTCTTTCCGGCCGATGACCGGAAAAAAGGGCGCAAAAAAGAAACGCATGAAAATCAATCAGATATCTTCGTGAACTACTCCGACTTATAGAAGTCGGAGCTTCCTGCTTCAACCACTACTGCGTTGGCTACGATTATACGTATCTCAATGTCTTACACAATGTCCACAGGCGTATAAGTTCGGGCTAATTCCATCCCTACTGTAATATTTGATTTTAAGCTACTTCAGTCAGTAATCGTAATCCCTCATTCAGTATATTGATAGCGGCGTTCTGGTCACGGCTTATAGTAAGACCGCAATCACATATCATTTTGCGGATAGCTAAATCCTTCATTTCTGGATGTATCATTCCGCAACAATGACATATCTGTGATGACGGGAACCACTTATCTACCTTGATAAGATACTTATTCCTATCAGATAGCTTGTATTCAAGCATAGACAGAAACATGCCATAACCGTTATCAAGAGTAGCTTTGCCGTTACCGAAGCCATGATTTGCCATAGACCTCATGTTTAAGGATTCCACGCAAACAACATCATACGAATTGGCTATCTTCGTAGATATTTTATGCAGGTTATCCAGACGCTGATTAGAGATATGTCTATGGATTTTGTTTACCTTACGGAGTTGTTTTATATAATTATTGGACTTAGCCTCGTGTTTCTTAGACCCTTGCATACGTGACAGCTTACGTTGTGCTTTAGCAAGTTTATCATGACTTTCGCGGTAGTATTTATGATTAGTACCTACACTGCCATTATTATCTACATATAAGCCGTCAGAAGCGTAGTCTAATCCGATGGCATTGGTTTTATCGGCAACATAAGGATTTATGGCACTCGCAAACTCAAAAAGTACAGAGATATAATACTTTCCATCTGACTCCTGTGATACGGTGGCAGACTTAATGATCCAATCACTATCAGGAATACGATGGATAACAGCTTTTACCTTACCAATCTTAGGGAGCTTGATATATTTACTATCTATGATAACAACAGTTCCATGCTGATTATTCGTAGTATATGATTTACGGCTGCGTTTTGCAGATTTGAATTTAGGAAACCCATTTTTCTTTTTGCGGGTCTTGCTAAATGTATTGCGGAATGCCTCTTGCAAGTCCATCTGCTTATTGGCAAGGGCGAGGCTGTCTACTTCCTTAAGATAAGGGTAATCGTTCTTATATTTGGCAGGCGTGACCATAGGAAACTTGCCTGTAGCTTTGTAACCCTCAATCTTATCAGAAAGCATAAGATTATAGACCTTACGGCAACAACCAAAGGTCTTGGCAAACATAACAGATTGTTCAGTTGTAGGATATACCCTGTACTTAATTGCTTTATTCATAACTGACAGTTCTTTAACGGGCTTTCATCTCGGCTATAAATAGCCGAGAATTCCCGCCCGGTTACTTAAACTTTAATTCCAAAGTCATTCCAAGTCCTGCAGCAAGGCGTTTCAGTGTTTGAAGCGTAGGATTGGCCTCTCCTGATTCTATTTTGCAGATATCAGCCTGTGTAATACCTGTCCTCTCGGAAAGTTGTCTCTGGGAAAGATTCTGTTCGGTCCTGGCATCAAGCATAGCCTTAATAAGCTGGAATTCCGGTTCTTGGGCTTCCCATTCAGCTTTAAATTCTGGATCTTTCAATTTTTCCGCTAGTACTTCCCTGTATGTGCGTCCCATAATTACGCTTCCTTTCCATCCTTTCGGCTTAAGTATTCCGCCCTGTATTTCTTAGCGCTTTCTATTTCTGCAGGCGGTGTCTTGTTTGTTTTCTTGTTAAACCCATGCGTCAGTATGGCTTTCTTACCAACAACGAAAAAATACAACACTCTTGTAATATCTGATCCAAGAATGGTTCTAAGTTCAAAAATCCCATCTCCCAAATCCTCAGAATAGGGCATTCTTAGTGAAGGGCCTTTGCATTCCAACAAACTGATCGTCCACAGAATTTTAATGGACATCTTCAGGGGCTGAGAATCAATGAACTTAAGTGCTGGTTCCGTTCCATCCGGAAGATCATAAAAAATTACTTCATATTCAGTTTGTTCACCCATGTACATGGCCTTTTGATATGATATATCATATCACCTTTCGAAATTTATTGTCAATCCAAATGCGCACAAAAGCGCACGAAAGACTGCGTCAACCGCTACTGCAAAAAGCTTCACATTCTTCTATGCAAAAGGTTTTGCATGTATACCGTTGGTATACGTTGATGGTATCATATTCCATTGGTATAATCAATGAATAAGATCGAACGATATAAATTTGTTGGAGGGAATTTCAGAAAATATGAGCATTTCACTGAATATCAGCAGATTGAAAGAATGCAGAGAAACCCTTGGGATCAGCAAGATGGAAGCTGCAAAACGGATGCAGCTCTCACAGCCGGCTTACTTGAGATACGAATCAGGTGCCAGAACACCTTCTATCCATACTTTAGAGGTGATTGCCCAGGTTTTGGACACTTCCAAAGAATACCTGTTGAACCTTACCGATGATCCTAATCCCATTTCCTATACCATATCAAGAAAAACCGATCCGGAACTGTTCGAAATCATCAGATTATGCAAAACATCGGAAAGTGATATGGCAAAACGGCTAACCGCATATGCAACCAAAATTGCAGGCATTCCTATATCTTATTCCGATGTTTGAGCGGACGGTCTGCGGCGCATCAGAAGGAGCCCCCCTCCGATCAGGAAGAGGACCCCGCATATGAGTATTACAATGCCTGTGGTCCTTTGAAAAGATATGTCCCGGATCGAACGGATCACCGAGATCAGATTATAGAGCATATGGGCCAAAACGGACGGCAGAACAGATCCCGCTCGGTGCGCAAGAAGACACAGGAAAATGCTCCAAAATGCCATTAAGAGCATATAGTTCATGGGGTACCGGACATGGACCAGTCCAAACAGCACGCTGATCACAGCCACGGAGGCGGGTACCGGCCAGATTCTCTTTACATGCGTAAAGCAGATCCCGCGGAAAAGGATCTCTTCCACGACCGGAACCATGATCCCGATCGCAAGAATCCTCAATACGGCATTTAACCCTGTGCCCGGATCGGCAAGATAGAGATCCATAAAGGAACCGGCGGCTGCGCTGCCGGCCGCTTTCTCTCCGATCAGCTGCGGAAAGAGGACATAGATTCCGTCATTCAGCATTTTGCCCCCGATTCCGATCAGCGCTCCCGCAAGCAAAAACATGGGGGCACACTTTTTTAATCCCATGCGCTCCGGGGCAGGCTGTCTGCGTACCCGAAAGAACAGGAACAGCAGCAAAAGCCATGTCACTGCAGCGGCCAGATCATGCCATTCCAGCACTTCGATCCGGCTGACGATCGTATTTATCAGCTTCGTACGCCTTCCCACATCCTGAATAAAGGCTCCCCACCCATCTCCGAAATTAGAACGATACTGTAAGATCAGAATCACTACGAACGCAATTCCCCATAAAAACTCCCAGAGATAATAGGATCCGATATACGCGATCACCTTTAAAAGCGTTCCCAGCCTTCTTTCCTTCCGATCCATAAACACCTCGCCTTTTTCTCCCTTTTCAGGGAAAACGCCGGATGGTCATCTTCCTGTCACGTGTGACAAGGAAATTATACCACAGCTCCCATGGGGCGAGATACTTAAGCACCGCTACACCAGCTGCAGGAGATCGGAAAAATGCGCCAGTGGATGGGTCACAAGCGGCTGCACTGCCGCTTCTCCCAGCCCAGCACTGGCAAATCCGCCCGCGTTCGCAGCTTCGATCCCTGCTGCCGCATCCTCCACCACCAGCGCTTCTTTCGGAGATACCCGCAGCATCTCCGCCGCTTTCAAAAACACCTCCGGATCCGGTTTGGACCTGGTGATGTTCGTTCCATCCGAAACAGCATCGAAAAAGTCCGATAATCCCAGCTTCCCCAGGATCTTTTTCGTGTTCCTGCTGCTGGATCCGATGGCGAGGAGCAGTCCTCTTTTGCGCAGTTCCCGGAGGGTATCCCGGACTTCATCGGAGAGGTCCGAAGGGCTCATCTCATCCAGCAGCGCTGCGTAGATCCCGTTTTTGCGCTCTGCCAGCGCCTCCTTTTCCGTAGCGGAAAAAGACCTGTCCGCACCTTCCAGCAGGATCTCCAGGGACGCCATACGGCTCACCCCGCGCATGCGGTTGTTGGTGGCTTCGTCAAAGGGCACCCTGATCTCATCCGCGATTTCCTTCCAGGCTTTGTAATGATACCGATCCGTAAAACAGATCACGCCATCCAGATCAAAGATCACTGCCTTCATCGATTCCGATCTCCTTTACCACTGATAATGTCTGATAAAATAGGCAGGGGCACAGCTCCAGGCGTGGCAGTAGCTGTTGACGATGGTTCCCCCGTAAGGAGACTCATCCGGATGGCCCGGGCGATAGAGTTCAAAAAAGGTATCCGCTCCATCTGCCGCCATGCCGCCCCAATACTCCTTCAGCACGGCCTTTGCCTTTTCCTCCAGCCCCGCATCTATGAGGGCCTGGATGTAATGGTGATACATATAAGGAGTCACCATCCCCTCCGCGTCGGGATCCTGCTCCAGGGAAAGCAACGCGGCTGCTGCCTCCTCTCGGGATGTAAACGCACCTCCCAGCACGAGCCAGCACTGGCTGGCCCAGGAGACCTGCCTTTCTGACCCGCTGACAAAGAGGCCTCTTTCCTGGTCCCAAAGTGCTTCCCGCACTGCGCGGACGCCATCTGCATGCCGCTTCCGGAGCGCTGCTGCCAGGTCGGGATCTCCCTTCCACTCTGCCAGCTCGGCAGCGGCCTGCAGCGCATAGAGATAGATCCCCTGAGCAGATGCCTGCTTGTTCAGGCCCAGATTCCAGTCCACAAAGCACCAGCCCATGACATCGGAATCCCGGATCACCCCATCCGGTCCCAGCAGCTCTTCCGCAAGCTTTACCTGATGCATTGCGGTCTCATACAGGTCCTCCAGCGCCTCCCTGTCTCCGGTCCTGGCATAGTAATCCCGAAGCGCCGTTGTGAAAAACAGGGAATAATCAAACATCCGCCCGTCATCCGCTTCGATCTGCGGCGCAATGAAAAGGTTGGATGCGATCTGCCCGTCCGCATCCGTATCACCGGCAAACAGGTACAATCCCTGCTTCACCATAGCGTCCGCATGGTAGGTCTCATAGCTGACCAGTGCTTCCAGGCGCAGATCCCCCATCCAGAGTCGTCTGTCCCGTTTCGGACCGTCCTCGAAGACTCTCTGCATACATTCATGCAGGGTGCGGACCGCGATCCGGTCCAGCTCTACCAGCTCGGGGTCAGTACTGGTGCAGGGCGAAAGGGCGCTCTCATCCGCAGAGGAAACTGCAGTCGCCTCAGCCCCCTCCACCTTCAGGGAAAACCGTGTGCTGCAGTCCAGCACCTCGAGCTTCACATAACGGAAAGCATATCGTCTGGGGAAGGTCACCTCACAGGGCAATACATCCAGATGTGCCTGCGTCTCCTGGATCCAAGCCTTGCTGATCCAGCCTGCATATTCCTCCGCATTTTCATAAAATTCCGAAAGGCGCTCCGCAAACCGTACCCGGATCCACACCGGCGCATCCGGATGCGCTCCTTCCGAGGAAAAACGGATCGTCAGGTATCCGGTCTCGTGATCTCCGAAATCCAGCACCACCGAATCCCCTGTGGAGAGCGTCCGATTTCTGAAATCTTCAGCCGCTTCCGCGCCATATCTACCGTCCCGAAACACCGGCTCCACCGTCCGAATGGGGCGGACTGTCTCTCTATGCAGCTCCGGGAACAATGCCCGGGCCTTTTCCAGCAATCTTTCTGTTCTAGCCATAACCTTTTGATCCTTTCTCTGACGATCCTCCCCTTTTGTCTGACACATCAATAGGACAGCTCTTCCCTTCCGCAGAAGGGATCCACGGGACTGATGCCGGTAAACGGACTGCGCCCCATCACTTTTTCCACAACCGCCTCCATGACATCATCATTGTTGGAGTATGCATTGATATAGGTTTTCAGCATGGGCACATCCAGCAGATGGTACGGGTTCGGCAGCCTGATGAAGAGCACCGGAACCTCTTCCGCA
>JAEEGG010014301.1_pt1 | contig 16819 bp, 10 predicted proteins | sample 9134161 | NCBI WGS metagenome assembly JAEEGG01 (sample SAMN16246543, study PRJNA631951) | gut metagenome | biome: gut microbiome; feature: rumen; material: CR-attached | host: Bos | place: Iran: Karaj | collected 2018-10 | reverse complement strand
CACGCTGCTCGGTGCCGACGACAAGGCCGGTATCGCCGAGATTCTGAGCGCTGTCGAGTGGCTGCAGGAGCACCCCGAGGTGAAGCACGGCAACATCCGCGTGGGCTTCAACCCCGACGAGGAAATCGGCTTGGGCGCCCATCACTTCGATGTAGAAAAGTTTGGCTGTGACTGGGCCTATACGATGGACGGTGGTGCCGTTGGCGAGTTGGAGTATGAGAACTTCAACGCTGCCAGTGCCAAAATCACCTTCAAGGGCTTGAACGTGCACCCCGGTGCTGCCAAGCACAAGATGATCAACTCGATGCGTGTCGCCATGCAGTTCGCTATGATGCTGCCACGCTGGGAGACCCCCGAGCACACCGAGGGCTACGAGGGCTTCTACCACCTCATCAGCATGCAGGGTGGAGTAGAGCAGACCACACTCAGCTACATCATCCGTGACCACGACCGCGCACGCTTTGAGAGCCGCAAGCGTGAAATCGAGCACTTGTGCAACAAGATCAATGCCGAGTTCCCCGACTGCGCTTCTTGTGAGATCAAAGACCAGTACTATAACATGCGCGAGAAGATTGAGCCGGTGATGAACATCATTGATATCGCTAAGCAGGCCATGGAGAATGCCGGTGTCACCCCCAAAGTGCAGCCCATCCGCGGCGGCACGGACGGCGCCCAGCTCTCGTTCAAGAACCTGCCGTGCCCCAACATCTTCGCTGGTGGCATGAACATGCACGGACGCTTCGAGTACGTCCCCATCCCCTCGATGGAGAAGGCCATGATGACCATCATCGAGATCTGCAAGCTCGTCGCCGAGTAAAGACTCAAATGCCTTAAAGACCTTAAGGACTTTAGTGACCTTAGGGTCTTAAGACCCTTATTTCAAAGCGGAAAAGTAAAAAACAGCCAATAAATTTGGCTGTTAGGGAAATTTGCAGTACCTTTGCACCGCTTTTTGGGAGATTCGCTAGCTCAGCAGGTAGAGCACATCCCTTTTAAGGATGGGGTCGTGGGTTCGAGCCCCACGCGAATCACAAGAAGAAACGCGACTCTATTAGGGAGCCGCGTTCTTTTTTATTGAATGAATGCAATTGAAAAATAGAAGGGCCCCTGCCAATTGGCGGGACCCTTCTATTAATTCTCCGTAATGTGGATTAACCCATGATGAGGTCGAGTTCTCTGTTGATGTCGGCGATGTTGATCTCACCGTCTTGGTTCACGTCGGCGCGCTTCATGGTGCCCTCGTCGGCTGAACCACCCAAGATGATGTCGATGATGGTGTTCACGTCGGCAATGTTCACTTCGCCGTCACCGTTCACGTCACCGAGTTTATATTCGGGCTCTGTCATCTCGACGAACACGTTCTCGTCAAGGTAAGCCATGCGGCGGCGGATCCAATCCTCCACGTAGTCCATTTCCTCACTCAGGTCAAGCGTCTTTCCGGCAAGGTCTGAATCCTCGCTCCAGCGGCCTTCCTCACGAGCGGCTGCACCGCACTCTTCCAGGTTCTCGATGGCACTGCGATAGCGGTTCACCAGGCTGTCGGTGTTGAGAACGGTCTCGCGCAGTTCACGGTAGCGATAAACCACCTCGTTGTGGTAGTCCATCGTGTGCCACATGGTAATCATTGGCAGATGGAACACCCAGTCAAGTGGGCGCTCGGGGGCTACTTTCTCATCACGGGCAACCTTGGGGGAATAGCTTTGACCTAAGCAGATGTCAAGGTCCCAAGGGGCCATCGTCAGACGAGGATGGTCTGCGATGTCGTGGCAAGCGTAGAAGATGTTCTTGCTCTCGTTGTCAAGGGCCTGCAGGGCAGTGATGAAGATGAAATAGTCCTGCATAACAGGTACGTCAAAGTAGTAGCCCATGCTGTCGGTACGCAAACTCAAGCTCTCATCGGCACGCTTGGCAAACCATACGGCATTCTCCAGCGTGGTCCACTTAGCACGATGGATCTCGTCATAGTCGGGATACTTCAATTCAAAGCCGTCCCAGTAAACCTTGCTGCTGCGCTTGGCGGGATCACTCATGGTAACGGTGCGTGACCAAGTATAGGCCATCCACAATTCACCGTGGAATTCCCGGCTCTCCTCGTCATAGCGTTTCAGCTTCATCTGCTTGCGGTCAATGGGCTCGCACATGTTGTAGATACCGCGATACTCGCCGTTGAGCATCACCTCGACCATCTGGCCGCGGGAGCCGTTGCGAGCATTGGGCAGCGTGTCGCTATACCAGGGACGACGGGCCATGTCAAGCCACAGGTCGGTGCTCACGCGGTTGCGCACACGCAGGAAGTCCATCTGACCGGCGTCAAGGATCCAGCAGTTGTCGTTACGCAGACCGAAGAAACGGTGGTTCTCTTTGGTGCTGTCTTCCTCGTTGACAAATTTGATGCGGTAGTTGCGTTTGTTCTTACCGGGTACGTTAGTGGCGATACCACGGGTCTTCACTTTTGCCAGCAAGGGCTCGGCATAAGCAGAATCAGGTTCGTTCACAATGACGTCGCCATAAGTGTAAGACTTCTTGAACTCACCGAACAGCTCAACAATGGGGAGCCAAGTGAAGGTGATAGAGCCTGTAATGAGGCTGTCTCCAAGCATGGCTGTCAGGACATAGGGTTTGCCACCTGCGATGGAATCAAAGGTAATGGAATCTCCACTGTGGATAGCAACGCCTTCGATGACGAGGTCGTTCAACTCGTCGCCAAAGCTTACCGTGGTGGCAAAGTCTTGGCCAAACAGGGACTGAGGCACACTGCACAACCACATGTGGTTGAGGGTGTCTAAAGGTGCACGGTGACCGCCGATGTTAAGGGTCTGGGCCACTGACGTGGCTGCCGTCAACACGATGGCCAGAGCCAAAAGTAATTGTTTCCTCATGAATTCATGTATTTGGTTAGTATAATATTATTTCCTTTTTGATAGTAGCGCAGCAATAAACAACCCAAGGACAGGAATAAACTTTCCCGCCGGTTTGTCACAATTATCTGTGTCCTTGACGACTATTGCCGTTAAAATTCGCCGCAAAGATAGTAAAAATGTTGAAATGCTGTAAAGAATGCACATTTTTTCAAAGATATTTTATGCAAATTGGGATGATTGCTCAGCCAATGCGTCGGTTCTTGTCCGTATTTTTGAGTTCTGGTGGCAACATCGCTTGATCTGTAATCGAGACCTGCAGCAGGGCTGATGCGACACTGTTTCACTCTTCACATTCTTTAAGAAAAAAATCTTCATAATTTTGATTGTTTTTTGACTTGTCTCAGATAAAAAAGAAGTAATTTTGTTGGCTCAATTAAATAACACTTGAAAATTACTCGATAGCAATGAAAATATTTACGAACGATGGACTGCGTCGCATCGGCGATCGCACTGTGGAAAAAGAAGGCATCGACATGCTAGACCTCATCGAGAGGGCGGCTTCGGCGGTGTCCTACGAACTCATATCGCGTTGGAGAACTTCCAAGCGCTTCGTCTTTTTTGCTGGCCCTGGCGATAACGGTGCCGACGCGCTTGCCGTGGCCCGCATGATGTATGAGCAGGGCTATAAACCTGAGGTGTATCTGTTCAACATCAAGTCCACACAGCTCTCTCCCTGTTGCCTGGCCAATCGTGACCGCCTTTTGCAGACAGCAGGCGACGATATCGACTTTATCGAGGTAATCCAGAACTTTAATCCGCCCGAACTTGACGAGAGCGATGTCGTGGTCGACGGCTTGTTCGGTAACGGCTTGCGGACTCCCCTCAAGGGTGGTTATACGTCGCTGGTGCAGTACATTAACAGCAGTGGTGCATACGTCGTCTCGATTGACATTCCATCGGGAATGTTTGGCGAGTGGAACATGGGCATTGACCGCCGCAACATCATCCACGCCAACCTCACCCTCACTTACCAGAGCAAGCGCTTGGCATTCTATTTCGCCGAGAATGCCGATTGTGTAGGCGAGTGCCGCGTGCTTGATATCGAGCTTGACGATGAGAGCGTGGCTCGCACTCCCACAGACTTTTACCTCATTGAGCGGGATAACGTCCATGAAGTGATGAAACCGCGCAATCCGTTCATCAATAAGTATGATAATGGCACTGTTCTGCTCGTTGCCGGCAGTTACGGCATGATGGGCGCCGCAGTGCTGGCCGCTAAGGGCGCTTTGCGTGCTGGCGCTGGATTGGTGACCGTCCATGCTCCGCGTTGTGGCTATCAGGTGCTGCAGACCGCTGTTCCCGAGGCCCTCTTTGAGCCCGATCGTGACGAAATCGTGACAAGTACCATCGATATGCGCCACACCTACAGCGTTGTGGCTCTGGGACCCGGAATGGGCGTGAACGATGTCACGCTCGAGGCTGTTCACCAGTTTATCATGAATTTCAAGCGTCCGTGTCTGCTCGATGCCGATGCTCTTAATTGCATCGCTCGTCGCCCCATGCTCATAAAGAGCATCCCGCATCGCTCAATCATTACTCCTCATGCTATCGAGTTTGACCGCCTCTTCGGTGAGCACACCACCGATGAGGAGCGCCTCAAGAAGGCCCTCGATGTGTCCAAGATTTATAACATCACCATTGTCCTCAAGGGACATTACACGATGACCGTCCGTCCCGATAGCAAGATCTATGTCAACAGCAGTGGCAATCCCGGTATGGCAACACCCGGTAGCGGAGACGTGCTCACGGGTGTTATCTCGGCACTCATCGCCCAAAACTACCCTGCCGACTGGTCGGTAGTGCTCGGTGTCTATCTGCACGGATTGGCAGGTGACTTGGCAGCACAGGAACACGGCGCCTACGGTATGGTGGCAAGCGATATTGTCGATAACTTGGGCAAGGCCATCGTCGAAGTGATGAAATAGGGAACAGCTGTTCCTCCATAACGGAACTGAAAAACAAATATTAGGGGCTGATAATCAAACGATTATCAGCCCCTAATAGTACCTGAAGTGGGACTTGAACCCACACGGCCGCAATGGCCAAGGGATTTTAAGTCCCTCGTGTCTACCGATTCCACCATTCAGGCTTGCGGTTCAGATTCGGCTGCAAAGATACAACTTTTTGATGAAACAACGGCATTTGCCGTATATTTTTCATTTTGTTTCATCAGAAATGTCAGTAGTGCTCATGTCCATATCTGGAAGGTCCAGCAGGGAAATGTCGGCATTTGTTTGCTGTTGTTTGGCACGTGAAGCGGTGATGGCTGACCACACTTTGCCAAAGCGGGTGTTGGCCTTGGGGATGAAGTCACTGTTGCCGATCTCTGCCAGCCTGTTTGTGGCATCGTTCAGCGAATAATCATCGGGGTCAAAGGCGGGTTGATAAGCTTCGTCTTCCTCTTTTCCCGTATTGACGCGGTTGAGCAGGCCTGCCTGTTGAAGGGTTCCCAGTATTTGGTCGGCTAACAGACTGGGTATGTCACAGTTGCGGATGATTTCGCTGCGGGTGAGCAATCCTTGCTGCCTCTTGAAGCGCTTAACGGCTAGACTGAGCACCGCAATCGCGAGATTGTTGGAATAATTCTGGGAGATTTCCTTGGCTTTGTCACGATAGACAAAGCTGTCGAAATTCTGCCAGGAATAGGTCAGTACTACGCCCGCTAGGGTGATGAGCCATGACAACTGCAGCCATACGAGCAGCAACGGCAGGAAGGCAAAGCTGCCGTAGATGGCATTATACTTTGAGACATATACCTGGCCGCTGACGAACAGCCATTCTACTACTTGGAATAGGGTGCCGGCAAGCACTCCCGCAAAAAACGCCCCTTTAAACTGCACTTTGGTGTTAGGGATCAGGTAGTAGGCAGCAGTGAAAATGAGCCAGGAAATGACTGTCGGCGTGAAAGCGAGCAGACGGTGCATCATCGGTGAGATGGAATGTTCGCCAAACAATTGTTGCACGGCGTCGCTCAGGAAGATAGAGATACCTGCCGAGCACACCATCAGCACAGGCAAGAGCAGGAAAAGGGCAGTGTAGTCACTGAATTTGCGCTGTAGCGAACGCTTGGTTTTCACGCCCCACACGTGGTTGAAGGTGTCCTCGACATTGCTCATCAACGAAATCAATGTCCACAACAGGAAAATGAGGCCGATGCCGATGAAGATACCTTGGGACGCCTGGGCAAGATAGTTGTCAACATAGGTAAGTGCGCTCTCCAGTGCTTGTCGTTGGGCGGGAAAATACTTGAACAATTCGCTCTGCAGCAGGTTCTGGAACCCGAAGCCACGTGCGATGGCAAACAGCATAGCGAGTGCCGGCACCACAGCAAGAACAGTATTGTAGGTCAATGCGCATGAACGTACCTGAAGGTCGCGGTCCATGAAGGCACGCACGCTCAGGTTGATAATTTTCACCGCCTTGACCGACCACAGTGACCGAGTGTCATTCCACACGTCATTGATGCAGTACTGGACGTTCCGCAACACTCGTTCCCACAGGCTCTTGTCTTGTCGCTTATTCTCGCTCATTGCCTCGCATTTCGTACAGAGGGACGGTTCTTTTGTACGAAAAATGTGATTTTTTCGTACAAAAGAACCGTCCCTCTGTACGAAAGATTAGTTGTTGTCAAGGGCTTCCTTGATCAGGTCAAAGATGCCGTCGATGGTGCCCAAACCGTTGATGGAGCGATACTTGCCCTGCTCCTGATAAAAGGCCTTCAGCGGCGAGGTCTGGTTGTGGTAGGTCTCCAGACGTTTGCGGGCTGTCTCCTCGTTATCGTCTGAACGGCCGCTCATCTGGCCACGCAGCAGGATGCGCCTGATAAGCTCTTCTTCGGGAACCTCAAGGCCTATTACGGCATCAATCTGAGTGCCACGGTCGGCGAGCAGCTGCTCCAGAGCTTCGGCCTGTGGAATGGTACGGGGGAAACCGTCAAAGATGACTCCTTCGGTTGCCTTGTCCTTATTCTCGTCAAGCACTTGGGCCAGGATGTCAATGATCAGTTCATCTGGCACGAGCTGGCCTTGGTCGATGAAGCCCTTAGCAGTCTTGCCGAGCTCGGTACCACGCTTGATGTTGTCGCGCAACACATCACCGGTCGAGATATGGAACAGTTTGTAGTGCTCTATCAATTTATCGCTCTGGGTGCCTTTGCCCGATCCGGGTGCACCAAAAATGACAATGTTCAGCATAATCTTGATTTTTTACAGTTATATATCTGCTATCTAATAACTCTTATTGGTCAACGTTGCTCCTTCAAGGCATAGATGTCGGGCAGGTTGCGGGCCAGCCCGTCAAGGTCGAGTCCGTAACCCAGGATGAACTTGCTGGGAATCTCAAATCCCACATAGTTAGGAGCCTCACCGATAGTGAGGGCGTCGGGCTTGAAGAGTAGTGAGACCATCTTGACCGATGCCGGATTGTGCTTAGCCAGTTCCTTGCGGAGTTGTGCTGCCGTGATACCGCTATCGATGATGTCCTCCACGATGAGCAGGTTGCGGCCCTCGATGTCCTCGGTCAGTCCCATGAGCTGTTTCACCTCGCCGGTGGACTCCATGCCCTGGTATGACTTGAAGCGGATAAAGGCTATCTCAGCGTCACGAAGTTTGCATGCGCGGAACAGGTCTGATGCAAAGATGAAAGCTCCGTTAAGGATGCACAGGAACAAGGCGTTCTTACCCTCGTAGTCACGCTCGATTTCCTCGGCCAGGCGGTGAACCTGCTTGGCTATCTCTTCTCGTCTGATGTAGGGCTCAAAAGTCAGCCCCTGATAGGTGATCTCTTCCATTGGTTTACAGAATTAAAGTGCAAAGTTACTAAGAAGTTTTCAGTTTTCGGTTTTTCAACTTTCAGTTTTTTCATGGAAAAGAAAAAATAAGCGAGCCAGAGGCTCGCAATACTCCGACTGGCTGGCGGGTGGACGAGCCGCGATGAGCGCGGCGGTTACAACGGGCCAGTCGGGGTATTGCGAGGCTCCGCCTCGCTGTGGGTCATTGTCGGCTGGCGATGGCCCTTGCCAGGGCATTCATCTTGTGGCAGCATTCAGCGGTCAACCGTTGGTAATCATTGTGGTGCTCAAAGGGGGATACCATCAACACCTTGCCAGCGGCACAGGCGTCGAACAGTTTCCCTCCAGGCTTGGCCATCTCAGTAAAGCCGTTGTTGCTGATGAGGATGACAGGAACACCAGCCTCAAGCGCCCTGTTCATGATGGTTTTCTCTCCTGGACTGATAGCTGGGCTTACAAGCACGCCTCCCCGGTCAAGTAAGAGGTCTCCCTCACGTGCTATTTCTTCCTCACTCAGGCGTCGCGAGCAATAGACCTGTGTGATGCATGGGTGTTGCAACAAGCGATGGTTGCCCATAGCACTTACTGCAGTACCGGCAATCGTGAGATGATGGGAAACGGTGAAAAAGTCGTGATGACTCCGTTTCACCCACAAGCGTCGCGGGTTGTCATTAAGGTAGGTTTTCCAGCGCTCCTGTTGTCCCTTGCCGTGGAGCACGCCATCGGTATAACCTTGTTCCCACAATGGGAGGTTGGCTCCCATTTCTCGTGCCGCACGGTTACAGCCAGCCTTAAAGCCGTTGATCACTTTTCCCAAATGGACAGGCAGCGGCTCGGTGATAAACAGGATACCGTGCAGGTGGTCGGGCATGACGGTCAACGCCTGCACTCTGATTTGCGGGTAGTAGCGGGGAATGCCCAACCACTCAGCCTCCACCTTCTTACCTAGAGGTGTGAGGCTTACCCAAGGCTGCGGGTGGCTCTCGTAAGGCCCGCATAGGGTCCCAAGCCGTGGCGTGCGTCCTTCCACGCACAGGGTGATCAGGTAGATGGCCCTGTCCTGGTAGTCGTGCCCAACCATCCGGCGCTTCATTGAGGTGGTGGCGGGTACGTCAGGATGCTTTTGAGCCCACTGCTTGCGGCCCTCGTTGCGCTTGTCGTCCATTGCTTGTGAAATTTTAAGCGAGCCAGAGGCTCGCAATACTCCGACTGGCTGGCGGGTGGGATGAGCCGCGATGAGCGCGGCGGTTACAGTGGGCCAGTCGGGGTATTGCGAGGCTCTGCCTCGCTGTGGGGTGAGTTACTTAGCGACTTTCTCCAGGCGCTTCATCATGGCGAACATGAAGATTGCTGCCACGAGGCAGACGCCCAGGAACACGCTCCAGCATACCCACAGGGGCACTTTGCCCCACAGGGCACCGCCCACGAGTACCAACTGGTTACCCAGAGCGGTGGATACGAACCAACCACCCATCATCGCTCCCTTGTACTTGGGAGGAGCTACCTTGCTGACAAACGAGATGCCCATCGGGGAGAGCAGTAACTCACCGAAGGTGAGAATCAGATACACACCGATGAGCAGGTTGGGCGTCATGTCGGCCACATGCTGGCCCACGAGGTTACCGCTGGCATCGGGTGCCTGTTGCGGCATGGGCAGACCAACCGAGGCAACCGCCATGATAGCATAGGCGATGGCGGCAACCACCATACCGTAGGCAATCTTGCGGGGAGCCGAGGGCTCTTTGCCCTTGCTGGCCAGCCAGCTGAAGATGGCCATCGACACGGGTGTCAACGCCACGACATAGAATGGGTTGAACTGTTGGAAAATCGGGGCAGCGATGTCGATGCTGCCAGTTGTGCGGGTATACTTGTAGTACAGGATTCCCAGCGCAGCCAGAATGATGGCACCAGCGATGCCTTTGCCCTTGGAGGTCTTGCTCTGGAACAGCGCGAAGCCTGCATAGACGATAAAGATAACCAGTACCAGGTTCCATACGTCAAAGGCCATGCTCTCCAGGCCAGTCGACGTGTTGGCTGTGAACTCGTCGGCAAAGAAGGTGAGCGACAGGCCGTTCTGGTGGAAGGCCATCCAGAAGAATACCACCACGGCAAACACGAGGCACAGCGCGATGATGCGTGCCTTGGTATCGTCTTTGCTCAGTTCGGGCTCCTTAACGGTGTTGACCTCATCCTTAACAGCGACCTTTTTGCCGCCCTCACAGTGGCGGAACGTACTGCGGAATGCGTAGTAAATAGCAATCGAAAGAACCAACGAAACGCAAGCCACAGCAAACGAGAAGTGATAGGCATCGTTGGACGAGAAGCCCCATGCGGTCTCAGCATACTCTTTGATCTTGACAGCAGCCGTCGGTGCGAACAAGGCGCCGATGTTGATGGCCATGTAGAAAATCGAGAAACCGGCGTCACGCTTGGCGGCATAGCGGGTGTCGTCATACAGATTGCCCACCATCACCTGCAGGTTGCCCTTGAAAAGGCCTGTACCCAGGCCAATGAGCAGTAGGGCGCCAATCATCACGATCAGAGCAAAGGTGTTGCCACCCAGTGGAACGGCCAGGAGCAGATAGCCCAGGAACATGATGATGATACCGATGGTCACCATCTTACCAAATCCGAATTTGTCGGCCATCCAACCGCCAATCAACGGGAGGAAATACACTACCATCAGGAACGAACTGTAGATGGTGCCTGCAACGGCTGGCGACAAACCATAGTTGGCCCTGAGGAAGAGTGCGAACACGGCAATCATCGTGTAGTAGCCAAAGCGCTCGCCCGTGTTGGCCAATGCCAACGCGAATAGTCCTTTAGGTTGTCCTTCAAACATAGTTTAATGTCTTTTTTATTAGAGAATCTAGAAAATCTAGATATGCTAGATCTCCTAGATTCCCCTATTATTAATTAATAATGTGTATTGCGGTGTGAAGATTACTCCTTCTCGCCGGTGACCCGCTCCAGCCAGCTAACCATACCCCACATGACGCCCATGGCGACAAGGCAGATAACCAGGAAGACGGCCCAGCACATCCACAGCTTGGGCAGCTTGTTGAGCATTTCCGGACCAATCCAGATCAGCAGGTTGCCCAGTGCGGTGGCACCCAGCCACAGACCCTGGCAGATACCCTGCAGGTGCTTGGGCGCAATCTTGGAAACGAACGACAGACCCAGCGGTGAGATGAACAACTCGGCAACGGTCAGGAAGAAATAGGTGGCGATAAGAACCCACCAGTGTGACTTCATGGCAATTTGCTGATCAATGCTCAATGCTCGGAAGTCATTACCGTTAGGATAATCGTAACTCATGCTCAGGATTACCAGGAACAGATAAGCCAGACCGGTGATTGCCATACCGAGGACAATCTTGCGCGGGGTGGAAATGGCGTGGCCTTTCCGTGCCAGATAGGCGAAGATGGCCATGATGATGGGCGTGAGCACAATCACGAAGAACGGGTTTACAGCCTGCCAGATCTCGGGAGCGATCTTGTCTGAAATCACATAGTCACGGGCAAAGAACGACAGCGACTGACCGTTCTGGTGGAACGAGAGCCAGAAGAAGACGCAAACGCCGAGTACAGCGAACAACGCTGCCATGCGCTGCTTGATCTCCTTGGCCATAGCGCGCTTCTCTTCGGCAGTGTAGCCTGTAACCTCGGCAGCCTCCTTCTTGGCGGGAGTGGGGAAGAGCCTCTTGTAGACCACAAAGACGATCAGCGAGATGAACATGGCGATGACCGAGGCAATGAAACTGTAGTGCACACCCGTGTTGAACACATCAAGATAACTGCTGCAGGCAGAACCGATGTCGTTCAAATCGAGGCCGCCCTTGTTGACGTTGCCTAACAGCGTGGTGAGGTTGGCCATCTGCTCAGATGTCATGTTGGCGGCATCGTTCAGGTACTGGTGGCACAATGCGGGCAGACCTGCATCATAGACCATACCCTTGACGCCGAGCCACCACTGGCGCAGCAACGGGGCAACGAACGGGGCAATCAGACCACCGATGTTGATGAACACGTAGAAAATCTGGAAACCAGAGTCGCGGCGATCCTTGATCGACTTGATCTCTTCCTCAGACTTGCCGGCAGCAACGGCGTCGGCCTCCATGTTGTCATACATCTGACCTACGATGGCCTGCAGGTTGCCCTTGAACAGACCGTTACCGAAGGCAATCAGGAACAGTGCCACGCAGGTGAACACGAGCAGCCACATGTGGTTGCCGGCCGAGTGGACAACGGGGATGGAAAGCAGCACGTAGCCAACAGCCATGATTACGAGACCCCACTGGATGGTACCCTTGTAGTTCTGAGTGCGGTCGGCAATGAAACCACCGACTAAGCTTAATACATAAATACCGGCATAAAAGACGCTATAGATGGCGCCCGATGTGCCCTCGTCAAGGCCGAACTTGGAGCACAGGAACAGCAGCAGCACGGCGTTCATGATGTAGTAGCCGAAGCGCTCGCCCATGTTGCTCAACGCGGCGGGGATTAACCCCTTGGGATGGTTTTTAAACATAACTTTGTTTAGGTTTTTGGTTAATATATTAATAATGTTATGGTTTCATGTTGCGGGTCAACAGCCGCTGTGCTCGCGTGCCTGGAAAGCGATGGCATAGGCGCGTATCTGCTTCACCATCGCCAGCAGGCCGTTGCTGCGGGTGGGCGACAGGTGCTCACGCAGCCCGATGCGTTCGATGAAGTAGAGGTCGGCATCGAGCACCTCCTGGGGCGTCGCGCCGTCGAGCACGCGCACGAGCATCGAGATGATGCCCTTGACGATGATGGCGTCGCTGTCGGCCTGCAGGTGCATGTGGCCGTCGATGCAGTCGGCTTGCAGCCACACGCGGCTCTGGCAACCGTCAATCAGGTTGTCGGCCGTCTTGTACTGCTCGTCAAGCGCGGGCATGGCATTGCCCATGTCGATGATGACGCTGTAGCGGTCCATCCAGTCGTCCAGTCCTTCAAATTCCTCGATGATTTCCTCTTGTCGCTCGTTAACTGTTGACATGTCAAAAAATAGGTCGTTTTTGGTTTAACCTCCAAAGATAGCCCATTTTTTTGAGATAGGCCCCTCTTGAGGTGATAAAAATGCGTTTTTCGGCAAAAAAACAAGTCCCGTCGGCTTGTTGCCAGCGGGACTTGATGTCGTCTCATCTATTGGTATCAATAGAATTCGATGAGGTTTTTCTTGATCTTGGTTGCCTTGGACAGGATACCATAGATGTTGCGCGGGCTGGCAAACATCTGGGCGCCGCGGCTCTGAGCATAGCGCTTGTCCAGTTCTTCCTTCGAGGGGTTGTAGTTGGACTTCTCCTGCTTAACCACCTGGTAAACGAATACGGCGTTCTCGCCCTTCCAGGGACCCTGCAGGGCACCCTGCTTGGCGGCAGCCATGCGACCAATCAGACCGGGCTCGTTGCCCAGCTTGGGATCGCCGTTACCGGCAAACACGATGTTGACGGTGTCAAGCTGTGCACCCATGGCAGCGGCATAACCGTTCAGGTCCTTAGCCTTGCCCTGGTACTGCTTGAGCAGGTCTTCACCCTTCTTGTTGTTGCGGATGCGCTTGGTCAGCATCTCCTTAGCCTGCGGGAAGGTGTAGGGCAGATAGCCGTCCTCATAGATCTCGTCAATAGCAACGGCAACCATGACGTTGTTGTTGTCGCTGAAGATGGGCGAAACCATATCCTTCTTGTTGTCGAACGCCCACTTGATAGCCTTGCGGGTGTCCTTGATACCAGCCTGGCCGAACGAACCCAGACCGAGTTGCGGGGTGCTGGGAACAATCATTGACTCGACGGCGTTGAAGCCAGCCTTGGCAGCATTGGCCTCAAAGTCCTTGGCGGTCTTGTTCTTGTTCAGGAAGTCCTGGAACTTGTCGCGCAGCATCTCGCTGGTCTTGGTGCTTGCATAGGCGTCATAGGTGACGGTGGCAACCGTGTAGAAGGTCTTGGCGGGCTTCTTGTTGGTCACCTTCATCAGCGTGGCACCCTGGTCGGCGCTGTTATAGACGAAGTAGCTGTCGCCGGCGTTGGCGATCTTGGCCTTCATCGAGTCGGGAGCGTTGTAGATGCGCTGCCACTCGTTGAGCTTGCCGTCAACCTTCTGGGCATTGGCCTTCTTGAGCTCATCCAGGCTCTTGCCGGCATTGAGCTGGTCGAGGATGCTCTTCTGGAACTTGGCGTCACCCTGTGCGATAACATAGCTCAGCTCTACCGAGTCAAGGCTTACTTCCTTGTTGATGAGCTTGTACATCACGTGGTGGTTGCCAACGGTGCTGTCGCGACGGGTGGTACCCACCTCGGCGCTGGTGAACAGGTCACGCACCTTCACGGGCATGTCCTTCTGCACCATCTTGGCAGTATCAATCTGTACGGTACCCAGCAGGCGCACCGAGTCGATGCCGCGGCCCTTCTGCAAGGCGATATAGGCGGCGTCGGCGATCTTCTGTGCAGCGGCGATGTCCTCCTGGCTCGGATCGATGTTGACGGCGATGTAGTGAATCATGCGCACGTCCTCGTCGGTCTTGAACATGGGTTTGAGCTTCTGCCACTCGGCCTTGAGCTCCTCATCGCTCACGGGATACTTGTCATCGGCCAGCGATGCATAGTCCTTCTTGGCAAACAGGATGACGTTGGTCATAGCCTCGTCGGCCTGAATCTGGGCACGGTCCAGATCATTGGCCTGCATACAACCGGCGATCAGGTTCTGCAGCTTGGCGAACTTATATTGCTTGACAATGTCGTTGGTGAGTTTGTTCCACTGGTTGCGCAACTCTGCCACCTGTGCTTCCTGAACGCCCTGCTTGCCGGGGTTCATGATGAAGTCATACAGCTCGGCGGGAGACTGGGCGCCAGCCTGCTGGGCAAACTGCTGCACGGCGGGAGCGGGCGTGGAACCGATGGTCAGTTCGCTGATCTCCTTGTCGCTGACAGCGATACCCAACTTCTCGTACTCCTGTTCAACGAGTACCTCGTTGATCATTTCGTCCAGCACCTGCTGCTGACGGGTAGCAGCGTCAATCTGCTGATTGTTCTGCTGCTGGTCGTTGGCAGCTTCCTGCTCAACACGGCGTTGGAATGCCATAATGTCAATTTTCTCATTGCCGACTTTTGCGGCTGCGCTGTTGCCTCCGGAACGTCCGATGGCCTCGATACCTACCTCGATAATGAAGGCGAGCAATGCGGCACCGATTACGATGGCGAGGATCTTTTTCCTCTGCCTAATTTTCTCTAATGTAGCCATTTACAATTATTTATATTACGTTATTTCTCTCTGTTTTAGGGCATTTCGCCAAATAAACACGCAAAGGTAGTTATTTTTTGCATACTGACAAAAAAGTTACCCTTTTTTCTTCCTTTTTTCTCATTTTCCGCATTTAACGCACTCAGCCCGACTATGATATTTTTAGGCGATTTTAGCATTATTTTAGAAGTTCGGATGGGGTAGGTTGACAATTTATTGTTAAATTTGCAGTTGATATTAATGTGAACGGCATGGCACTCCCTGTTGAGGAGGCCTAACTATCAGGAAAATAACTAAATATCGATATATGAAAAAGATTAAGAAAGTCTTATTGTCTGCGCTTGTGGCTGCCCCTGTGGTTGCTGTGGGCCAGCCGGGCGTGATGTCAAGCGAGGCCGTTGGTTATCTGGAACGCGGCAGGCTGATGTATGAATCCCGCAACTATGTGGGCGCCATCGACCAGCTTGAACACATGAAGCAGTTGCCCAATGATGCGTCGATGCGTGAACAGGCCGATTACTATATCGCTCTGAGCCGCTTTGAGCGCGGCGAGGAGTCCAGCCTTGACGCTCTGGTGAACTTTATTGAACAGTACCCCGCGTCGCCCCTCGCCATGGATGCCCAGATGAGGATAGGTAATTACTATTTCTACCGTGGACAGTGGGAAAGCGCATTGTTGAGTTACTCATTGGTGCGTAACCGCTCATTGGACATTGACAGCGATGAGGACTTGGTCTATCGTCGTGCCTACTGTAACCTGCGCTTGGGCAACTACCGAGAGGCTGAGCATCAGTACTATGAGCTGGAGAACAGTCGCAGGTATGCTGGTGCAACCGACTTCTATAAAGCCTATTTGGACTATGCCCAGGGGGATTATGATTCCGCCCAGGAGCGCTTTGAGCGCATCCCCAGGGATAGCGAGTTGGGTTATCAGTCCCAGTACTATCTTACTCAGATTGACTATAACAAGAAGCACTACCGTCAGGTTATCGATAATGGCAAGCAGTTGCTCGCTGCCCACATGAACGACTACTTTGACGCGGAGCTCAACCGCCTGGTGGGTGAAAGCTACTACCATCAGGGCAACGACAACGAGGCGAGGACCTACCTGCGCCGCTACATGGAGAATCCCGAGGGCGAGCCCTACCGCACGGCGGCCTATACCATGGGTGTGCTTGATTACCGCAACGGCAACTACCAGGCCGTGGTCAACGACATGCTCCACGTTAGCGACGAGAGCGACGCCCTCTCCCAGAGCGCTTATCTCTACACGGGTCAGGCCAAGCGCCAGCTAGGTGACATCAATGGCGCCAACATGGCGTTCCAGCAGGCAGCCATGATGGACTGTGACAAGAGCGTCAAGGAGACCGCCTACTATAATTATGCAGTCGGTGTCAGCAAGGGCGCACGCACCCCGTTCGACAAGAGCGTGGACCTGTTCGAGGACTTCCTCAACCTGTATCCTAACTCGCGTTATAAGGATAATGTGGAAGGCTACCTCGTGGATGCCTACATGAGCACTACCGATTATCAGCGTGCCCTCACGAGCATCAACCGTATCAAGAATCCCGGCGCTAAGGTCCTCAAGGCTAAGCAGAATGTCCTCTACAATCTGGGCGTGCAGGCATTGTCCAACAACCGTACCCAGGAGGCCGACAACTACTTCAAGCAGGCCATCGCAGTTGGCAACTATGACAAGACGGTGTTGAACGAGAGCCGCTTGTGGCTGGCCGAGACCCAGTACCGTGCCGGCAACTATAAGGAAGCCGCCAAGTACCAGAAGGAATATGTCAAGTCCACTGGCAAGAATGATGAGAACTACGGCCTCGCCCAGTACAACCTGGGCTACA
>JAEEGG010014299.1_pt1 | contig 16821 bp, 16 predicted proteins | sample 9134161 | NCBI WGS metagenome assembly JAEEGG01 (sample SAMN16246543, study PRJNA631951) | gut metagenome | biome: gut microbiome; feature: rumen; material: CR-attached | host: Bos | place: Iran: Karaj | collected 2018-10 | reverse complement strand
GGAAAAAAGGTCTCAAAATTTTAGAGTTGTTTCAAGGTGCGCGTAATTGGGATGAAAATCCGTTTTTCGTGTCTTTTTGAAGGCGAATATGAAGTCGCAACCGAGAAAATCGTTGTCAATTCGGAACTCGTTTTGTATGGAAATGGACTTGGCGGGGTTCGCTTCGGGGAATGCCAGTGTCAGCTTTACGAACGTGCGGCTGGATTTGCGGTAGCTGGCGCCGATTTCGATTCTGGGCGGCTTGGTGTGGCCCTTGTTGTGGCGGAAACGGGCGCTTGACTTGAACGAAACATGCTCCCATGCGGATTCGATACCGCCTTTCCATTCGGTGTCGTTACAGTTTTCGCTCGCTTCGAGGCAGGTCAAGCTGATGCTTGGGCGCAAATGTTCTGGCCCCGAAGAAAACGTCATCTTGAAACGGGCGCTCACGGAGTCCGAGCTGACGGGGCTTAAGATTCTCGCTTTGGCGGAGAACGCCGTGTTCAGCGCTTCGGGCCAGTGGGCGGTCACCGTCTGCGATGCCCATAGCCAGTTTTCGGCGATGCCTTTGCTCAAGTTGAGCCCTTGCGGGATGGAATCGCCGTGGATGTAAGCGGTCGTTTTCCACGAAAGGTACGCTTTTTCGCTTTGCATTTGGATTTTGACGAGCGGGAAATCTTGCCCGAACTGGTACCAGGCCGAAATTTGACCGAGCGATGTGTGTGCCTGTATGGCGAGGGCACTTGTGCCTGGGAATTTCCATAAGGTGGCGCTGAGTTCGTTTGAACGGTCTATTTGGAAACCGAGATGCGTGTGGAACGCCTTGGACGTGTCGAGAAACGCTCCGAGCCGGAACTTGCCTACCGGAAAAGAAAACGCGGCTCCCCATAGTGTATCGAGCGGCAAATGACTATGGAATTCTAGCGTGGAAACTTGTCCGAAATTCGCTTCGAACCCGTCGCGACGGTACGACAAAAGCTCTTGTGAACCGAGATGTAAACGGAAATAGTAGAACTGGATTAGCAGTTCTTTGCGGAGTTTTTTCAGGTGTCCGTCGGAATCGTATTGCCCTTTCCACGAAATGCGCCCGTGCGGGACGATGGATGGTGCGCCTGGGGCTGCTTGTTCTTTCTTTGCTGTTTTGCGCTTTTGGCGCGATCGTTCTGTGCGCGGTGCTTTCGGTGTTTTTGACTTTTTCGGCTTTGTCTTCTTCAATGCGCAAGGTTCCTGGGCATAAACTTCGGCGAGCAGGCAGGCTTCTTCGTAATTCTCTTCTTCGAGTCGCGAAAATATTTCGTCGGCCTCTTCGGGCGTGATGATGCCGTCGTCCCACCATTCGAAAACTTGTGCTTCGTCTAAGGCGGCTTGCTCGGATTCCTGCGCATGTGATTGCGGGAGTGCGATTGCGGCAAAAAATAGGAGTGCGGTTAATAAAAGATATTTTCTCAAAGGTATCCTCCACTATATATACACGCACGAGAGGATGCTTTTGTCCGGAGAATATTGGAAAAAAATTTTTTTCGTTTTGATTTGCGGTAGATAAAACTTTCTAAATTTTACGCATGGCAAATTCTTCCTGGTCAAAAAATTCCAAACCCCGTGGCGCTAGTGCGCTTGGTAAGGACTTTATCCCGCACATGAAAGCTCCGCGGACGGAATTCCCGCTCTTTAACGGGAAGCGCGTGACGCCTTCGCTGGCGGGACTTGACAAGTTGCTGCACTACTACGGTGTGGAACTCCAGCCCGAAACGCTCAAGCAGTTTTGGGAATTCCACCAGCTGCTCCGTGCGAACAACGACGACCAGGATTTGACGCGCCTCAATGCGTTCGAGACGATGGTGGAACGCCATTATGCCGACTGCACGCTTATCAACGCCTACGTGCCCAAGTGGCCCTCCCGCATGATCGACGTCGGCAGCGGTGCCGGGTTCCCCGGAATCCCGCTCAAGCTGGTCAACCCTTCTATCCGTCTTACTTTGTGCGAACCGCGCCCCAACCGCATCAACTTCCTCAACATGGTTATCGAAAAGATGGGCCTCAAGGGGATTGACGTGTTTGGCCACAAGGTTACGAGCCGCAGCATGACCATCCCTGTCGATGGGGTCATCAGCCGTGCCTTCGAATGGATGGAAAAGACGTTGCCGCGTCTGCAAAACTCGCTGAAAGTCGGCGGTCGCGTCTATTTCATGAAGGGCCCCGGCGTCGCCGATGAACTTGCCGTGTTCCATCCCGAAGATTTCGGCTACAAGATTCTGGATAAGCAATTCTACACCATCCCGAACAGCACGCAGGACCGCGCCCTTGTTGTGCTGGAGCGCATGGAATAATCAAAAACGCAGACACTTTTTCCCGAAAAAAGGCGTTTAGGCACGAAAAAGGGCGATATTCTATAAGTCGCCCGTCTTTTTTTCTTATAAATAGATATATTCAAAATGTGAATGCCGTGCGAGTTGTACGGCATCGTTTAGAGGTTTTACGATGCAAAAATTGGTGATTGTTTCTTGGGTGCTCAAGGCGTTAGGCATTGTGCTTGTGCTTTTGATGCTTTTCGGACACGAAATCGTCTTGAACTTGTTTCCCGGACTTGAAGGGATGTCCATCAATCCGTTTTTCTATTTGGGCATCTTGCTTTACGCTGCTGGCGCGGTCATTTACTTTTTCGTCAACAAGAAAGAACGGGCTGAACGTCGCCGTCGCGAGATAGAAGAATCGTACAAGGCGGCAGGGTTTGGCGATTCTAGCGACGAGAGTGATGACGATTCCGACGACTCTGCGACGGAAGGAACGGAAAGCGAAACCGCTGTTGAAAATAAAGAGGGTCACGGTGTAGAATCCGCAGGTGAAAATTCAAACGAAAAGTGATGTGTATGAGTGATTTAATGATTGAAATCGAGCATTTGCACAAAACATACCGCAGCGGCTTTACGATGAAACCGAAGCTTGCGCTCAAGGATGTAAGCTTCAATGTCGAGGCTGGGCAGGTGTATGGCTTTATCGGGCCTAACGGGGCGGGCAAATCGACTACGATCAAGGTCTTGACGGGGCTTTTGAATTTTGATTCGGGCAAAGTGCTCGTGAACGGGATTAGCCCGCGAAATGTGAAGAGCCGTGAGTATATCGGTTATTCGCCGGAACAACCATATTTTTACGATTACCTTTCGGGCCGCGAACTTTTGCGCTTTTACGGCAAGCTTGTTGGCCTCAAGGGGGCTGAACTGGAATCCCGCATTGGCTGGGCGCTGGAGCTTTTGCATGCGAACAAGGACTGGATTGACCGTCGTTTGCGTTCGTACTCCAAGGGCATGATGCAGCGCGTGGGCATTGCGCAGGCGATTCTTTCAAAACCGAAGCTTTTGATTCTCGATGAACCGATGAGCGGCCTCGATCCGATGGGCCGTCGCGACGTGCGTGAAGCGATTCAGCAGTTGAACCGCGATGGCGTGACGATTTTCTACTCGAGCCATTTGCTTAGTGATGTGGAAAGCATCAGTCACAAGGTCGCAATGATTGTCGATGGAAAAATCGTACGCGAAGGGACTGTCGATGAAATCACGGAATCCTGCGGTGTCGAATACCACGTGCGTACGCGCCAGGCGATTCTGGAAGCGGACTTGCCTCGAGGTGTTTCTTTGACGGGGCATCCGCAAGAATTTATCTGCTCAGACGATGTAGCGCGCGACCGCCTGCTCGGTTATTGCCTCTCGAACGGAATCGCTGTAGAAAAGATGGACCATAAGCGCCCGAGTCTCGAAGATATTTTGACGGAGGAAATCGCCCGTGCAGACGCTTAATCATATAGGCATTATCGCCCTCAATACGTTCCGCGAATCCATTCGCGACAAGATTCTTTATAACATCGGCTTTTTGGCGATTGCGCTTACGCTCTTTAGCATTGTGCTTGGGGAATGGTCGGTGTTCGACCGTTCCTACGTTATCAAATCGACGACGCTTTCGGTGATGAGTCTTTCGGGGCTTTTGATTTCGATTTTCGTGGGCATTAGCCTTGTGCAAAAAGAAATCCAGCGGCGTACGGTGCTTACGCTCCTTTCGAAACCCATTAGCCGCGTGGCGTTCATCGTGGGCAAGTACTTTGGGCTTTTGGCGGTGGTTATCGTTCACTTGAGCCTACTCACGTGCATTTACTATTGCATCTTGTGGGTGACGAATTCTGGCCCGACGGTAAGCCTCTTGACGGCTATTTACTTGATATTTTGCGAAATGGCGGTGGTCATTGCAGTTGCGCTCTTGTTCAGCAGTTTCAGCAGCACCATCCTTTCGGCGCTCTTTACGCTTGGCGTCTATTTTGCCGGGCACCTGAGCGACCAGCTTTTGGAACAGGTCCGCTTTGCAAGCCGCATGGGCGAACTTCACGGCACATCGTCTGCTATTCTCGAAAAGGCGGCGGTCGTGATTCATGCCGTGTTCCCTGGCCTTTACCGTTTCAACGTGACGAACTACGTGGTGCATGGCGTTCAACTTCCGGACATGTATCTGTTCTGGAATTCCGTTTATGCACTGGGCTACATTGGCGTGTTCCTTGCTGTGGCGAGCTGGTGGTTTAGCCGGAGGGACTTCTTATGAGGAACCAGTATATTGCAAAAGTTCTCGTTCATAACAAGGTTTTGTCCGAGGAACAAGTTAAGGCGCATTGGGGTAAAATTACCGATTCGATGGATATTGGTCAGGTTCTCGTTAAAGCGGGGATTCTGAAACAGTCTATGTACGAGAAGGTTCTTGCCTTTGTGCAAAACCTCGAAGCGAAAAACGCGAAGTCATCTTCGGCATCTGCAACTCCTGCGTCCTCCGCAGCACCTGCTCCCGTGGCAAAACCCGCATCACCTGCAGCCAGTGCTCCTTCTGCACCGGCGGTGAAACCTTCTCCCGTTTCTGCGACGCCCGCACCTCAGCCGGACGAGGAACCTGCCATACAAATTGAAGGGAACAGCAGCCTCTATGGCGAATCGTCTTCTTCGTCTGTTGTCGTCGAAAAGGTCGAAGGGCTTGAAATGACGAGCTTGGCAAACGTGCAAGTCCCAATCGAAAGCGAAATTGCGACTGAGGAATCCGCAGACGAGGAACTCCCTGCGCTATTTGCTGTGGCTACCGGCGAAGGCGATGCCGTTGAAGCACCCGATGTGCTGCACCCGATTACTTCGCTTGCCAAAATCATTGCTTATGCTCGCAAGTTTAACGTGACGGACATTTATCTGTACGCCGACCGCCAAATTACCATGCGCCAGTCGGGTGAGATGTTTGCCGCTTCTGAGAAGCGTCTTGAAAAGACGCACTTGATGGACCGCCTGAGCGAAGTTGCGCAAGGCTTCTCGGACGGTTACAAAATCGTTGTCGGTCGCAATTTCAGCAAGACATTTGCACTCCCAGGCGTTGGTCGTGCCCGCATTTCGGTTGCCTGGAACGATGTTATTCCGAGCATTGCCATTCGCGTTATTCCGATGGATTCTATTCCGCTCGAAAATCTGTATTTGCCGGAATTTTGCAATCACTTTGTGGAACTGAACAGCGGTCTTGTGCTGATTGCCGGTCCTTCGTCCAGTGGCCGCTCTACGACGATGACCACATTTGCTGAAACCATTGCTGCAAACCGCGACGTGTTTATCCAAACGGTCGAAAAACCGATAGAACGTTTGCTCCAGAATGCCCGTGGTTCCATTGTCCAACGTGAAGTCGGGCTGCATGTCCGCTCCGGTGTGGCGGGGATTGAACTTGCCATCCGCACGGGTGCCGATGTCATCCTCTTTGACCATTTGGAAACAATGGATGAGCTTTCGCTTTTGATGCAGGCATCGAATGCGGGGGCGCTCGTGTTTGCTGTCGCCAGCGGCAATAACATCCACGCGCTTCTTTCTAGGCTCCTTATGTCGGTATCGAGCAAAAACCGCAATGCGTTTGCCTGTTCGCTTGCCGACCAGTTGAAGGGCGTTATCGTGCAGCACTTGATACCTGTGGTGCAGAACCAAGGGCTTGTCCTTGCGACCGAATCGATGAAGGTCACCTCCGCAATCGCGGGAATGATCCGCAAGGGCGATGTTTCGCAGATAGTTTCTGCAATCACCGGTCAGAAAGATCAGGGTGTTACTTTGGATGAATCTTTGCAGATGTGCGTGGATTCAGGCTATATCGAAGGCGTTGAAGCTTGGAAACGGGCCAACGACAGTCGGCGTTTTGCTTCTTACCGCAAGGCCAAATAGCGGGAGGTTGTCATGGCATCAGAAATTGAATCTCTTTTGGATTACGCCCTGAATGTCGGGGCAAGCGACTTGATTGTGACGGAAGACGCCCCTTCGGCGGTTCGCGTTGCGGGCCGCGTTTGCGCGATTCCCAATGCGCCGGTTCTCCCTTTTGGCTCGTTGCTGGAATTTCTCGGTTCGCTTGAAGGCGAATCCGGAACGTTTATCGGTGGACCTTGGCTCAATACTAAATGGCGCGTGAAATATTTCCGCGAAGCTTTGGGCAATGCGGCGATTTTCCGCCCGTTGATGGCGGAGTGCCCGAATTTTTCGGAGATTGGCGCTCCGGCTTCGCTGGATAATTTGCTCGGACTCAGTTCCGGACTTGTCGTGTTTGCGGGACCCGCCTGTTCGGGCAAAACAGTTTCGGCGACGTCGTATGTTTCGGCGATGTGCTCTTCCAGCATTCTGCGGTTCTGCAATTTGGATGCAGGGCGGGAACTTCCCGTGAAGATTGGAGAGAGCCTTATGCTCGCCAATACGATGGGAACGACGTCCGAAAAGTTGGAACAGGGGCTCCGCAGTGGTACGGACTTGTTCTGGCTGGGCGATTTTGACGAATCGATGTTGATTTCTGTTTTGCGGGCAGCCGAAGCCGGCGCATTGGTGGTGATAAACGTGACTGCGGGCAATGTGGTTGGCGTTGTCGATGCTCTCCTTTCGGCCTCGTCTTCAGAAAATCGCGATCTTGTACGCACTATGCTTGCTGCGGCGCTCAAGGCAGTTGTCGTTCAGAGGCTCTTGCCTGCGGCAGCGGAAGGCGCTGGAGCCGTTCCAGCATGGGAAATTCTTTATAACACGCAAAACGTGGCGGCTCATATCCGCAGTGGCGACCATTTCAAGCTCCCGTCCATTATGGCAGCATCCTCATCGGAAGGCATGCTCCTCATGGACGATTGCCTAGCTGAACTTGTTAGCTCTGGTTATGTGACTGCCGAAGATGCAGGTAGGTATGTTTCCAATCCCGCTCGGCTGGCTTAAAAAAGCGTTTCTTTTAACGGTCGCGGTTTCCGCTTCTGTACTTGTGTCGCCTGTGCAGGCGGCTCACTCCGTCGATGAGTCGCTATTGGGCGCCATGAAGATGGAGCCGGATTCGCTTTTTGCGAAAAAGGCGAAGTCGGTGCTTTACTTGGGTGGTGGCGAACGCTCACCATGGTTCCAGCTTGGCGTGTTGTATGCAATAGAAAGCTACAAAATTCCGGTGGATTCCATTGTGACGACATCGTGGGGCGCCTGGATGGGTGCGCTCTGGTCGCTTGGCGTGTCGTTGGACGATATTCAGCGGTTGATGCTGGATCCGTATGTCGATGAATTTGTCGGTGTCAATTCGATTAATGCTAAGACGGAACACGACCCGTTTGACATTCCGGTTTCGATTACGGGAGTCCCGGCGCTTCGTGAAAGGTTCTCTTTTTATGCGGATTCTACTGGCAAAGTCCATCGCAGCATGCATGCGCTTGTTGCCGATACGGCGTCCATTGAACGCTCGCTTGCTCGCCTCCGCTTTGAGGAATCGCTTTATCGCCAACGTGGAGATTTCCGCATCCCGTTTACGCTTCAGACTTGCGATAGCGTTATAGAGAATCCGACGTATGCCGATATCGTCTCGTCGCTTCCATTGGCCGGTAACGAAAATTCTGGAGAACTTTGTCCGTACTTGGCGCTTCCACTATCCAGCAGCTTGCAGGAAATCCCGATAATTGTTGTGGCGGATCCTGTCCGCTATGAACTGGAAGGAAATGCCGAAACAAGGACCCTTAAGGACAATGTCTTGTCGAAATTGGACCATTCGCAAGGCGTTTTTGTGAGGTCGCATTTTGTTCGTGATACATCCCGCAAAGCCTTGATTCAGGCCGGGTTCTCGTCGATGGAACAGAGCTTGCGCGAAATTGCACTGTTGTTGGAACGTCCATTTGACTATTCCAAAAAGCAAAAATCGGAACCGTGGTTCAGTTTCCATCCGTCGTTTGATAGCCTTTCGTCCGAGCTCCATTCGGCGGCGGCCTCTTATTGGAATCCCAACGATACGGGTTTTGCCGCTCCGGCGAACTTTGCTTATGCGATAGCGTCCAAAACGCCTTATGATACCGTCTTGTTCAACATGCAGCCCGATGGCGACCTTCTGATTGATGTGGGAGTTCACCCGACGGTAGATGTGGCTGTTGGTGGATTCGGTTCCAATGTGATTGGCGCCAACGCCTATGGCGAAGTCTCGCTAAATTACGTGAACCAGATGGAAATTTATTTGAAACTCGCCGGATTTTACGGTACTTCGTCTTATGGATTCCGCCCGCGTTTGGAATTGTCGAACTTGATTAGTCATCGCTGGAAATTCAGTTTTGGCTATGATTTGATGAAACTACGCTATTTGAATTCTTTCGAGAAAGACAATATCTCCAAACAAAATCATTTTAAGTTTGAAAAGCGGAATGATTTGTTCTTGTCAGCGAGATACGCATTTGATAAAATGCAATCCATCGAAGTCAAGTTCTTGTTTGGCAATCGCGAATTTGAACTAGCTCCGAGTGCCATTCCCGAAGTTGATTTTTTTGACGATGATGAATTTATGAGCCTGAGTAGCAATTACGAGACGAATCCCGTGACGCAGAGCGTCCGCTATTCTCTCTTGAACGGCGTTGACGATGACTGGTTTGCGTCGAAGGGCTTTGAGGCGAATGCTTCCGTGGGCATCAACATCATCGGTTACGGATTCCACCAGAGAGGCCCGATTTACGGCATATACGCTTTAGACGGCCGTTATTCCTTGTCTCCGTCACGCAGTACTTCGTTGACTTTTGGTGCGGCGATGGGCTTTGACGCTTACCGCGACGGCGGCTCTTTCAAGTTCCCCAAGAACTTCGAAAATGTGGCGATGGAAGACCGTTACCGTCTGCATGTGGCGGCAACGCCGTGGTCGGAAGACTGGCTGGATCCGGAACTTTCGACGCATGGCTATGCGCTATTGCGTATGAACGGCGGTGTGGAACGCCATGGCTTTGGATTGTGGCTTTCACTGGCGTATTTCCATGACTTCGAAGATAAAACGACTGCGGCTCTCAATTCGAACAAGTTTGTTTTTGAACCGGCGCTCCGCTATAAATACCGCTCGTTTACGGTCTATGCGGGCCTGAACCGCATTGTCGATACGGAAACTTTTGGCGATATAAAGGATTTAAAAAACTATAGATACTTTATCCGTATCGGCAACTACAATCTATTTTAGACGAAAGAACGTCCGCCATGGCGGACTATAGACGAGAGACTAGAGAGGTGTGTATGGGTATGGGCTATGGGGGCGCTCGTAAACTCGCTTTGAGCACGCTTCGCTTTGAGGCTTTTCCAATTACAACAACCCCACACCTCAAAGTAGCCGAAGGCTGCGACCTCATGGCTCATCGCGGCGAAGCCACCTGACTATCGTTGATGTTTTTTGCTTTAAGAATCACTATTAACTAGTAACTAGTAACTATTAACTAGTAACTAAACTACCGCTACTTCTTCTCCCCGCGGTTCTTGGCGGCGACATCCTTGTACTTGTTGTGGTCGGCGAGATTCGTGCTGAAGAAGTGCGTGTGCGAACCATCGTCTTTTGCAACAAAGTAAAGTGCTTCGGTTTTTTCGGGGAAGAGTGTTGCTTCAATTGCTTTGCGGCCTGGGTTCGAGATTGGCCCAGGCATGAGTCCTGCGAACTTGCGGGTGTTGTACGGGTTGTTGCTGTTCAACTGGCTCTTGTAGATCGGTCCCGTCAAGTTCTTGAAGATGAACCGCACCGTCGGGTCTGCCCCGAGCGGCATGCCAATGCGGAGGCGGTTGTGGAACACACCGGCAATCAACGGGCGTTCATCCGGGATTCCTGTTTCTTCTTCGACGACGCTCGCCAGCGTCAACACGCGGTGCCAGTTGCCCAGCGTTTCCCACATGGAACCTTTGCGGTCCTTCATTTCGTCGCGAACCTTGAAGTTGGCGGCGACCATCTGTCGCAGTATGGATTCTTCATCGGAGTTGATGGCGAACGGGTACGTGTCCGGAAGCAGGTAACCTTCCAGCGAGTTGCCTTCGATGCCGAGCGAATGGGCGAACTGCGGGTCCTGGACTAACTTGTTCCAACGGGCCGTGTCGATGTTCGGAAAACTTTTTTGCAGATACGCTGGGATTTCCCAGGAGGCCCGACCTTCGGGGATGGTCACCTTGCGGACGGCGCTTTTGCCGCTCTCGAACAACGAGGAAATCTGTTCGAGTGTCTGGTGGGCGGGAACCTCGTACCAGCCGGCCTTGAGTGCTGGTTTTTTCATTTTGCACCACAAAGTGAAGGCCAATTCGTCGGTCCAAATGTTTTTTTCTTGTAAAATTTGTAAAACTTTTGTGGGTGAACTGCCCTTCGGAATCTCCAAAATGACGGTTTTTTCGTTGTGTGAAACGGCGTTTAATCGCTGATTTACGTTAAAAAACGCAAAAATCGCGAGAAAAACGAGGATAACGGCGGTAATTGAAAAAATCTTCTTCATTGCGTAAAAATTTAAAAGAAATTGCAACGGATTGGCAAAATAAAAAGTATATTCGTATAGCATTGTTGAATATTTTCCCTTGTTTTGAGGATTCGCTATGAAAATGATGAAAAAAGTTATGTTTGTCGCCTTCGCTTTGCTGGTTGCTTCCTCCTTTGCAGCCAAGAAGGTCAAGTCCAAGCTGGGCGACGTGGAACTCACCAAAGATAAAGATGGTGGCTCTGTTGTCTGCACGGCAGGCTTTAACGACGAAATGACCGTCTTGAAAGAAGGCGATACCGAAGTCCTCGTGAAGGGTGCTTGCGGTCAGGGTTGGGTTCCGAAGGCTAAGGTCGAATACGTTGCTCAGAAACCCGGTGACAAGTCCATGAAGTTGGAAGACGTGGACATTGTGGGCTGGCTCGATAACCCGAGCGCCGTGTTCGTGTTGGAAAACGACGACATCGACTTCGACGGTGTGAACATCGACCGTGACTTCAAGGAATACTTGCAGCACACGATGGACCGTGAACAGATCGAAATGCACAACAACGAAAACTAATCCTAGTTTTAGTTGCTAAACATTCATGAACGTTTGACCCGTGGCTAAACGCTACGGGTTCTTTTTGTACTCTAAATTCTCCGAATAAAACTTCACTGGATCCTATCGGTCGCGACGCTCCCTCCAGGATGACTGTGCTAAATCTCTCTCGTCTGTAGGACCGCAGGTCCGTTCTCTCGTCTCTCGTCTAACCACACTGCTCAGGATGACGCTTTCTTCCTACTAACCACTAACCACTGCCTACCGTCTACTGTCTACTTCCTACTAAATTGCATATATCTAAATATTTGCATAAATTGCCGTTGCCGAAGTCGCTTTATTTACTATCTTTGCGCCCATGAATTACTTGAGTGGCTTGAAAGATGGTTCCCCGATTGGGCTTGGCTATTTTGCCGTTTCGTTTTCGTTCGGCATTGCGGGTTCCAAAATTTTTTCGTGGCCGCTTGTGACGCTTATTTCCATGACGAACCTTACGTCGGCGGGGCAGTTTGCGGGCCTCCAGATTATGGCCGATGCCGCTGGCACGTTTGTCGAGATGGCTATTGCGACGTTTTTTATCAACCTCCGCTATTCGCTGATGGCGATTTCGCTTTCGCAGAAGGTTTCGCCGGATTTCGGGACGGTGAAGCGTTTGCTGTTGGCGACTGGCATTACCGACGAAATTTTTGCGGTGGCGATGTCGCAAAAGAAGGTGACGCCGATTTATTTCCTTGGACTCATGACACTCCCTTACTTTGGCTGGTCGCTGGGGACGATGGTCGGGGCGATTTGCGGTGAAATTCTCCCGGCGCTTGTGACGAATGCTCTTGGCGTGGCGCTGTACGGCATGTTTGTGGCGATTGTCGTCCCGCAAATGAAGGTGCACATGCCGACGGTCTTTGCTGTTGCGGTGGCCGTGGCGCTGAGTTGCGCGTTCAAGTTTATTCCTGCGTTGAGTTGTGTTTCTGTCGGATTTGCGATAATCATTTGTGCGCTTGTCGCTTCTTTGTTGGCTGCGGCGCTGTTCCCCATGAAAAACGTCGATAACGATGAAGAGGGAGCTGTGGAATGAATATCGATATGCAGACCTACGTGATTTATTTGTTCGTCATGGCGGGAGTGACGCTGTTTTTGCGCGCGGTGCCGTTTATTCTGTTGCGGAAAAAGCTGAAGAGCGTGTTCTGGAGTTCGTTCCTCGCGTATGTGCCTTACACGGTGCTTAGCGCGATGACCGTGCCTGCGATTTTCTTTGCGACGGATAGCCGCATTACGGGCGCCTGTGCGCTTTTGGCGGCTGTGGTCGCCTCGCTTTTGGGTGGTGGCCTCGTGACTGTTGCCGCGGTTTCTTGCCTTGCCGTGCTCGGCGTTGATGGGTTGATGCTTTTAACGCTGTAAGAACTTTTAGTTCCGAGTTCTAAGTTTCTAGTTGCTAGAAATGTTCTTATTGCAATCTCTATTAACTAGTAACTAGTAACTAGTAACTACTAACTACTAACTACTAACTAGTATCTAGTAACTCAAATTTTGTATATTCTCGCTTGTAGAATTTGTTTTCTGTTATTTTGGAGCTGAAATGGATATTGGAGCCCTTCATTTTCAAAATCCCGAAGCCTTTTGGCTGTTGTTGTTTGTACCGCTGTTGATTGCGCTTTATGTTTACCGTCAGCAGCGTCGCAAGAGTACAATCAAGTTCCCGGCGCTCGCGCTTGCGAAAAAGGCGGTCCCGAGCCGTCGCGTGAAGTTTAGGCATATTGTTCCTGCGCTTCGATTGGCGGCGCTCATTTGCTTTGTGGTGGCGCTTGCTCGCCCGCAGAACGCCATGGAAGTCGAATATACATCGACGGACGGCGTAGATATCATGCTTGCCCTTGACGTTTCCGCTTCCATGGGGACGCTGGACATGCTGACGCGCACGGAACAGGCAAAGCTTGGCGTGATGAACGCCGAGAAGATTTTGAAGCGCGGCGAATACTGGAAGTACAGCCGCCTTGGTTATGCACAGGACGTGATTGCGGAATTCATTCAAAAACGACATAGCGACCGCATAGGGCTTTCGGCGTTTGGCGCTCGTTCGTTTACGCAGTGCCCGCTCACGCTCGATTATGGCTCGTTGCTCGAAATTTTGAAGGCGAGTGACGACCTTGCCCGCGATACGCTTATCAACAACAGGACCGCCATTGGCGACGGCCTCATGAACGCGCTTGCCCGCCTCAAGATGTCGGATGCGAAGTCCCGCGTGGTGATTCTTTTGACCGATGGCCGCGACAACGCCAGCGTCGTCCCGCCGATGCGTGCTGCCGAAGTGGCAAAGTCCCTGGGCGTAAAGGTCTATACGGTCGGCGTCGGCAAGAAGGATGGCAAGATTCTGGCGTTCCAGCAGAACCCGTGGACTGGCGAAATCTCTTGGGGCGAACGCGACATTACTCCCGAAGAGGGCATTGACGAAAGCGTACTCAAGGACGTTGCCGCAAAGACTGGCGGTCGCTTCTACCGTGCCGAGAACAAGGCTGAACTCGAAAAGATTTATTCTGAAATCGACGAACTTGAAAAGACGGAAATCGAAACAATCGCTTACGCCCGCTATGCGGAAAAATTCTACCCGTGGCTTTTGGTAGGCGCGCTCCTCATTCTGCTGGAGTTGGTTCTTGCCAATACAAGATTCGTGAGAATACCGTAGGTGAGTTTCGAGTTCTAAGTTACTAGGGTGCCGGCGCAGTTACTAGTTCAGAGTTACTAGTAACTAGAGACATTCTTATCGCAATTACTAGTAACTAATAACTAGTAACTAGTAACTAGTTACTGGTTACTCAGCATTCCTCCGCGCTACTCCTTTGGTGCCGGGGTTTCGGGCTTGTAGCAGTTCTTCTGGGCTTCGTTGAAAATCTTGGAAATGTTGCTAGAAGAAATGTTCGAGATGTCGGCATAATGGATGCTGAACGAAACCTTCCATGTGTTCATGTTCGCCTGCATGCCGTCGCGTTCGCATTCGCGGATGAGCTTTTGACAGAACGATTCGATTTCGGAGAGTTCGTTGCTTTCCATGATAATCGAGAACTGGTTCTCTCCGGTTCTTGCTAAAAATCCCTTTTGTTCGCGGCACTGGCGCTTGAAGAATGCAGCGAGGTCTGCGATGACGCTGTCTGCCATTTCGTAGCCGAACTTGTGGATAATCGCCTTGAAATAGTCCACTTCCATTACCAGAATGAACAGACGCTTGCTCGGGTCCTGATGCTGGGTGATGTATTGCAGGTAGTCGATGAGTCGTATCTTGTTGTTCACGTTGGTCAGCGGGTCCGACGTAATCCTGTACTTCAGGAGGGTGACATAGACATGCAGGAGCGTAAGCGCGAAGATGGGGTCCGTGAGCGGAATGTCTGGGATGAAGTACTGGAGAATGCACGAAAAACTGGGGATGAAGGCGATGAAGGAGAGATAAATCGCTTCTTTGCGGTTCGTGGAGTTCTTTTGCGCAATGGCGTTCTGGATGCCGATGACCATCGTCGCGATGATGTAGAGCAGGTTGAGCCCGATGAGGAAGGGCAAAAGCCTTCTGAACTGTAGCGTTGTCGCGTGGCAGTCGTTGGTGAACCCGTAGATGCTGATTCCGATGCAGATGAAGATGCCGATGATGCTTGGCGTCGAAAAAAGCGGGAACAAGTGCTTGTAGGAATAGACGCTCTTGCGGATTCGGAGGAATATGAAGGAAAACCAGAGCTGCCCGAGAAGGAGCGAGGAGATGAGGCTCAACGAGTACATGATTGCATAAACGACGCAGATTTTCTGGTTGTGCCCGTAAAGGTCGTTTTGCACGTGGATCATGTACAGCATCTTGGTCACTGTGCTCAGCACAATGTAGATGATGGTATCGATGATGGTAAAGCCGAGAATGCGCTCTTCTAGGTGCCTAAGGACACTTTCTTTGAACTGTAGCAGCGTAATGAGCAACACTGCTATGCAGATGATGTTGATTTCTATAAGACCTGTGTAAGACATTCTCGCAACCTAAACCTTATGGGAAAATATAAAATAATTGCAAACTTTTTGTACGAAAAGAATTGGTAATATAGTTTTGAGTTACTAGAGATGTTCTTATCGCTGTTTCTAGTAACTATTAACTAGTAACTAGTAACTAGTAACTCAACTCTAGTAACTCAACTCTAGTAACTTCGAATTTTGTATATTCTTGTTGCCCGGAGATTGAGGGCGAGTTTACTGGAGTCTATAATGAGATTTGCTGAACCGAATTTTTTGTGGGGGCTTTTTACCCTGCCTCTCTTTGCGCTCTTGTTTGTGTATGCGTATCATCGTCGTAAAAAGTTGGCGGCCCGTTTTGTTTCGCTGCCCATGCTGACGAAACTTTCGACAAGCGTTTCGCCGTGGAGGCGCCTCACGAAGGTCTTGCTGTTGCTCCTCGCGATTGCGTTTTTGTTCGTTGCGCTTGCGCGCCCGCAGTGGGGCCGTAAAATGGAGCACGTGGAACGCCGCGGGCAGGACCTTGTGCTCTTGCAGGACATCTCGCTTTCGATGCTTGCCGAGGACGTGAAGCCGAACCGCCTGGTCCGTAGCCGCCACGAGATTTCCTCGTTCCTCGAATCGCTGACAGGCGACCGCGTGGGCTTGGTGGCGTTCAGTGGCGAGGCGCAGGTGATGGTCCCCTTGACACTTGATTACGGCACGGTGCAGATGGTGCTGCGCGAACTGAATCCGGGATGGCTCATGCCGGGCACGAACCTGGAAAAAGCCATCCGCAAGGGAATGACTTTGTTCAAAAACTCCGGTGGGCCAAGCCAGCATTCCATCATGGTACTCATGAGCGATGGCGAAGAGCTTGAGGCTGCCGCCGTGAACGCCGCGAAAGAAGCTGCCGAAATGGGCATCAAGATATATACTATCGGTATAGGTTCCCGCGAAGGCGTGCCCATACCGCTCAAGGACAAGAACGGCGGGAGCGTCTATAAGAAGGACATGCAAGGCAACATCGTGACCACCCGCCTTGAAGAAGGTACATTGCAGGAAATCGCGAACGTGACGGGGGCGCTCTACTTTTACGCAAGCCCGGGCGAGTTTCAGCTGCAGAAGGTGCTGACCGAAATCGCGACGCTCGAAAAGAAGGACCAGAGCAGCGACCGCATGGAAAATTACCAGGACCGTTACCAGATTTTCCTTGGACTGGCTGCCTTGCTGTTCCTCATTGAGGCCGTTGTTTCGGAACGCGGCCGCCGCCGCAAGCAGCTGAACGGAAGATTCAGCTAGTTTAGAAATTGCGCTACTTGATAGCGAGTGCTGCGGTGATACTTTCCGCAGGAACTCCTATTGAATGCAAATATTCCGCGATTTTCTTGTCGCGGGCAGCACTTTCGATTTCGTTCTTCTTGCGTTCCTGCTCGGTACCCCTTCTTGCATTCCATGAACAGATGGTGGTAGTATTCCGAAATCTGGTAGAGCACGTCGTCCTTGTTCGTTGACTTGTGCTCCGCGATGATGCCCACGTAGAGCCCCGTAATGCCACCCGCCTTGAGGTTCACCTCGAAAACGAGGTCCGCGGAACCGACATGCTTGTCGCTGGAAA
>JAEEGG010014294.1_pt1 | contig 16829 bp, 14 predicted proteins | sample 9134161 | NCBI WGS metagenome assembly JAEEGG01 (sample SAMN16246543, study PRJNA631951) | gut metagenome | biome: gut microbiome; feature: rumen; material: CR-attached | host: Bos | place: Iran: Karaj | collected 2018-10 | reverse complement strand
CTTTACCTCGGCCTCCAACCTATTTCTCTCATCTACCAGTTTCTTGTACGCTGTCTCTGCTTCATTGAATGCATCACTGAGGCCACGAACAAGTTTGGCCAGTTCATCTTCATGAGGCAGTTCACTCATGATTTCCTGTCGGCAAACAGGACAGATGTCGCCTATATGTAGTTTTTGGCGCAATGTCTTGGCAAACTTGTCGATGGTGTCGCTCTGCTTGTCAAGCATCTCCTTACAGGCATCCACCTTCACCTTGGCATCATGGATCTGTGGTTCCTTCAGCTCCAAGGCTTTCTGTTTCTTCTCTATCTCGACACGGGTTTCTTCAAGAGAAGCAGAAGTTTCTTGTTTGCGTTTCCTCTCTTTGTCAAGCAACTCTATACGGTCGAAAGCCGTGCCAATGTTTTTGATCAGTTCTTTGTTTTTATCACGCTGTGTACGCAACCCACCAAGATTGAGTGCAACAAGAGCTTTTTCCTGTTCGTTTATCTCTGCCTCTTGTTTTCTATAGGCCTCCTCTGCCTCTTTCAAGGTCTCTTGTGCCTTGTTAAATGCAGGCTTAAGCTCTTTTGTCAGGGCTTCGTTTTCATTAGCGATAGCCGTTTGGCTCGACGTAATCTTCTTTCGGCCATCAACAATTGTGCTCATATACCCTGCAATAGTTTGGGCATTCTCATAAACATTGTGCTTGTCCTTCTCACTCTCAATGAGGGCGGTTATGGCCTTGATGTCCGCCTCCGTCTGTTGCTTCTCCTGTTCTGCATAGGCATACCCGTTAAGTACACAGACATATTCCGATTCCAACGCTGTCAGTGCCTTCTGCTGTTGTACCTTGATGCTTTCAGCAACGTTCTTCGCTGTCAGCCAGTTGCGGGCATCAATCGTGGTGTTCCATTGCCTGACCAACAGTTCCTTTGCCTTGAAGTCGTCACTTTCCACTACTGCCTGAGCCTGTTTGTGCTCTTCGGTAGCCGTGACGATTGCCTTTGTCAGTTCCAAGTCGGTTTTTATCCACAGCTGCTTGGCTTTGTCCGCATCGACAGCCTTTTTGAGGGCTTTATACTGTGCATCAATGCCGGCCATCTCTTCCTTTTTGGCAGCAACCTCGTCATCCGAGAGCGTGCGAATACCCTCCACCTGCTGCCTGGCCTCTTTCCACGATTGTTCCTTCTGGGCAGTTACCTCAAAGACCTTCTTACCGACCTTCGCATAGATATCCACGCCGGTTATCTTCTCCAGGATAGCCGCTTTTTCATCATCCTTACTGTTCAGGAAGCGCGTAAACTCTCCTTGGGCCAGCATGGTAGTACGACAAAATTGGTTGAAGTCAAGACCAATGGCAGCTTTTATCTCAGCCTTGATCTCAGCATCATTCTTTTCGATAGTGTAATTGGTGTCGAGATTCTTCAAACTCCACAATTTCCCCTGCAGATTCCCGGTTGGTTTGTTTCTCGAACGCCACACTCTCCAAGTAGACTCATAATGTACACCATTGCTGCCGATAAAGGTAAGTGTAACAAATGCTTCACCAGTATTCCTTCGCATCAGTTGTATGGGGTTATTAATTGTTATCTCCTTTTCTCCATCCAACGTGTTTCCTTGCATCTGTGTTCCAACCAACCTTGGTGTATTGGCGAAGAGGGCCAGACAGATAGCATCCAGTATTGTTGACTTTCCTGCACCGGTCTTTCCTGTAATCAGGAACACCTCACTGTCAGCCAATGGCTGTGCTTCAAAGTCAATCACGGCATCCTCTATTGATGCGATATTATGTATGGTCAGTTTCTGTAACTTCATAGCTGTGTTCTCCCTTATTAGTCGTTACGTGAATCATTGGCCACCATTTCCATGACCTCATTAAACATAGCAGTCATATCCTCGTCGAAGCTGATGCCTGCGTATTCCGCATATCGTTTGGCAATCTCGATAGGCTCTTCATCTTGAAACTCCTGTACAGTCAGGATCTTAGTCTCACTCTGACTGGCAGCCTTCCTCTTGGCATTGATATAGCAGAAACGGCATTGTTTGCCTTTCGTAAGACTGGCTGCCTCTGCGTTTGCTTCTACTGGCAGGAAATCTTCAATTTCTATGTTCAGGCGTATATAGGCCGGAATGTCATCTGGGAATTGCCCTAATAGTTCCTTGGCGTCCTCCCAGGATGCCAGCCCATCGGTAGGCAATGTAACCAATGGATGCGGGTTCTGAATGTCAATCTCTTCTACTTTGGGGGTATCGCCATGTTTCCCGATTTCTACCATACTAACGGAATGGCTGAAGTTCTCATCAAAGCTGACGGGCAGCGGGGTGCCGCTGTATCGTACGTTGTGCTTCCCGCTATGCACAAACTGCCCATGATGAATATGTCCAAGAGCCAGATAGTCATAGCCTTCACCCATTTCTTCTAACTCCAGAGAGTCAATGCCACCAACGGTGTATTCCGTTGCATGGTCATGTCCCGTAAAGTCACAGCCTTTCACAGTCGTGTGGGCTGTCATCACCACAGGAAGATTCTCTGCGTTCCTTTCAGCTACCCTATCCAGCAACTGCTGGAAGAAACCATCAGGGATGTTTCGTTCATTAGCATACGGAACAGCAACAATCCACCCTTTTCCTGGCACTTCGATGATATGCTCATCCAGGTCTTCCTTTTCCAGTTGACCGATGGCATACACTTTCAGTGCCTTCCAAGGAGTCTGGAATATCTCGTGCTTTGTACCGCTATCGTGGTTGCCAGCAGTCATCACTATCGTCATCTGAGGGTTTGCCTCATGAATTCTTACGAGTCCGTCCGACAGCATGGTTTGTACTGCAGCCGATGGCTGTGGCGTATGATAAACATCTCCGCACAATAGGAACACATCAGGCTTCTGTTCTTCTACGATGCTAACCATCTGTTCAAGCATAGCCTGTTGCTCTTCCGTCCTGTCATAGTTGTATAACGTATGGCCAAGATGCCAGTCGCTAGTATGTAATATCTTCATATTCTGATGAGTTTGCAATTATGGTGCAAAGTTACGATTAAGCGAGCGAAAAACCAAACATATTTGCGTTTTTCCGAGCATGAGTAACTTCGGCAAAGCCAAATATACGAAAAAACTTTGAGAAGAAATAGTTCCTATACCCCTCACATGTTTTGGGAGTGCAACCGCCTGTATTTTGACCACCAGTTGCGAACCTATACGTATAGATTGACGGCCGAATTGAAACACTTTTCGTACCTTTGCACCATCAAACATTAATTCGTAATATATGGCAAACTTTTTTGAGATTAAGATTCCCATTAGGAAAAATGAGGGTTGGAACGAGTGGGCAACGAAAATGCGGTCAACGATCAAGGCTGCAGAAATCCCTGTAAGATGGCAGATGTTCCATTACCACATGACCCTGTTGTTCCTCGATGATGACAACTGCGTCGAAAACCTCAACCAAGAATTTGAACAATGCATATCTGTGTTCTACTCTCTTCCGATAACCATCGACAAACTGGATGCTTTTACAACTGGTGACGGTGCCAGCCACATCATTTACCTGTCCTCAACTCAGGTTCCGCCTCAGATCCTGACCCTTGCGGAGGATACCAGGACTCTGGCCGATGGTATGAACGCTAATTTCGACAAACGACCCTTTAAGCCCCATGTCACCTTGGGTAGGGTGTCAACCGACAAGGTGTCGCTGGAGCAGCTGCAGGCTGTTCTCCGCACTATTGAACAACCTTTGTTCAATTGCTTCCTCAATGAGGCTGAACACCGCTATTATAGAGGCGATAAGATTAAAACGTGGACATTAAAATGAGTGGGAAGTATGAACATCATTGAAATCAACGAATCAAATTATCTGTCTTACACCAATCTAGACATTGCTGCCTTCTCCTTTGCGTATGAAGGTGCTATGGGCGAGGGCGGTGCTATTTACATCATTGACAAGGCTGGGCAAATCTATCATGCCAACTATTTCATGGCTGATCAGTGCATTGAAAGAGATCATATCAAGGACATCATTCCCATATTTGAGGATTTGCAGTTTCAGATGTTTGGTATTGAGACAGATAATGAGAATTGGGACTCTGTAGATCTAGGATTTGGGAATAGCCTGTTGCTAACGAATACTATCAGCGAAGCTTTCAACAAGAAGGTAGAGGAAGCCAATTTCGAACGCTCAGGTCAGTTGTTCCAACATTGGCCAGGCTTTTTGCTAGGTCTGCTTGGCAAAGGTGATTCAGCACTGACCATGAATGATATTTGGGAAACGCAGAGATAACTCATGATTTATTAACCAATTAACCCGCATTGCAGGGGTGCCCAATGCGGGTTAATTGTTGCAAAGCTACGAAATATCTTAGTCAAGTTGCTATTTTTCTTCTTTTTTTGCTTATTCCAATGTTTTTTCATATTTTTGCATCATTAAAAACTATAACAATAGTTGCTTATGTTTATACCGTGTATGTGTTGTGGACGGGAATTACCCGACAATTGGTCTTTGTGGGTATGTGATACCTGTGGCTATCGTGTCTGCCCTTCGTGTTTCCCCAGTTATAAATGTCCTAAGTGTACTTGGGGCACATGAAAAAGACATAGGTTTGTTTCTTAGCGTCTCTTATAGGTATAATTCTTAGGTCAAGTCTGATTTTTTTGTTGTACCTTTGCACCATCAAAACGAGACGAATATGAAGAATTACCAATTAGACATTGAACTGTTTCAGGGCTATATGTGCCCTGGAATTCCAGTAACAGAAGACCTTACTATTGAGGTCGAGTTCTCCGATGAAGAAGTGGCCAAGATCCGCCAGTTGGTCAAAGACTACACCGGTGACAAAGAAGCCGGTCTGATGCCCATCCTTCAGGATGATGCTCCTGAACTGCACGAGCGCATTGGCAAAGCCGCTTTTCATGAGATCTATGATTTCTATCTCCTCGACGGTCTCCGAAACCATTTCATTGAGCTTGACGAGGTAGATCAACAACGCAACTTCAAAAAGGATTTAGAAAGTGGCGAATTCGATCCCGAGGAGTATATCGAGGATTCCGAGTGGTACGATGAAGTCCCTACCGACGAAGACGAGCTGTTCAACCTTTGGGAAGAGTGGGAGCGCGACCAGTTCAGCTCCTGCGATGTTGCCTGGGCTCTCGCCCGCTATCCCGATCTGCCCAACCACATGGACCTCGAAGACGATCAGGACTACATCTGCTTCATCCCCGATGAGTTCATTTCTTAAAATATCAGATAGCCATTCGTCTGAGAAGGCTTAGTGAACCTTCGAGTTCCCCTTATGTCTCATTAAGGAGAAACAGCCAAGGTGCATTTTGGAAATCTATCTTAAACAGGCTCATTAAGGATTTTCAATGACGCATACTCTACCGCTTTGACGCATCCATTGTTCATGTATTTGCAACTCTTTTTCTGAGCGAAGCACCCAACAAAGGGGCGTTCGCATGTTGGATGGAATGGTGGGCTTGAGAGCATAGCCATCAGTATAAATGAGAGCACCGTCGTATTCGGGGTGCTCAGCCACGAAGTCGATGAAGGGTTGGAAACATGTACCGCCACGTCCGGTGACCTTGATGTTTGCTGACGCTTTGCGCAGTGTTTGCACCTCGCCTAAAACTGCATCAAACTGTACGACATCAATCTGCTTGATGCCGTATTGGAAGAAGCGGTTGATGGTGGAATAGAAGTTTCGGAGGTCTTCTTTCGAGATACTTCCGCTACAGTCCACACCAATAATCATGTGCGTCGTGAAGTCGTAACGGCTTCCCATAGCGTCGAACCCTGAACGACGATTGGGGCGCATACGGGTCAGCTTACGTTTCTCGGACAAAATGGATGCCCGAAATCCGGCCAGAATCTTGCGATAATCAACTCGTGCCTTGGTGGAAGCAATGATCTCTTCAACCAAATGGCCTGACAATGAACCCCACGAATGAATGTTACGAATGACCTCGTTGACCTGTGCCGACATCAGATCGTCTTGCTGCCAATTAGCTGCAATATCGGCTTTTTGTTGGTTGTCGGGGTCTTCATCTGTAAGGCCCAGTCCGTCCATCAGTTGAAGTTGTCTCTGAATGCAGCGCGCATAGAACTCGAAGTGATGGTTAGAAGGCAGGGCAAAGTCGGCAGGCTTCTCCATTTCAACCTTTAGGAGGTGGTAGGAATCGCCAATGACACAGTTGCTTCCTAATGCTCTGGCCATGAGACTACAACTATCAGGCTGACGGTCGTAGGGATGCTTCAGTAGAATGCGGATGACCTCTACACGGAGCCGTTCCTCCAATTCCTTGTCGCTAACGTCTTCACACAGGATAGGGTTGACCTCAATGACACCCTTCCCTACACGGACGTGGCACGCCATGCTGCTGTTCTCCGCAACCCGATGGGTGCAGAAAACAGAAAACAGGGGTTCCTCGCTGAGAAACCAGCGTTCGGTAATCTTTGATATACGTTCTAGCATACTATAGTTCCCTTACAAAATCATTGAGCGTATCGTACACCTCGGTGGCATTAGAGAATATGAAGACTGTAGCCTTGTCATAGGTGCCCTTCTCAAAGATGCAAGTAAAGTTGGCAAGAGCCTCCTTCTTCTTTTTCGTGCAGAGGAAGTCGATGTACAGACCGAGATTCTTGGCAATAAGTTTCTTCTCGCGTTCGTCGAACTTGGTGTTCTCGAGGAAGCGAATCACTGACTCATTAAGGATGGCAAACTCATGCAACTGATACTTCTCCACGATCTTCATAGTCTTATCGTACTTCAGCAAAAGGTCCTTGCCCGTAATGACGTTGTGCTGCTGAACACTGCGGATGAAGGCTGCAGCAGCGCCTGCTCCCACGATGCCGGCAATGATGCGCTTGTGAATGTCCTTGAGACTGTCCACTTTGAGCATGATGTCGGATACTTTCTTCCATGCACGGCGGTCAGCGCTTTTCTCGAGCCCCTGATAGTCACGTTTCTTGTCACTGCTATCGCCATCAAGCCAGCCGGGATTGTCCTGAATGAAGTTGATGACACGCTCGTCAAGTCCCTGTCCGGCAGCCCAGTTAAGCCATTCCTCTACGGTAGGCCTGAACTCATAGATATTGAAACGACTGACAAGCGCAGGGTCAAGGTCGGTGAGTTGGTACTCGTCGCCATCATTCACAGCCGATATGACATAGCTGCCTTCGGGCAGTGCCTTGCCAGCCAACTTACGGTTAAGGGTCAAGTCCATCACCGTCTGAAGGATTTCGGGACGGGCACGGTTCAGCTCGTCAAGGAAGAGGACAATAGGTTTGCCGTCCTGGGGGAACCAATAGGGTGGCGTAAAGTCTGTAAGTAAGGTCACATTACCGTCAGAATCCTGTTTCTCCACCTTTGAGGGAAGACCGATGATGTCGCCGGGGTCTGCCATCTGTCCCAGAAAAAGGGTGACCACTTTCATTCCCTTGCTATTGAAATAGCTGGTGAGGATTTCTGACTTGCCGATGCCGTGTTTGCCCACGAGCATGATGTTTTGTGTGGAAGGTGTAAACTCCAATGTCTCCTTGAGTTCTGAAATATTAATCATTACTGCCATGTAGATAGATTGAAAATTGAAAGGTGAAAAATTAACGATATACGAAGAAATTGGTCAGGGTGCTCCTGCTGTGAACGTCGAGAATCTGCCGTAGACTCTCGATCTGTTGTGGAAGACTGTCACGGTATGACCCCCACCAGGCATCGAGGTAGACTCCAAGATGTGTGTTGGGAATCATCACCTTAATCCGAGCCCGACGCTTCTGCTCTATAATCTGGTACTTTACACGCGGGTAGTCCTGCATGGCTTCAGTGATCATAGCTCGAATGCCGAGGAACGCCATACGGTTGCTCTTGGCTTTTTTGCAGGCCTGGCTCAAGACGGCATCCCAACCTTCCATATACTGCTCAAAATGCTGCTTCTGACGTATCAGCCATAGAGCGACATCCTCTGCCCGGTATGACTTCAGGTATATGCTAGTCAGAATCTTCTCATTGATGGTGATATGCAATGAAGAGTGATATGTCTCAGCGTAGAGTGTGCATGTGGGTGATAACTTGACTACCAGTCGCTGGACTGGAATCTTTGTATTCTTTGCCACTTCAAGCTTGAAATCATCCTTATCAATGACATGATTGCCAATCAGGTTCATGTGAATATCGGAGGGTGAAGGCCCCTTCTTGATAAAGGGGCGTTCGGGGCCAAGGTCGTTCTCCATATTCATCTTAAGGTAGAGGTCAAGAGCATCGTCGTTGCTCCTACCGTCTTCCAATGCTCTGCGGATGTTGCTGTTAATCTGTACTTTTGTATATTGCATATATTAATCAGAAATGCCCGTTCTGGTGGTAAAATCGGAGTAAACTATGATCTGAACACCTTTCTCGTTTGGAGAACAGGGGCGGCCAGAAAGATTGTAGCGAGCAACTTCCTCTGCATCGTTATCACTTCCTTTAGCTTCAATTCCCCTTACGGCAGATGGTGTGCTTTCTCCATAGTAGATGCCCTGGAGGGAAGTACAACCGGCAAAGGCATCTTCACCTATGAAGCTAACTGTCTCTGGGAGATAAATCTCACGGAGATAGGCAGCACCCTCAAAGGCTCCGCGGGCTATACGATGACAGTTCGGGTGGACATTGTAGGTGGTGTTTCTGCTACCAGCAGGATAGCGTACCAGGATCCAGTCCTTGGTGCCCTCATAGCCGACGGCATAGAGGACACCATCAATAGTTTTGTACTTGTTCATGTAGGTTCCATTGATGTAACCTGACGCGAACTTATCAATCTTCTCAATTTCTTGGGCTTTAACAGCTTTGCTCATCATCAGAGCGAACAGCAAGAATAATACTTTTTTCATATCGTTTTGATGTTTGTTAATCAACATAATTGTTTAGCAACCTGCTGAGCACGGTACAACTCGTCCTGATATGGGCATTCACAGGAAACCCATATCAGAGTGACTAACGCTATAAGAAATCTCGTCAACTTCATATTTCATCGTTTTGGGTTAATCTCTTATCACTATTTGGCCACCATTCCCAAAGATATAGTCACCAATGATGCGAACTGAGCGAGGAATAGACAATTCTACAAAATGCGGACAAGGTAAGAAAGCAAAGTCTTCAATTACCTCAACGCCATCAGGCACTTCATATTGGATTTCATTGAAGGTATGACGACATCCTATCAGGATCTTACCATCTTTTGAATATCCAACATCGTGTTCGTCGAATATGGGCATGTCGTCGTCCAGGTCTTCCTCTACCTCAACAGGTGTTCCGTCATAATGCGTATCCCACACTTTAACCTTCAATCCTTGTGGGTATTCACAGAGTGAACTATTATCAAAAAGCATCTCTACTGGGATATCCAGCTTTTGCAACTGGGTGCAATGTCTGGCAGCCATCGGCGATATATAAAGCGTTCCTTCCTTGATACTGTAGTGCGGAACATCGGGTATCTGTATGATATAGGATTCGGAGGGAGAATAAATGGCATCCTTCTCCGTCAGGCTATCATCAACGGCACAGATAATGCCTTCCAAACTGACACTCAGGTGGTCAAGCGCATGGATAAGTGATGCCATATCAAACATATCGGTAGCACGGAAGTAAACACGGGGAGACTCGTTTCCACTTTCAATCATGAAACCATGAAGCTCATAGAAATATTCACAGGTATCCCGAAAGTTTTCCAATCGTTGTGGGATAGGGTTGTCAATAGTATAAGACAGTTCTATAGCGGTGACCTGACCATCGAATAACTCGTATGTGAAGGTGGGGATGAGCTGAATGTCATCCCTACAGTCTTGCTTATAACAATACGCGAGTTTATTGTCGATACGCTCATGGATGGCGGTGTTAGTCCATGGGGCATCGAACCTGCCATTGAGGAGTCCTTTAGTGCTAATTATCTTCTTCATAGTGAAATCTTATCGTGTAAAACCAATATTCTTACGTTCTTTGCCACCCAGGAGTTCGGCGCGACAGTAGCCTTCTATCTCGTCAAGTGAAGCGAATTTGCCTGAGAGGATGTAGTCAACAGTGCGCTTGCGGGCGATATTCTCTATCTGACCACCTGAGAAATCGAAGTGAGAGGCCAGCTGACGGGCATCATCGGCACTGATATCCTTCAGCATGGAGCGCCAAATCTTGGTCTTCACGTCTGTATCGGGCTTGTGAAATTCCACCTTGTAGAGGAAACGACGCTCAAAAGCCTTGTCGAGATTACTCGTCAGGTTGGTAGTGGCAATGAGGATGCCGTCGAGGTCTTCTATCTCCTGCAGGATGATGTTCTGCATGGCGTTGTCCATCTTATCGACAGAGTGCTCCACGTTCTCTGTACGCTTGTTGATGATAGCATCGGCCTCATTGAAGAACAGAATGGGCATCACCTCGCTGTTCTGACACAGCCTGCGATAACGGGCAAACACCTCCTTGATATTCTTCTCGCTCTCCCCTACCCACTTGTCACGCAGTCCGGCGATGTCCACCTGCATGAGGTCACGTCCTGTCTGGCGGGCAATCTGGAGGACAGTCTCGGTCTTGCCTGTGCCAGGAGCACCATAGAACAAGCAGGCAAAACCCTTACGCATGCCCTGCTCCTCGAGTCGTTTCTGGATAGAGGGCAAGGTCTCGGTGCTAAGCAGACTGGTGAGACGGTCTATCTGCTCTTGCTCAGATGTATTGAAGAAGAGCGACTTCTCCTTGATAGTCGCGTGTCCCTTCAGGAAGCGGTTATCGGGTCTCATTCTTCTGCACTTTGAGTGGCTGGGGGTATATGCTGAAAGAAGTTCAGCCTTGGCCTTTCGTGTGAGCATATACTGCTCTGTATCGGCCTTACCCTCATTACACTTATGCTCGATATATCCGCATTGTATGAGGGGATGTGTCCCACTTCTAAGTCCCTCGCGCATAAAGTCACAGTCATACTCCTCAGGATAAAGGCCATCGATGGTCTGGAAGGTAAGGCCTTCTCCATCTGAACCTTCCCACTGGGCATAATCGATAACAATCAACAGCAGGAGTGACTGCACGTGAATATCATCAAACCTCAGAACTTCATGACAGAGAGGGAGATGTGGGTTGGCCTTAGCCAGCTGCAGCATCCATTCCTCGTCATCATTAAAAACGGCATTGCGGTCGTTCATGTTCTTATCAACATGACTCTCCAGTTTGTCAACGAATTGTTGCTCATTGAGACCATCAATCTTCTCTGGGACAAATGGCTTGTTATGACGGAGAGCCGTGACAACACCGCGTGCCAAAGCAATTCCCTCGAAGAAGCCACCTATCTCATGGACACCCTTGCGAATAGCCCAGCGCTTGGCAATAAGTCCCTCAATCTCTTCAGAATATACCATGATAGACAGGCGCGAGCAGCCAAGATAGTTGCCCATGCCTTTCCAAGACATCGGTTCGCCAGACTCGATGAGCATGGCAAGTGCAACAATCTGGACGTTGGTCAACCCCAGTTCTTTATTGAGGAAAGCCAAGGGATTCTTGACTGACTCCCAAAACTCGTCAGACAATTGAGAATCCTGAGCCATGTCGAGAATTCTGTCAAGAGCAGTGATGATGGTCCAAGTGTCAGGTTCCTTGAACTCGTCCATAATCTCACCTGGGAGATCTCCATGACCTCCGATTCCTGACTTAAGTCTGCGTACTGGTTTCTTTCTAATATTCATATTATACTATTTTTGATTTCGTGGTGCAAAGGTAGAAATATTATTTCAGTTCTTCTTTCCATTTATACGTATACCGACTGAGCGCAGCCTTATGCTGCAGCCTTTAGATAATGGCGGCTCTCAGCACGCACCATATCAAGGAAACGACGCATTTGTTGGTCGTTCAAACGGTATTTACGAGCGAAGTCAGAGGTGGTAAGTCCCTTCTCCATCATGGAAAGGTAATCGTCCAACATCTCACCTGTGCCCTGCCAATATTGCTTGTCGAGCCCACTTTTCAGTGCGTTGAGTGTATCGTCATAGCGGACTTGCCAATCCGGTGAGACATCCGTAGAGGAGGGCAGATAGCTCATCATGGTATCTGAGTCATCCTCATCAGCATATATCGGTTCGTCCAAAGACACGGTAGCACACTTGTGTTTGAGGTGGTCGTATGCAGTCTTTTGAACCTCACTCTCGATGTACCATGTGGCAAAGGAGATGAAGCGAAAGCCCAGACTTGCATCAAACATGTCAGCAGCTTTTGTAATACCCAAAGAGCCTGCCATGATGAGGTCTTCGAAGGCTGTGCCAGAGGCAAGGTACTTCTTGGCAACGGTCACCACATAGCGCAGATTGGCATGGATGAACTTGTCACGAGCATGTTTGTTGCCCTGACGCATGAGAAGCCAAAGGTCGTATTCCTGCTTGTTGGTGAGAGGCTGCGACTTCTTGATGTCCTTGAGGAACATGTCGACGCTACTGTTGCTACGGTCGGTGAATGTGATGTTTCTGCCGTTCTGATACATGATGTGACAATATTTAAAGGTGAGACATTTGGTTACGAAGTGAATTGTCAAGGATGACCGTACCACCCTGTGCTACGAATGGGATAAGCACCTTACCGTCGTGCGACTGCGGACGGTCAATGGCAAAGTCAGAGGCATGAGGCGTAGCCTGACGGATGGCGTTGCGCGATTGGGCAATGTAATGACTGAAGAAGTGGTCGAAGTCTGTGCTCTCAATAGTCTTCACCAGTGCATCACCCTCCTTGAAATAGAGCAGAGTGTAGAGCTGTCGCAGTGCCTTATAGTTGTTGGCAGCTGCCAGACGACGTTGATAGCCTTGTGGGTGGAGTAAGGTGTAGATGTAAACGAGACGCGAATAGCGATCACGAAACTTCACCTCTGCCTCTTGTCCGTTCTCAGCAATAAGCAGCACGTCATAACGACACCTGACGTTGTTGATGTTGCTTGGTCTGACTTCAACCGCAACCGGGCGTGGGGCCAACTGCTGGTCGGCGGCCATGTACTCAGCCAGACGCTGTTTCATCTCGTCTGTTGTCATCGCTTCAATCATTTTCTCAATCTTCTCTGTCATTCAACCTATTTATTATGTATCCTCGGATTATCCTCAGATTTCCAGGTGCAAAGATACGAAAATAGAAGGCCGCTTCCTAAGAAAACGGCCAACTGTATAGGTATAAAAAAATATCGTTCTATTCGTCGAGAATCAGCGTATTAGGCTGATTATCAGAAAGTTTTAAAACGTCTAATGCGTCTGGCATCATGGTGGCCAGATTAACTAGCTCCTGAGGTAATTCGATATTTTGAGGTTCTATGTTCATCCGTCTAAGCTTCTTTCTTCCTACTATCATATCGTTGTCGAAAAGGAAACAAATAGGGTCGTCTTTCATTCCCAAGGACTTGCTGACTGCATCTTTGGCAAGTTTGGAATAGGGACGATAGTATTTGCTGTTTTCCATGCCTGATGACATGTATTCTTCGATATATATGTTCAGATACTTGTCGCTGAACTGCTCACCAAAGACGTAATTGACCAGTTGTCCGATCAAGGGAATACAATCTTTGTCTTTTGCCATCTCTGTTGAATAACCGCTCTTATAAGAGCAGATGATGGTCAATAGGAACAACACCAAGGCATTGGTATTGAAGGTTTTGATGGGCAATTCCACGCCGTCAGCAGTCACCAGTACTATCTGATAGCATGACTTACCACGTGTAGTCTTCTTGACAATGATTCTGCGTTCAGGTTTCCATAAACCACCCTTACTATCAGGTGACTTGTGGATGCGCAGTTGCTTGCAGATTTCCTTCAGATAACTATCCTGCCACCTCTCCCTGTAGGCATCGATAAGAGTGATAAACAGTATTTGGTCTTCCTCTTCCCCCATTTTCTGAACTTGGCTGATAAGCAGATCTCTCATTGAGACCACTTCTTTCCAGTCCTCTTCATGTTCCTTGTAGGTTTCAGGGTAATACTTCTTGACGGTTTCAATACAGAATTTGTTACCATAGTCTGCCCCGTCGACAAACCACCCCAGAGCCTCTTCCTCCACGCTTCTTTCCCCATGATACCTTTTTAAAGCCATCCTGCCCATGAAGTAGAAAGCCAAGGGATTGCCTTGTTCAACTCCTTTGGCAAATAGTTCCAGAGCTATGTCCAGAGAATCTTCATCACCTTGGTTGAAGAAAAACGCACCGGCCAGGACTAAAACATTGTAGTATTCCAATTCTTCAGCAACCTCAAGCCATTCCAAGGCTTTCTCATAATCAACCTTTGTTCCATTTCCTTCAAGATAACCGTCAAGTACGTACCAGATTGCTTCTTCGTTGCCTTGTTCAGCTGCTATAAGGTAAAGATTGAAGGCTTTCTTCTGGTTGATCTTCACACCATATGTTCCACGCTCATACATTTGAGCCGCTACTGCAGCTGCATCTGAGTGTCCTTTTTTTGCAGCACGTTCCAGGTAGCTAAGAGCCTTCTTGGTATCTTCCTTCACTCCGAATCCATGCATATAGTATCTGCCCAACTCATAGGTGGCATCTAAGTAGCCCAGACGGTCTGCTTTTTCCAGATATTCCCTTGACTTTTCGTAATCCTGTGCCACGACATCACCTGTCCCATAATAGGCCCCTACGTAAAACAGCCCTTCGGCATCGCCTTGATCTGCAAGTTCTTTATACTTAGCGAAGTCGTTATTCATATCTTTGCCTATGTGGCTGAGATCAAGACCGTTATCCTTAAGAGACTCAGCTGCATCAGGAAATGCAGTAATGACAGGCTTAAATTCCTCAGGAAAGATGATCTTTGTCTGGGGTAAATGCATGCGGTACAGCCGTTTTCTCTTCATATTGATAGCAGAAGGCATAAACCAATATTGATCATCAGAAAGCTGCTGTCCTTCCAGGCATTCTGTGATGGGTTCCTTCATGTTTTGAAGAATGCTGGTAAAGGAATTGTCTGGAGAGAGGTCTTTCACCATTTGAATGACAGGCTTCTCTTTCATGTGAGGATAAACCAGTTTCACAAGCTGGATGACAGCTTCTTGAACTGGTGTCAATGTCCTTGTTTCATATTTGAAGAAATCTGAGAGCAGACCGCTTTTCTGTGAGCAAAGCAGTATTAACATATAGAGCAGTTGGTCTTGTTTCCTGTTGAAATGGATAACATGCCTGCTTTCATCATCCATCACAAAGACCACATGAAAGGCTCCTTCTGTATCTCTGCTATCCTTCCCTTGAAAATGCTCCTGCTTCTCTATAATGATGCTTCTTGGAGAAAGGGCATTCTCCAATCTAATATAGCGTTCCATGTTCTGTAGGCCGTCCTCCAATGCTGCTGTAACAGCCTTCCCATACTGGTCGTAACGGTCTGAATAGTCGTTGAGGAGTTCCAAAAGGGTATCGTAGCTCTCCTCGTCATCTAAAAAACGGAAGTGCATAGCACCTACCTTGTCATTGATTTCCTTTCCTGTCATCGTATTTTTTTGCAAAGATATGATTTATTTCGTTTCAAAACAAAGTTTTCTTGTTAATAAGTAATAACAGGTCACCACTACGCCGTAAAACCGGCGATGTGGTGATGTTCTGTTTTGCAATCAAAGGCCTCTGAGCGACAATAGGTTTCTATTTCATCCAAAGAGGCATATCTGCCAGAAAGGATGTAGTCAACGGTGCGCTTGCGGGCAATATTCTCTATTTGACCACCTGAGAAGTCGAAGTGGGTCGCCAAGTGTAAGGCGTCATTTTTGCTGAGTTTCTTCAACATGGAACTCCAAATCTTAGCTTTTACCTCGGTCTCCGGTTTGTTAAACTCAATTTTATAGAGGAAACGACGCTCGAACGCTTTGTCTAAATTGCACGTCAGGTTAGTGGTTGCAATGAGAATGCCGTCAAAGTCCTCCATCTCTTGCAGAATTACGTTCTGCATGGCGTTCTCTTCTTTATCACAATATTGTTGGATTCTCGTTGTGCGCTTGTTGAAGACACCATCTGCCTCGTTGAAGAAGAGAATGGGTGTCACATCAGATATGTCGCATAGTTCGCGGTAACTATTGAATACATTCCTAATGTTCTTTAAGCTTTCGCCGACCAATCTGCTACGCAGGCTCGCAATATCTACCTGCATGATGTCGCGACCAGTCTGACGGGCTATCTGAAGCACCGTCTCGGTCTTACCCGTGCCAGGGCCACCATAAAACAGACAGGCGAAGCCCTTTCGCATTTTCTGCGCTTGAAGTCGGTGCTGAATAGAACTGAATTTCTTGGGACTCAGCAAGTTGGTAAGATGCCGTACTTGTTTCTGTTCAGCGGGGTTGAAGAAAAGGGTCTTCTCTTGAATCTCTGTATAGCTCTTCAGAATGGAGAGGTTGCTCTCTTGTGTGGTATTGTCATAATTATCATCGTAGTCATAGTTGTGGCTGTTGTCATCGCCTTCGATGTCCTCAGCAGAATCCTCATCCGCAGAAGCAATGGGTGCCTCAGGTACGAAAACTTGGTTATTGATAAGTGCATTCTCAGCCTCTGGAACCAGTTCGAAACCTTTGTCATCCCTCATGATGTTGTCACTTATAGTTAACCAACCTTTTTTTACGAGTTCGTCCAGTTCGTTTGCATGGGTTCTTGCTTCAAAGTTTGTAATATCAAGATATAAAGCGAAGTCACTCCAACTCATAACGTAATTACGCTCAATCAGCATTGAAACAAAGACAATCTGGATGTTTGTCAGACCGAGTTGAGTACGCAGGTATGCTAGATGAGTTTCGCAGTTTTGCCAGAATTCATCAGAAAGGTGAGAGTTTAGCGATTGCTTGATTACATGAATCAAAGCGGTTACAATTGACATATTATCAAACTTTGTTTTGTCTGTCATATAATGAA
>JAEEGG010014292.1_pt1 | contig 16831 bp, 22 predicted proteins | sample 9134161 | NCBI WGS metagenome assembly JAEEGG01 (sample SAMN16246543, study PRJNA631951) | gut metagenome | biome: gut microbiome; feature: rumen; material: CR-attached | host: Bos | place: Iran: Karaj | collected 2018-10 | reverse complement strand
ACAGGCCGGTTTTCATTAGATTGTTTTTATTCCGATATCTTATCTGACATTGCTGATCGTCAGCGTCTTTTCATAACTGCCGTTTCCGTAATCGATCGTGACTGCCTCATCAGCCGCAAAACCGCTGATGGAAGAATAGCCGTCTTCAAACAGATCCATAATGTTGTCGATCTCGCTGTCGGGTGTCAGACTTTCTTCAAAGAATTCCCTCAGCGTATCTTCAGCGTCTCCTTCGGGGCAACAGGTGTAATCCACGAAATCGCACATCTCGCCGCCTGCTTCATGGAACTGATGGACGATGACTTTGACATCTTTCAGTTCTTCAGCCATGGAGATCAGCTCTTCATGGAATTGGGCCACTTTCTTTTCCAGACGTTTGAAATAGTTCAGCCACCAGCTGTTTTCATCGTCTGGTTCCAGATCCTTTGTGTAATCCAGCACCTCTTTTAATCCGTAATCAGGCAGATCGACGGCAACTTCCATGTTTTCAAAATAGATCCTGTTCAGCAGCATCTCAAAGAGTTCCTCGCCTGTCTTCAGTGCCAGAGCGGCATCTTTCTTGACGGATACGAAAGCGATGCAGCCGCCCGGTGAAAACTGTCCGACCGGATTGACAACAAGCGATGTTTTCTCACCGCTGTCTTTGATCACTTCAACTTTGACATGATCGCTTGAGATCATGCCTGCTTCAAATTCATCGTACATGTTTATTTCCTCTTGTCCTGTTACTATCATCTTATATCAGAAACAGAAAAGATACAAAAGAGCCATGTAGCAGGGGAAACATATTTCCTGTATCATAAGGATGTATCATCTTTGGAGGTGAGCCATGAGTAAAATCACAAGAAACGAAAACGGACAGTATGTCTGGGAATATGAACTGGATATGTACCGCAACAGGAACATCTTTGATCTGGTCATGAAGATCCTGACCGTGATCTTTGTCTTCATCATTTTTGCCGTAACATCGATGGCGGTATTCAACAGAACTTTCGATCTGGACAGCCTCTGGTTTTTCCTGAAGATCGCGATCCCCATCTTTCTGTTTGTCTATCTGATCGCCTATCTTGCCTACAGGTTTTATGCCTTGTCACTGGGCGGTGTCTATCATGTGCGTTTTGAGATGGATGAGGAAGGGGTCAATCACATCCCGATGAAAAAGGAACAGGAATACAACAAGAAAATGGGCCTCGCGTCGATGGTGGCAGGCATGGCAACGAAGAATTACGGACAGGTCGGAACAGGTATGTATCTGGCCTCGCTGGAGAATATCTATTCACAGTTCGACAAGGTCACCAGTGTCAAAGCGGATCGGGCGCACGATCTGATCAATGTCAACTACATGACACAGAACAATCAGGTCTATGCGGATAAGGAGGACTATGATTTTGTCTTTGATTATATCGCTTCTCACTGTCCGAACGCGAAGATTAAAGACATGTAGATGTTTTTAAGACTGACATCAGAAAGAAGCACCGGATCCGGTGCTTCTTTTCATGAAATAAAAAAAGATGGAATGTGATCCACCTTTCGTTTTGGAACAGAGCCCCCCTTCTTCTTACAGACCGCTGAAGAATGATGCGCAGAGCATTAAAGCTGCAGAAACGAAAGCGCACCAGAAAGCTGCTTCAGCACCGCCCAGTCCGGCAAACTTGCAAACCAATGCCAGTACAGCCAGTACGAGACCGATGATCCAGGTAACCTGCTTCGGAGCATTTAACTTCATATTTTTCCCCTTTCTTCCAAACGAATCAGAAACGTTTGAATTATAGGAAATATTATACTACGGTTTTTGATAAATGATTGTTTTTGAATGTTTTCCATGATTACAGTTTTTTGTATGTCTTCCTTATCGGTGCCCTGATGTTTTAAGATAATAATCAGTCATATACAATTTAGGAGAATATTGTTGAAGAAGCGGTTCAGGAGACTTACCTCTTTATTACTGTGCGGGATACTGTTGAGTACGAACACAGTCACGGCTGAGGACAATGTGTCCGTTACTTTGTCACGTGTATATGCAAAGTACGGTGATGAACAGCCGAAGGATTATGACTTACTTTTTTGAAAGAAGATTGCCGATTCGTAAATGAATAAAGAAAAACAGAAGTATAGAATAGAATCAGAAAACATATGAAATCACTGAAAACAATACTTGTCATGACGATCCTTCTTCTGGCTTTATGCGGCTGCGGAAAGAAAACGGAAGTGACAGATGAAAGAATCACAGATGTGGAAACAGCAGAGATCTCTGAGAGTGTTTTCTTAAGTTCTTTCACGATCGATGATCATCAGATCTATCTGTATCAGCCCAAAGATACCATGAGATCCGATCTCATCAATTACGGATACAGTGCACCTTTGCTGCTGGTGTTTGCGGACGGAAAGACAGAAAAGCAGGAGGCCGTCCGTCTGATCGAAGAAAAAGGGATCGACAGGATCGCTCAGAAAAACGGCGGTTTTGTCGTCTTTGTCAATCCGCTGACAGACTGGAAATCGGAAGAGGAAGGGATCTATGAGAAGATCCTGGCAAAGACCGCGGTGGCGCAGACCGGTTTTTCGCACGGACTTCTTTATGACAGTGAAAAGGAAGAATACTATCTCTTTGCCTCACCGGCCCTGACCTGCCTTTACGGATATGGAAGGGGCGGTGATTATGTCGCACAGAATTATCTGAAGGAAGTCAAAGGAACTTCCTCCATGAGTTCTCTGGGCAGCGATGACATCACGCCGACGGCTGCCGTTCTGGAAAGATTAAGTAATGGGCCGAAGATCGAAGACAGAAACATTATCATCGTTTCCGTGAATAATCCGGATCATGATGAGAAAGCGGCCAGGCAGAGCGATCATTATCATATATCCGATGTTTCCTTTGATCAGGCTTTTGAAGAATACATCGCCGGCTATCAGAGATGGAACGGCAGACTGAGTGAGTCGTTCTATCCGGGGAAAAACGGGATCATCATGGAACCGCTGGTGTTTGAAGTAAACAGATCGGGAGATAACCGGGTGATCAAAGAAACTTCCTATCAGCTGGGTGCGGTCGTCTTCAGAAAGGAAGACGGCAGTGAGAAGAAAAAGCCTCTTGTCATGTGTTTCCACGGCGGCGGAGATACGGCGATCACGACCGCTTCGATCGCCGGCTGGCCGAAGATCGCTGCCGAGAACGATTTCATCCTCTGTGCGATCGAGATGCATATGAGGACTACGGCAACGGAAACGATCGAAGTCATCGAACAGCTGAAGCAGATCTATCCGGTCGATGAGACCCGCATCTATGCGACCGGTTTCTCGATGGGCGGGATCAAGACCTGGGATCTGTATCAGGAATATCCGGAAGTTTTTGCCGCTCTGGCTCCGATGGGCGCCACAGTCAATGTGGGAATGAACACCCAGTTTGCGAGTGTGCCGGAAGTCAATGAAGATGTTCTGGTTCCGCTTTTCTACAGCGGCGGAGAGAATTCACCGCTGAATGAATTGCCTTTCCAGAGCCGGATATGTGTCAGCCGGGTCAATTATCTGTTTAAAGTCAATGAAGTCGAAGTACCGTTTGAACTGTCGATCGGAAACAGAAGCGAGTGGACCGATTCCGTCTGCGGCCATGAAGGGGATATCGTTGAAGAATATGTCGATGAGGCATATCCCGAGAGTCTGACGAAGATCCGTTATTATCGCAGTGCAGACGGGAATGTTTATACCGCTCTGTGTTCTATCTGGAAACATCAGCATGAGATCCGGCCGTTCACCTGTGAAAAGGCCTGGGAATTCATGAAACGTTATCACAGGTCTGAAGACGGAGAGATCATCATTGATGAATCATATTGAAGGATCTGTTATTTTGTTTGTTAAGGGGGATTAGTTATGTATCGGGTATTGGCTTGCGATCTGGACGGGACTTTACTGAGAGATGATAAGACGATCTCTGAAGAGACAAAAAGCGAACTGAAGAGGATCAGCGATATGGGCGTGATCATTCTGCCTTCGACCGGCAGGACACACCGGGAGCTTGTTTCGTTGAGGAATGATCTTCCTTTTCTGCGTTATGCTTTATGCTGCAACGGCGGATCCGTGTTCGACTATCAGGAAGACAGATATATCTATGAAGATACGATCCCTTATGAAACGGCTCTGGAAGTACTGGAATTCGTCAGGACACTGCCGGTATATGAAACAGTCGTCGTCAACGGCGAAAGGATCGCCAAGGGCGATGAAAACGATGAGATCTGCGATTATATCAGAAAGGTCGCAGTAAAAGGTATCCTGTTTAATTTCAAGGGTGCGCATGATGTGAAGGAAGCTTTTGCGAAAAGGCATCAGGACGCCCAGAAACTGCTTCTGTATCCGGGAGAAGACGCTGACAGGGATGAGATCATGAATGCGTTAAGATCGTCGTTCCCGCAGCTGGAGATCACTTCCTCGGGACCGAAGTATGTTGAAGTGAATATCAAGGGAGTCGATAAAGGCAAGGCCCTGGAGGTTTTCTGCGGACTGATGGAAATCCCGATCGAAGAGAGTATCGCGTTTGGCGATGCAGAAAATGATATCAGCATGCTGGAAGCGGCAGGCAAGGCAATCGTCATGGAAAACGGCACGCCCGAGGCCAAAAAACATGCGGATATCATCTGTACTTCCAACAACGATGACGGTGTACGGAAAATGGCCGAAGAGCTCTGGAAATAAGAAAAAAAGATCATTGCTTCCCGCTCTTTCTGACGATGATATAATTAGGTTATGACTTCATAAAGATGTTCTCTGTTCCCAGGATCAGCGGTCCGGTGCTGTTCAATGCCGGTGTCGATGTCATGGGCAAGAACTTCAGATATCTGGAGGAGAAGCCGAAAAAGGAAAATATCCTGCTTCTGCTGCAGTTTCTGTTTGCTGTGGCGGCTCTGGTCTATGTCACGTTCAAGCCTTATCCCATGGAATACAAGGACGGCGTGCTCATCGTCGATCCGCAGAAGATGATTGACGGCTATGGCGACCTGGCCATGACGATGATCTTCCCGATCGCCCGTTTCATCGAAAAGAAATGGATCAGATTCAGACCGGTCGGTTGCAATAAGAAAGGCCTGATCGCAGGCATCATCGGATCTGTATTCTTTGCGCTCATCAATCAGCTGCTGAAACCCTGTCTGGTCAATCTGTTCGGTTCCCACTGGGGCAAGTTCCTCGGCAGCGGCATACTGGTCTTCTTCTGCATCGCCGCCTACCCGCTGATCATTAAATTATTGTTCAACAAAGAAGATAAAACAGAAGAATGAAAAAACTGCCGCCGGCAAATGCCGATGGCAGTTTTTATCATATTATTTATAATATTCTGTTACCTTTCCGGCTGTATCTCTGCCGGAATGTTTTATCCTTTCAGGTCGACCGGCAGAACGCCTTCCTTGACCTCGATGGTATAGGTGATGCCCAGTTCTTCAGCCCATCTGATGTACTGTTCAACCTGCTTGTCACTCAACATGTCGGAGGAGATCAGTCCTTTCTGATCGATCATGTCGTTGACAAGGAGCTTCGTATACAGGAAGGCACCCTGACCGGTCAGATACATCTCGCCGGTCATCCTGGCTTTCTGATAGGATTCGATGAGACCGGGTGCCTGCAGATGAAGTTCGACCATGACGTCTTTTCCGTCTTTCTTTCCATATGCTTCGACGACAAAGGCACCGTCATCGGAAACGACACCTTCCTCAATGATCTTTCTGATCTCTTCGGGATCTTTGGGCGCATTGGGGATGTGTTTGAGGATCAGATCGTGCGGTATGACTTTCTGTCCGTCGACTTCTTCCTCTTTCCAGCCGAGCAGTCCTGCACGGTAGAGAGGTTCTGAGAACTGTATCCCCAGTCCGCCGTATTTGAAATAGGCATTCTTGCATCCTTTGAAGTATTTCTCACTGTTGAATCCGACATAGACAGGTTCATCGTGAGCGTGCTCACAGAGCATGACCGGCTGCATGTCATATTCCGGCCACTTGCGCAGGATCTTGCGGCTGAACGGTTTGGTACGGATCAGTTTTCCCTCTTCCAGGGCATAGGCATCTTCCTGCATATCTGCCAGAGCGACATCGGTGCTCCACCAGAAGGGAAGGAAGCGTTTGGCTTCAACGCCTTCATAGACCATCATGTTGATGGTATCGCATTCATCCAGTTCGTTTACGCATCTGCGGGCCATGACACACATGATGCCCGGAGCGGATCCTGTGCCGATGATCGCCGTGGCGTTGTTTGCGGCAAATACTTTTCCGTATTCCTCATACATGTATCTGATGCCGGCGATCCAGCGGTCGTATTCATCGACATCCATGCATTCGGGAATGTTTTCGCAGGCAGCCAGATCCTGATAGGAACAGCCCAGATCCATGGCAGCCTTCAGCATGTTGGCGCCGAAATTCAGAGGCATGACATTGACCAGGAGTTCACATCCTTCCGCCGCTTTTTTGACTGCCTCAAGATCGGATGCATCCACCTGTACGGGGATGCCTTTTTTCATGAGCCTGCATACTGCTTCCGCAGCCGCCAGATCATGATCGGCGCAGATGATCTGCTCTATATTCGGTTCTTCATCCAGTTTGCGGCATATCGTAGAGCCCTGCACTCCGCAGCCGCATACCATCACTTTTTTCATACTGATATCCTCATATTAAAATACTGATTCACGTTAGTGAAGTGCTCTGTTTTTCACTTCACTTCTTACAATTATAGTGCTTTTCTTTCAAATCGGAACATAAGGAATGAAAAAAATACCATATGGTGCACATTACGGATCATATGACCGATTGTTTACAGTCACGGCTTGTCTGCATAACAAAAAAGACCGGGCTTATGCCCGATCCAATCTGAGTATTCTGTTTCCGTTTTTATTTCTTCAGGAATTCCATTTCCGTACCGAAGGAATCCTTGATGATTAGCGTATTGTCGTCTTTGAAACTGAATTCGGAATCGAATACATCATCTTCGGTGAATGTGTCGTTATTGACATATCTGACAAGAAGATGTCCGTCTTTCACTTCATACTTCAGTTCGTATGTGACTTCTGTTTCACCTACGATCATCGTATAGGTTCCTGTACCGTCATCCTTGAGATCGTAAACGGCACCGAGACTGTTTTCTGTATCAGAGTATTCCCAGACTCCCGCAAGTGATTTGCCGTCTTTCTTTGAACAACCGAAAGCAGAAAGAACGATTGAAAGCAGCAGAAGCGCTGTAATGATCTTTTTGATTTTTTTCATTTCGCAGAACCTCCTGATATAGTTATACCATCCGGGAACGCAGAAATGAATGAAATAGTATCAGAAAGTACTGTCAGGAAGCTGTTTTTTCTTTCAGATGTTTTTTGATCATTCCGAAACTTTCATCGGAGATGATGTGTTCGATCCGGCAGGCATCGTCTTCCGCTGTCTGAGGGTCGATCCCCAGAGATATCAGCAGGTCCGTGAGTATCTCATATCTTTCATAGATCTTCTTTGCGATCGCAAGTCCCTTGTCCGTCAGGCTGATATGGCCGTTTTCGTTTATGAGGATGCAGCCTTCGTTTTTCAGATTGCTGACGGCACGGGATACGGAGGGTTTGGAAAAGCCCATCTTCCCGGAGATGTCTATCGATCTGATCGGTGCATCTTTTTTTGACAGGATGTGGATCGTCTCAAGATACATTTCTGCTGACCCGGTGATTTTCATTATCATCATTGTAATTTATTGTTGACAAGTTAGCAATAACTAACTACAATGGTAGTAGTTAGTAATGGCTAACTAGGAGGTTTAACGTGTTACCGCTGTCTTATGCTGAAGTGAATGAACCGAATGTGATCAAAAAAGTTACGGGGAATCCGGAGATGAAGAAACATCTTGAGGATATGGGTTTTGTTACGGGAGCGGTCGTTTCTGTCGTTTCGACCGTGAGCGGAAACCTGATCGTCAATGTCAAGGATACGAAGGTGGCACTGGATAAACAGCTGGCCATGAAGATCATGATCTAGAAGGGAGATTGAATGAAAACATTAAGAGATGTCGCAATCGGTGATACCTGTGTCGTCAAGAAACTGCACGGTGAAGGTGCGGTAAAGCGCAGGATCATGGATATGGGAGTTACCAAGAATGTTGAGATCTATGTGCGCAAGGTTGCGCCGCTGGGAGATCCGATCGAAGTTACGGTAAGAGGATATGAGCTTTCGATCCGTAAAGAAGATGCGGAAATGGTGGAAGTAAAAGAGTAATTATTTTTTTTGAATATTGAGTTAGTTTAGGCTAACAGGAAGGGGATCATATATATGAGTATCAGAATTGCACTTGCCGGTAACCCGAACAGCGGCAAGACAACATTATTCAATGCCCTGACCGGTTCCAATCAGTTTGTCGGAAACTGGCCGGGCGTAACTGTCGAAAAGAAAGAAGGAAAACTGAAGGGTTATGATGATGTGATCATCACTGACCTTCCGGGTATTTATTCGCTTTCTCCTTATACACTGGAGGAAGTCGTTGCCAGAGAGTATCTGATCAGTGAAAGACCGGATGCGATACTGAATATCGTTGACGGTACCAACCTGGAGAGAAACCTCTATCTGACGACACAGCTGACGGAACTGGGTATCCCGGTTGTCGTCGCCATCAACATGCTGGACCTGCTTGAAAAGAATGATATTAAGATCGATCTGGACATGCTGTCAAAGGAGATGGGCGTTCCCTTTGTTTCCATCTCGGCTCTGAAGGGAACCCATGTCGACAAGGCGGCAGCTGCAGCTGTGGAAGCGGCCAAGAACGGAAAGACCATTCCGATGCATACCTTCGGCGGATCTGTCGAACATGCGCTGGCTCACATCGAGGAGGCCTGTGTCCACGGACTTCCGGAAGAGCAGCAGAGATGGTATGCGATCAAACTGTTTGAAAGAGATCCGAAGGTCATGGAAGAGCTCAGACTCTCCAAGGAGACAATCGATCATATCAATAAGGATATCGAAGCAGTTGAAAGTGAAATGGATGACGATGCCGAAAGCATCATCACCAATGAGAGATATGTCTATATCGGCAACCTGCTCAAAGGGATCTACAAGAAGAGATCTGCAGAAAAACTGAGTTCATCCGACAGGATCGACAAGATCGTCACGAACCGTATTCTGGGTCTGCCGATCTTCGCTCTGGTTATGTTTGCAGTCTACTGGCTGGCTATGGGTCCTTTCGGAACATTCCTGACAGACTGGACTAATGACGTATTTGCCGGGGAATTCATGGAAGGCGGAGCAGCGGCTTTATTGGAAGGCTGGGGCGTAGCGCCTTGGCTGGTCTCTCTGGTAGCTGACGGTATCGTTCACGGTGTCGGTGCTGTACTTGGTTTCGTTCCACAGATGATCGTCCTCTTCCTGATGCTGTGCATCCTGGAAGATGTCGGATACATGGCCCGTGTCGCCTTCGTCATGGACCGTATCTTCAGAAAGTTTGGTCTTTCCGGCAAGTCCTTCATCCCGATGCTGATTGGTTCGGGCTGCGGCGTTCCGGGTGTCATGGCTACCAGAACGATCGAAAACGAACGTGACAGACGTATGACGATCATGACGACCTGTTTCATCCCTTGCGGAGCGAAGCTGCCGATCATCGCCCTGATCGCCGGTGCGGTATTCAATAAGGCCTGGTGGGTATCGCCATGTGCCTATTTCATCGGTGTCGCTGCCATCATCATCTCCGGCATCATGCTGAAGAAGACGAAGATGTTCGCAGGCGATCCGGCTCCGTTCGTCATGGAGCTTCCTGCATACCATGTTCCGTCTATAACCAATGTCCTTAGAGGAACCTGGGAACGAGCCTGGAGCTTTATCAAGCGTGCCGGTACGGTCATCGTATTGTCATCCGTTGTGATTTGGATCCTCAACTCTCTGTCCTTTGAAGGCGGATTCCATTATCTTGGCGAAGACAGCGAAGGTGCTTCCATCCTGGAAAACATCGGAAATCTCTTTGCCTGGATCTTTGCGCCATTGGGCTTCGGTACATGGCAGGCAACCGTTGCGACTATCTTAGGTCTGGTGGCCAAGGAAGATGTCGTCGGTACGATCGGTACGCTGATCGCCATGGAAGATCTGCCTGATCTCGTGGAAGAGGGCGAAGAGATCATGGGTGTCCTGGATGTCTTCTTCAAGGGTTCTTCCATAGCTGCGTTCGCATTCATGGTGTTCAACCTCTTATGTGCTCCGTGCTTTGCGGCAATGGGTGCCATCAAGCGTGAGATGAACAACGCCAAGTGGACAGCCTTTGCGATCGGCTACATGTGTGTCTTTGCCTATGCGGTGGCTTTATGTATCTATCAGATCGGTTCCGCACTCAACGGTCAGGTCAATGTGATCGGACTGGCAGCGGCAGCAGCGGTCATTGCCTTTATCCTGTACATGCTGTTCAAGCCGTACAAGGAAGCTGAAACGCTCACACAGGAAGTCAAAGTCAGATAATGTACTGGCTTCAGAGTCATCTGGCCGATATCGTTGTCATAATACTTCTGCTGGCATTGCTTTATATCTGTTTTAGGAGCGTTTTCACAAAAAAGGGAGCGTGCTGCGGATGTACGGGCAACTGTGCGACCTGTGCCCTGGCGCAGATCCACGGCAAAAAGACGGCAAAACTACAATAAATGCAAAAAGCCCGCGAGGGCTTTTTCATCCGAAGACAGGCGATTCATAATGAATATGAATTGAAAGGAATCAAAAAATGAAATATACAGGTATGCCGATGGGCATGTGGCTCTTGTTTGCAAGATCGTTCAGGGAACACCTGGTCTCTGCGCTTGGTTTCAGTGAAGAAGAAGCGAAACAGATCACAGCAAAAGCAAAATTGAAATATCAGCAGATCATTGAGAAACTGCCGGAATTTGAAAGCAAAGACCGTTTCAAAACGAATATCGTCAACTGTGCGATGCTTTGCGGTTTTGTCCTAAGCATGGACAGAAGACCGGATGTAAATGAGCTGACTGAGTTCTATGAGAAAGCGATGACGACTGGGACGATGAAGAAATTCTGCCGGCTGATGGGAAAAAGGAAATTCTCTGAAAAGGATATTCAGGGCATGAAGGATACGGCAGCCCTCAACGCGGCAGACCGCAATCCTTATTCCTGGAACATGGAATTCCTGCCTTATGAAGACGGCAGCGGCTACGAAGCCAGATTCAGCAGGTGCGGGATCTGTACGCTGATGAAGGAATACGGATTATTCGATCTGGTACCTGCCATGTGCCATCTGGATTACACGATGAGTGATGAAGGCGGTGTGACAGAATTTGTCAGGGAATATACCCTGGCATCCGGCGGTCCCTACTGTGACTGCGGTTATAAGAAAAAAGGAGTTTAGGATGATAAAGACGACTTTGAAAATAGAAGGCATGATGTGCGGAATGTGTGAAGCGCACATCTGCGATGTGATCAGAAAGACAGTTCCTGACGCAAAGAAAGTATCTGCTTCCAGAAGCAGGAAGGAAGCATCTTTTCTGAGTGAGGAAGCTGTGGATGCACAGGCACTGAAAGTGGCCATCGATGAGACCGGATATACCTGTGAAGAAGTAAGTTCTGAAGCATATGAAAAGAAAGGCTGGTTCAGATAACAATGAAGACGATCGCTCTCGGACTGCTGATCCCTTTCATCGGAACAGCTGCAGGTGCTGCCTGCGTCTTTTTCCTGAAGAAAGATCTGCGGATCTCTGTGCAGAGAGCCCTGACCGGTTTTGCGGCAGGCGTGATGGTCGCAGCTTCGATCTGGAGCTTGATCGTACCGGCGATCGATCAGTCGGCCGATAAGGGAAGGCTGGCATTCCTGCCGGCATTTGCGGGTTTCTGGCTCGGTATCCTTTTCCTGCTTCTGCTGGATGAGATCATACCGCATCTGCACAGGGGCATCGATCAGACAGAAGGACCAAGAAGCAGTCTCAACAGGATCGCGATGATGGTCCTGGCCGTGACCCTTCACAATATTCCCGAAGGCATGGCGGTCGGTGTCGTCTATGCCGGACTCTATAACGGATCGGCAAACATCACGGCGGGTGCTGCCCTGGCGCTTGCGCTGGGCATTGCCATACAGAACTTTCCGGAAGGAGCGATCATTTCCATGCCTCTGTATACGGAAGGCAAAAGCAAGACGAAGTCTTTCTGGCTGGGTGTCCTTTCCGGAGCGGTGGAGCCTGTGTTCGGTGCCCTGACGATCGTCATCGCCGGACTTGTGGTACCGGCTATGCCTTACTTCCTGTCTTTTGCGGCCGGAGCGATGCTGTATGTGGTAGTCGAGGAACTGATCCCGGAAATGTCCGCAGGCAGGCATTCCAATATCGGTGTTGTCGCTTTTGCGGCCGGTTTCACTGTGATGATGGCGCTGGATGTGGCGCTGGGGTAAGAGAAGATGAAGATTCATGAATCCGGTGACAGAAACAAGCCGGTCATCCTGCTTCTTCCCGGTACGATGTGCTACTGGAAAGCCAATTTTGAAGAAGTCATCAGTGAACTGGAGAATGATTTTCTGGTCGCAGCTGTTGCCTATACCGGTTTTGACGAGACAGATAAGGAAAGCTACAGCAGTGTGACTGATGAACTTGAAAAGATCGAAGATTATGTTCAAAACCATTATGAGGGAAAGATCCTTGCTTCCTACGGCTGTTCGTTAGGCGGTACTTTCATCGCCCATCTTGCCGCAAGACACAGGATCAGTATGAAATACGGAATCATCGGTTCTTCCGACATGGAACAGGCAGGAGAAATGAAAGCTCGGCTGCTGAGCAGTCTGATCGTAAAGCTGACCTACAATTTCGTTCATAACGGAGAATATAAAACAAAGCTGATGCGCAAGACCTAGCTGAAGGAAGCGGGGATCAGTGATGTTTCTGCTTATTTCTCTTTGGAGGATCCATCTGAGATCGAAGGCTGGAGCGAGCGTTTTGAAAGTGTCAGCAGCAGAAGCTACATGAGAGGATATCGTGATATATACCATGATGTCTCTTTCTTTCATAAGCTGATGCTTCACTTCTGCGACCGGCTGGTGAAGATGAAGATCATCAGGATACAGTTTAAAGGGTGAAGGGTCCGTGAGGACCTTTTTTCACGGCAGTCATGGAATATTGTTATGATAGTATAAAGATATAGAAACACATTTGTCTGAGAAGGAGGAGACCGTCATGAAGAGTTCAGCCATGAGAAGTTCATCTGCAAGCGTTTCGATCATGAGAGATCCGGTGATCCGCAGCAACCGCAGACAGTGTCTCTGTGCACTGATCGGTGCCAGTATCGTGGCTGTCTGCGTCATCATCGGTGTGACCATGAACCTGGTAACATTGCACGACGAGAATTTCGATCACATGGGGATACAGACTTTCTGCATGTTTACGGTCAATTCCAATATCCTTGCGGGAATCTCCATGATGTTCTGCATCCCATATACGATCGACGGTCTGCGTACGGGCAATTATCATCTGCCCGACTGGGTCGTTGTGCTGATGCATATCACCGTGACGGCGGTCTCGCTGACTTTCCTGGTCTCGCTTTTCATCCTGTCTCCGGTCAAGGGCTTCCGACTGATCTTCACCGGTTCGCGTTTCTTCCTGCACGGTGTCTGTCCCATATTATCCATCATCACCTTCTGCTGTTTCATCAACAGCCACATGATCCGTGTCCGGGAAGCCGAGATGGGCCTGATCCCGGTATTGTTCTACGGGGTAATCTATGTCATCATGGTCGTCCTCATCGGCGAAGAAAACGGCGGCTGGGATGATTTCTACGGCTTTGTCACAAGAGTCCCGGCCTGGGTCTCAGTCCTGGTGATACTGCCGATGACCATCGCTATTTCCATGTTTCTCAGATGGGCGCACAATACCTGCTGTCTCAACAGAAGGAAAAAGGATGCGCAGCTTTACCGTGCGACTTATGCCGGAAAGGATCTCAGGGAAGTGATCGCCGAGATGGCCCGTTCACAGAAGAAAGAACTCAAACTGAAGAATCCAACGATCCCGACCCAGCTGATCGGCTACATGATCGAGAACACCGGCTATGACATGGATTCCCAGGAGGGTACCCGTATTTATTTCAATTCCTGGATGAAGAATCAGGATTAAAGTGTATATAAGAGAGGTTTGCATATGAGTTACTTCACTTTGAAAAACGGCGAGAAGCTCTACTATGAAGACATAGGACAGGGCAAAGACACCGTTGTCATGATGCACGGCTGGACAAGTTCCCATGAAGTTTATGAGAGACCGGCGGAACTGTTGAAAGACCAGGCCAGATGTATCATCTATGATCACAGGGGACACGGCAAAAGCAAAGGCGCAAACAGCGAAAAGCCCACGCTGGAGACACTGGCCTCTGATCTCAATGAGATCATTGAAGGTCTGGGCCTTACTGATATCGCGCTGCTGGGATGGTCCATGGGCGCTGCCGTGATCTTCAATTATGTCCGTCTCTACGGATGTCAGGCTCTGAAACAGATCATCCTTTGTGACATGACGCCCAAACAGTTAAATGATGAGGAATGGAAACTGGGCCTCTATCAGGGCAGATACACGAAGGAAGACATGGAGAAAGATGCAGGGAAGGATTTCTTCTCCCTGTATAAGGAGTTTGCGATCTGAGCGATCCCCAGACTGAAGAAGATACCCGGTTTCCTTCTGAAGAAACCGCTGAAAGAGAAACTGGCTGACTGCGATGAAACGGTGCTGAAGTCTCTGGCGGCTTCCATGAAGCTTCAGGACAACCGTCCTGTCATCAGAGAGATCTCAGTACCGGTCACTTATTTCTATGCCGATCCCGGTTCTCTGTTTTCGCCTAAGCTGGCGGACTGGTACAGACAACATGTGCTGACGGAATTTGATGCGGTATGTTTCCCCGAGAGCACGCACATGCTGGTGAGCGAGTATCCGGAGAAATTTGCCGAAGAAGTCGCAAACGTATTAAAGAAATAAAACCACAAAAACAAGGTCCTCTCTGGACCTTGTTTTACGATGATCGTTCACCTGAATTCTTCCGGGATCTCAATATCAGCTTTTTCCATTCTCTCTTTCAGGTATTGCCTTGTCTCTTCGCTGTCAGTGTTCTTCAGTATCTCAAGACAGAAGGCGATATGGTTTTCGATCCTGTCTCTGATCAGCAGCGGAGGATTGATGATAGTGTCAGTATAAGGCAGATCGTCCAGCAATCTTTCACTGTGTATCTTTGAAGCCAGTATCGCTTTGACATCGGGATAATCACTGATCGCACCGACATAGGCTGCAAGTTCTTCCGATCCGATCATCTGAGCGTATTCTTCTCTCTTTGTCTGATCGGGATGGCAGGCCGCCAGGAAGCCGATCAGCATCGAACTGTCGATCAATATGTCTGAATCGATCTTCTCAGCTGTCGTCTGATCCATGTCGATCAGGGTCTGTGCATATTCACATGCTTTCGTATACCATTTCTTTATGAGGATCTTTTTCTCTTCCTCTTCCGTTTCAAAATAGAGTCCCGGATATTTCGATCCGATCTCTTCAAGTCTTTCTCTGGCGGTGTTTTTATAAGAGACTGACTGCAGCCATGCCAGCATCAGCAGTTCTTCGCTGCCGATCACATACATGGATTCTCTCTTGTTTTCCGTGTACGGATCTGTGAGCAGGATTCTGATCGCAGTCATCTCATCGAGTTCACGGCTGAGAGCCAGATCATGGATCATTGTCTTGCGGCCCCTGATAAAGCTGCAGGCCATCGCATAGCGGTACTCATCGCTTTTTAATGCCGAAGCAGCAATATCACTGAAGGAGAAGATCTGGTCGGGAGCTTTCATCGCGATCTGAAAAAGCAGACTGTCGTCTGTACACAGGCGGATCGCTTTTCTGAAGATCTCATCGTCATTCAGATCAGTCTCTTCTGCCAGCCGCTGTTTCAGGTATGCGTTGAGACTGTTTTCATCGATCGTCTCATCTTCGATCATGACTTCCTGCAGAAGCCGGTTAAGTTTCCAGAAAGCAAAGCGTTCCGCCTTACTGAGTGCTTCTTTCACGACTGCTTCATCCAGATCGGGTCTTTCTTCCGCTGTCTGATTCAGCATAAAAACAGCTGTCTGAAGCCCAGTCCATATTTCATCCATCTTTTCTGCGGTGTCTTGCGAAACATCCTCTCTGGTATGACGGAAGATCCCGGTCAGTTCATCTGATATCTGATATTTCATTGTCTTTACATCATTGTAACAAGTTGCCGGAACTTCGTCATCAGTTCCTGCTTTCTGACTGTTTTTCTCTAATCCTCGATAGTCTAAAGCAAAATGGATATCATGTTAAGTACCAAGTCCTTAATGGAATGACTTATGGCAATGTTCCTCAGAATAGAGAACGTATTTATGTAGTTGCCTTTTTAAATGAAGATGACTATATGAGGTTCAATTTCCCAGACCCAATTCCTTTGACTAATACCATTGCAGATGTAGTAGATATGGTAAACAGAGTGCCTGATAAGTACTATTACACAAAAGAAAAGTATCCTAGAATCTTTGAAACGGTTGAGAATACCGAACTAAAGAACAATACCATATACCAATGGAGAAGGGTTTATCTTAGGGAGAACAAATCCAATGTATGTCCTACCTTGACAGCCAATATGGGTACTGGAGGACACAACGTTCCTTTAGTTAAGACCCAGTATGGTTTAAGGAAACTGACTCCTAAGGAATGCTTTATATTCCAAGGTTTCCCTGCTGATTTTGTCCTTCCAGATACAGTATCTGATACATTGCTTTATAAACAAGCAGGTAATTCTGTTGTTGTTCCAGTAATTCATATGATTGCAGAGAACATTGCAGATGCCTGTGGGTTATAAAAATTGAAACCCTGATTTTCTTGGAAACACTGGTTCTCCTA
>JAEEGG010014291.1_pt1 | contig 16831 bp, 17 predicted proteins | sample 9134161 | NCBI WGS metagenome assembly JAEEGG01 (sample SAMN16246543, study PRJNA631951) | gut metagenome | biome: gut microbiome; feature: rumen; material: CR-attached | host: Bos | place: Iran: Karaj | collected 2018-10 | reverse complement strand
CAACTCGTTCTGCAAGTAACTGTCGGGGCTGTAGGCAAAGCCCTTCTCCTCCAATCGCTTGGCATACAGTTTGATAAGGTCACGCGCAATGTCCTTGATCTTGCCCTTGGTACGCTCCTTGAGGTTCTCCCATGCGCCTGTACCAAGTTTATTTATATGCGGCTCCTCACCCTCCTTTCCCTTGTACTTGGAAACCTTGTGCAGGGCGTGGATGGATACGAACACCACATCGTCATTCTTGTAGATGATCTTGATCTTCTCCTGATATCCGCCGGCCTCGGGCACACGTACCAGACCGCCGAACTTACCCACTCCATGGTCTATGTGCACCACGTAATCACCGATCTGGAACTCCTGCAACTCTTTCAGTGTAAGAGCCACCTTACCATTACGTGCACGCTCGCTCTTGAGGCTGTACTTGTGGTAACGGTCAAATATCTGGTGATCAGTAAAGAAGCAGCATTTGAGCAGTCCGTCAGCATAGCCCTCATGAAGGGTTTTGCCGATGGTCTCGAATGGGATGTTCTCACCGCGCTCGGCAAAAATGGCCTCCAGACGCTCTCCTTGCTTGGGGTTATCGGTCAGGATATAGAGTTTGTAACCCTTCAGCAGATACTCTGTCAGGGTCTGTGATACCAGGTCAAAGTTCTTATGGAAAAGGGGCTGCGGATCAGTGTTGAACTCAATCACCGCACCCGGAACGCCGGTGGGTTTGTTGCCGAACTCAACGGTACGGAACTGCACGGTCTTGTGCAGGAAATCCTCAGTCGTGATAAGATTAGGCAGAGAGGGAGCATCGGCCCCGTCATTATCCTTGCCGGCATCAAGCTGGCGCATACGTGCAGCCAGGCTCTCCTGGTCAGTCACCTCACGGGCAACAGCACCTATACGGTCGGCAGTGAGCAGCATGTCCTTGACAGCCAGCACGGTATCCTCAGGCAGGAAATCCAGCAGCGACACCTGCTCCACCCCTGCTCCGCCGTTCATATCGGGCACAATCACGACACTGTCCTTCTTCTCTGTTGAGAGCTGTGTCTCGACCGAGAACTGGCGTATGCTGTCAATATCGTCGCCAAAGAAATCTATGCGTAACGGGTATTCCGATGAGAACGAGAATACGTCCAGAATACTGCCGCGCAGTGCGAACTGTCCCGGCTCATAGACGTAATCCACTCGGTTGAAACCAAGCTCAAGCAGCAGGTTCTGGAGTTCATCGCGGTCCAGGGTCTCGCCGGTATGCAGCTGAATGGAGCGGTCCTCAAGGCTCTGCTTGGAGACAACGGTCTCGGCAAGGGCATCGGGCGAACTCACAATGACCAGTGTCTGACCGCCCGGCTCAACCGTAGTGATGCGGCTCAGCACCTCAGTGCGCAGTATTCCGCTGGCATCGTCCCTCTGTCCGTACTTGGCGGCACGGCGGTAGGCTGACGGGAAATAGAGCACGTTCTCATCGCCCATGGTCTGCACCATGTCATGGTAGAAATAGGCAGCCTCCTCCTGGTCGTTGAGCACAATCAGAATGCAGCTGTGCCCTGCCTGACGGGCTACTCCGCAAAAGAGCAAGGGGGCCGATGAACAATGAAGACCCTTCAGAAAAATGCTTTTCCCGCTTTTTCCTGAAAGTTCCTTAATCAAAGCCTTGGTCTGGGCCAACCGCCCGTAACCATCACTGAGTTCACTTAAAGTCATTGCTTTTCAGATATCTGCCGCGAAGTTACATATTATTATGAAATCTCGGTAAAAATGACTAAGTTTGCACTACCTAAACACACTTACCAGCAATGAAAACTAGTGACAGCATCGTAATCATTCCCACATATAACGAAAAGGAGAACATAGAGAACATTATCAGGGCCGTAATGGCGCTTGAGGACAACTTCAACATGCTGATAATTGACGACGGTTCGCCCGACGGCACTGCATCCATTGTAAAAGGACTGATGGAAACCGATTTCAAGGACCGCCTCTTCATTGTGGAGCGCTCCGGAAAACTTGGTCTGGGAACTGCATACATCACCGGTTTCAAGTGGTGCATCGAGCGCGGCTACGATTACATCTTTGAGATGGATGCCGATTTCTCACACGCACCGGCCGACCTGCCCCGCCTGCTGAGCGCCTGCCGCGACGAGGGTTACGACGTTGCCATCGGCTCACGTTATGTAAGCGGTGTGAACGTTGTCAACTGGCCTATGGGACGCGTGCTCATGTCATATTTTGCATCCAAGTACGTACATTTCGTTACCGGTCTGCCCGTACATGACACCACCGCCGGATTCAAATGCTACCGCCGCGAGGTGCTCGAGACCATTGAACTGGACAAGATTCACTTCAAGGGTTACGCCTTCCAGATTGAGATGAAATTCACCGCCTACAAGTGCGGCTTCAAGATCAAGGAGGTGCCCGTAATATTCGTGAACCGCGAGCTGGGAACATCTAAGATGAGCGGAGGTATATTCAGCGAGGCCCTCTTCGGCGTCATCCGCCTCAAGATCTCCAGCTGGTTCCGCAAATATCCCCAAAAGAAAACAGCCTGACGCATCATGGGCAGGACACTGATCAAAGACGCTATGGTGGTCAATGAGGGCCAGGTGCAGCGCGCATCGGTCCTGATTGAGAACGACACCATAGCCGGTATCTTTACGTCCGATGCCCCCACGGCCGACACCATAATCGATGCCGCAGGAAAGTGGCTCCTGCCCGGCATAATCGATGACCACGTACATTTCCGTGATCCCGGTCTTACACATAAGGCCGATATGTACACCGAGAGCCTTGCAGCCGCCATGGGCGGTGTGACCACGGTGTTCGACATGCCCAACTGCGTACCCCAGACCGTCACTCTGGAGGCCCTGGATGACAAGTTCAGACACGCCTCTGAGACCTGCCTGGTAAACCACAGTTTCTATCTGGGCGCCACCCACACCAACCTGGACCAGATTGAGAAGATTGACCCTCAAAAGGTCTGCGGAATCAAACTCTTTATGGGCTCCAGCACAGGCGGAATGCTGCTGGACGATGCTGCATCACTCAAGGCGCTGTTCCAGGCCGCCACAGTCCCCGTTGCAGTACACTGTGAGGAGACATCAATCATCAACGCAAACATGGAGCGCTACACCAGCCAGTACGGCAGTGAGCCTCCCGTAAAATACCACCCCCTCATACGCAGTGAGGAGGCGTGCTACGCATCGACCTCAAAGGCGCTTGAGGTGGCCGCAGGCACCAACGTTCACCTGCACATAATGCATCTTACCACCGCCCATGAACTGAACCTGTTCAACAACCATCCGTTGCAGAGCAAGCAGTTCACAGCCGAGGCCTGCCCCGCACACCTCTGGTTCACTGATGCAGACTATGACCACAAGGGCACGCTGATAAAGTGCAATCCCGCCATCAAGACAGCCGCTGACCGTCAGGCACTGCGTCTGGCCCTGACCGACGGCCGCATAGACGTGATAGGCACCGACCATGCTCCGCACCTGCTCTCCGAGAAACAGGGAGGTTGCAAGAGCGCCGCATCGGGCATGCCCGTTCTGCCCTACTCGCTCATATCAATGCTTGAGTTGGCATCGGCCGGCGTAATGCAGATGACCGATGTGGTAAGACTCATGTGCCACAACCCCGCACAGATATTCAGCATAAAGGAGCGCGGATACATACGCCAGGGCTACAAGGCTGACCTGACACTGGTTTCACGCAGCGAGGAGGGCTACAAGGTATCCAATGCCGACGTGCCCAATAAGTGCGGCTGGACACCTTTTGAAGGCGAGTTGTTCCACTGGAAGGTATGCACCACCTGGGTGAACGGCCGCGCCGTCTATAATGAAGGAAAGTTTGATACAGAAATAAAAGGAAAACCCGTAGAATTCAACAGACTATGATCAGAGCACTATACCTTATCTACCAGATTTTCATTGCGCTGCCTCTTATGATTGTGATAACCATCATCGTAGCGCTCACCACAATGATAGGTTCAATCTTCAACGACCGTTTCTGGGGCTACTGGCCCGGAATGATCTGGGGACGCCTGTTCTACCGCGTTTTCTTTATTCCCATCCACGTACACGGCCTTGAGAATATCAAGAAGGGTCAGTCATACGTGATTGCAGCCAACCACCAGAGTTACTGGGACGCATTCCTGATGTACGGATTCCTGGGCGTCAAGTTCAAATGGATGATGAAAAAGGAACTGGGCAAGATCCCGTTCGTAGGCTGGGCATGCTATATGGCCGGTCACATATTCATAGACCGCAGTTCAAGGGTAAGTTCAATGGAGAGCATCCGTAAGGCAGAGTCCAGACTCAAGGACGGAATGTCAGTAATCATATTCCCCGAAGGTACCCGCACCCCCGACGGCAAGATGGGCCGATTCAAACGCGGTGCATTCCTTATCTCACAGGAGCTTCAGCTCCCTATCCTGCCCGTTACCATTGACGGCAACTACGACGTAATGTCACGCCACGCATGGAACGTAACCTGGCATCCGGTTCACATGACGGTACACGAGCCCATCATGCCCCGTACCGATGTAGGAACTACAGAACAGGAGCAGACTCAGGCCATGAATGAGACTGCGCAAAAGGTAAGTGAAATAATCCAGGAGACCCTTGACAAGGGTTATTCGTTACGGGCGTAACCCATACGGCCAATGTAGCCGTGCACGTAAGACTGGCTCAGGAACTTCTCCGGAGCAGCATCCAGAATACGTCTTATTAATGAGGGAACTTCATTTGCAGGGCCAGCGGTCAGCATCATGAACACTCCCACGGCGGCCGGTTCGCCATAGTTATCGGCCATAAAGGAACAGATCATATCCTCACACTCATCTACAACCAGACGGAGCGAATCCTGTATGATTTCCATTCGGCGTGAATCATAACCCTGGCGGGACATCTGGAAACGCTTCTGTGACAGATCCTCGTAGAGGTTGTCAAATACTATCTTCTGCTTGAGGAAACTGTAGAACAGATTATTCTGACGTGTACCTGATACGGTCATCTCAGTAGGAAGCAGTGAAACCTTGGCGTTTCCCTTCTCGATGTAGATGGGAATTATGGGACGGTTGTCCTTGCAGATGAATACAAGTCGGGTCGTATCGGCCGTACCTTTCATCTGGAACTGGCCGTGATTGACCGTGCAGGAATCATACTTGGTGGTACGGTAAGGAAGGAATTCAACGAGTGAGAGCTCACGGCCTTCATATCCCGGCATCTCTACGACACCGTCAATCCTGTAATGGCTTGTACATGACGCAATAGCAAGCATTAAGCCTGCAAAAAACACGATCATTTTCAAGCGTTGTCTGAGCATCTCTAATCCTTTTACGGATTGCAAAATTACAACACAGGAAAAAACGAAAACCCGATTTATTATTCTTTAATGAAATGGAGCCCGTATCCGGCTAAAAGTTGTTAAATGTTTTAGAATCTATTTAGATTCTATTCCAAAATGACAAGAAACTTAACGGGAATGAAACATTTTATCAATCCTGATTTTTGGAGATATGGTCCAGTCTGAAAGCCGTATAAAGCTCGAATATAGCGCCTATTGAAAGTGTCACTATCCAGTTGTTCTTGCGGGTAAGTTCCAGAAGGAAGGAACGCAGCTTTCCGCCCGCGCCCATATCGATCAGAAGACGGTTATGAAGAGGGGCCGAAAACATGAGCACTGCAGTCAGCAAAAGGAACACGGCACCCAGAACCTGCTGAAAACGAAGGCGTTTCACAATCGGATCATCACCCGTATAACGGTCAGAGAACTGCCCTGCAGCGAACATGAGCGAACCCACCAGATAGAAATACGGTGCATACTCCCACCCCGTGATGTATACGGCAGCACCTGCAATAAGCATAACTCCGCCTACTGTGGTGAATGATTCTATAAGTCGGTTTTCCCTGTTCTCCATAAGGTTATTCTTCAATGAACAGATCCTCATCCTCACGGTGCATGTTGTATCTCTCACGGGCTATCCGGTCTATCACCAGACTGTCGTTGTTGAGGTCATTCAGCATCAGCTCGTTCTGGCGTTTCTGTTCGGCACTTTCACGCAGCTGTTCCTGCAGGTCACGGATCTCACGCTTCTGGACCATACGTTTTACAAGACTGTTGTCACTTGCCACAAGTATGACAAGCAGGAACAGCGCAAGCACAATCCAGTATTTGTACTTGCCCAGAAACACTTTGAGTTGAGGCAGGAATCCGTTGTCCATATTACGCTTTCAGTGTTACAAAAGTAGTTCAAAAATTCGGAGTTTCCATTGACGTTTAGCCCGAAAAAAAGAGTATCTTTGAAATCAGTTATGGAAGATTATATAGTATCAGCTAGAAAGTACCGTCCGGTGACATTTGACAGCGTTGTAGGCCAGAAAGCGCTTACCACCACGCTCAAGAACGCCATCAGTTCAGGCAAACTGGCCAACACCTACCTGTTCTGCGGACCCAGGGGCGTAGGTAAGACCACCTGTGCCCGTATTTTCGCCAAGACAATCAACTGCGAGCACCGCGGTCCTGACGGCGAGGCTTGCGGCGAGTGCGAGTCATGCAAGAGTTTCAATGAGGAACTCCGTTCATACAACGTGTTCGAGCTTGATGCCGCCAGCAACAACTCGGTGGACGATATCCGTAACCTGACCGAACAGGTGCGAATCCCGCCCATGAACGGAAAGTACAAGGTCTATATAATCGATGAGGTCCACATGCTCTCACAGGCCGCCTTCAACGCCTTCCTCAAGACGCTGGAGGAGCCGCCCAAGTACGCCATCTTCATCCTGGCCACTACTGAGAAGCATAAGATCATCCCCACCATACTCTCCCGCTGCCAGATCTACGATTTCAGCCGCATAACCAACCAGGACATCATAGGTCACCTGCAGTCCGTAGCCCAGAAAGAGGGTGTTACGGCCGATAAGGAGGCCCTGGCAATCATTGCCGAGAAGTCCGACGGCGGTATGCGTGACGCGCTCTCCATATTCGACCAGGTGGTAAGCTTTACCGGCGGACAGGTAACTTATCAGAAGACCATCGAAAATCTGAATGTCATTGACTATGACTACTACTTCAGACTGACCGATATGTTCCTTGAGAAGCGTATCCCCGATACCATGGTGCTCCTGAACGACATCCTGGCCAAGGGATTTGACGGAAGCCACCTGATAAGCGGACTCATGCTTCACCTGCGCAACCTGCTGGTAAGCCGTGACGCCTGCACCCTGCCCCTTCTGGAGATGAGTGACGAGATGCGTGAGCGCTACAAGGCCCAGGCCGCCAAGTGCTCCCAGAAGTTCCTCTATCGTGCCCTGAAGATCTGCAATGACTGTGATCTGAACTACCGCATCAGCAAGAACAAGCGTCTGCTGGTAGAGCTCACTCTCATACAGGCTGCCCAGGCCGATGAAGACGACGACAGTAGTGGGCGCAAGCCCAAGAGACTACACCCCATTTTCAAAAACATAGCTGCCCGGCAGGCAGCTCCGGCAGCGGCAGAGCCTAAGGCCACCGCCAAGCCGGTTGTAGCGACGCCAGTACCTGAGGTAACACCCCAACCGGCGCGCAAGAAAGTCATGCCCACTCTCAAGGGTGGCAACATCTTCACATCAATCTACGGAAACAAGCCCGCAGGACGTCCAGACCAGCCCCACGGCCGTCAGACGGTACAGGTAATAGACCAGGAGCAGCATCCCGCCAAGCCCTTATCGGCCGATGCACTCCAGAACTGCTGGAATGATTTTGCAGCCAGCCTGCCCCGCCAGGACACGCCGCTCAAGAACCGTATGATCAACTGCCGTCCATCGGTCCAGAGTGACACCGTATTCACGGTAACCGCCGGCAACCCCATGATGGCCGAGGAGATACGTCAGGCCGAGGAGCGCATTATCAGCTTTATCAGGGACAGGTTCAGCAATCCCGCCGTCAAGATGGAGATTGTAGTGGACCAGTCACGCGGCGTGGAACACCTCCTCACCCGCGAGGAGCGTTACGCAAAAATGAAAGTCTCCAATCCCGCCCTCAAAGAACTTGAGGCTGTATTTGGATTGGAACTGAGGTAATTGAGAATTGAGAATTGAAAATTGAAAATTGAAAAATATAAAAAGCCTTCGGAAAAATTCCGGAGGCTTTTTAATGTCGCGGGTTTTACGCAGGTGCTTGAAAAATATCAATTTTCAATTTTCAATTTTCAATTTCTTCACGTAGTCGACACATTCTCTAACCTTAGTCTCAATAAACTTAAAGTCTCCGTTTGCAATTACATCCTTTGGAGTAAGCTGAGAGCCCAGACCCACGCAGGCAACGCCAGCCTTGAACCAAGCCTCAAGACTTGCAGGCTCAGGTGAAACACCACCTGAAGGCATGATCTCTGTCCAGGGGCAAGGACCCTTGATGGCCTTCACGAATGAAGGACCGCCAACCTCAGTACCCGGGAATATCTTGACAATCTCACAGCCAAGCTCCTCGGCGGTATTGATCTCAGTCAGAGTACCGCAGCCGGGAATCCATGCAATCTTGCGGCGGTTGCAGATCTTTGCCATATCGGGATTCAGACTGGGTGAAACTATAAATCCTGCACCAAGCTGGATATAGAGTGCTGCAGTGGCGGGATCACTTACAGAGCCCACACCCATAATCATCTCAGGGCACTCTGTAGCGCACCATTTGTTCACCTCGGCAAACACCTCATGCGCATAGTCACCGCGGTTGGTGAACTCGAATACACGGGCACCGCCCTTATAGCATGCCTTGACTACATTCTTTACAAGTTCTGCATCCTTGTTGTAGAACAGCGGAACAATACCTGTGCTGACAAAAGTGTTAAGCACCTGCAATCTCTTGAATCTGCTCATAGCTCTATTATTTAGCGGGCAACGCGGCCTGATGCATCGCCGCCCATAAGTTTCTCTACTTCACTTACTGTCACACGGTTGTAGTCACCGTAGATGGTGTGCTTGAGGCATGATGCAGCAACTGCAAAATCAAGTGCCTTCTGGTCATTCTCATAAACGCGAAGTCCGTAGATCAGACCGCCCATGAATGAGTCACCGCCGCCTACGCGGTCAACTATATGTGTGATATCGTATTCTCTTGATTTGTAAAGGGTCTTGCCGTCATAAAGCACACCCTTCCACATGTTATGGTTGGCGTTGATTGATCCGCGCAGTGTGGTGATAACCTTCTTGCAGCGCGGGAATCGGGCCATAATCTGCTTTGAAACAGAGAGGTATGCATCGGCATCAACCTTACCGGCCGATACGTCCACGCCCTCGGGCTTGATACCCAGAGCCATCTGTGCATCCTCCTCGTTACCCAGGACAATGTCGGTGCAGGCTACCAGGTCAGGCATTACCTCGCTGGCCTTCTTGCCCCACTTCCAGAGGTTCTTGCGGTAGTTCAGGTCACATGATACGGTGATACCCTTCTCATTGCACTTCTTTACGGCCTCAAGGCAAACCTTTGCAGCGCCCTCAGAGATGGCGGGAGTGATACCGGTCCAGTGGAACCAGCCTGCGCCCTCAAGCACCTTGTCCCAGTCAATCATACCGGGCTCGATCTTTGCGATTGATGAGCCTGCACGGTCGTAGATAACCTTACTGCCACGGCTCACGGCACCTGTCTCAAGGAAATAGATGCCCAGACGGTCGCCACCCAGAACAACGTCGCTTACATCAACGCCGAATCCACGAAGTTCACGCAGGCAGGCAGCTGCTATATCATTATCGGGAACTCTTGTAACAAATGATACGGGGAGACCGTAGTTTGCAAGTGATACGGCCACATTGGCCTCACCTCCACCGTAAGTAGCACTCAGCATATTGCCCTGTCCGAAGCGCTCATAGCCCGGAGTGGCAAGACGAAGCATAACCTCGCCAAAAGTAACTGTCTTATTCATCTCAAAACTTCAAAGTTTTCAGACGACAAAGGTACACAAAGGCTACGAATTTTCAATTTTCAATTTTCAATTTTCAATTGACAAAGAAGAGAACGCCCGCACGGAAACCTATGCCGGTCCTGTCATAGACGAGCGTTGTGGAGAATGCATATTGCTCAGTGATACCGCATTTAAAGTTCAGGGCACCGCGCAGATATCCCTCCCAGCCGCTCACTGCGGTATCCACATGGTCGAACCAGACGCCGGTATAACCTATCTGCGGAGTAACGCGGAAACGCTTAAGCCTGCCAAAGATGATACTGTATCCCGCTGCCCCCTCAAAGGTAACGGTATTGTTTATGCCGATATGCACAATCGTGGTCTGCTCCAGATTGAAATTATTGAAATATGCGCCCCAGGAGTTGCCTACGCCCCACCCTTCGGCGTTCACCCGGCTGTACTCATAGACCAGAGTCGTGTAGAGTTCGCGGCGGTCAAAGAAGTAATGCTGACGCGGGGTCAGACCTGCAGTTACGTGTGACCTGAGCGTTGCCGCAACATCAAATGACATGTAATGGTTAAGGTAACCGTCCATCTCAAAACGGGCGGAGTAATTACCGTCGGGAACATTCTCTATCAGAAGCGGAGTCACACCCTGGAGTATGTCATCTATGAAAACCTTGGCACCCGTGGGATTGGTCTCGAACAGCACTGACCCCACTCCTAATGAGCCCGGCCTTACTCCGAATTCCAACGGTGCACCTTCAGGCACAGCGTACTCCACATGCTGGTAGTTGTCATCGATAATGACAGGCTGCTCCCACTGCGCACGCATCGGACCACAAATACACAGGGCAATTGCGGTACAGGCAAATCGGAAAAATGAACGGGCGTTCATACTCTATTTTGATGTCTATTACCCTAAATGGTTTAATCACAAAAAAGATGGGGAAACCCTCACGGCCTCCCCAACTTTTCGCGAGTTCCACATCACCGGAACTCACTGCGCTTCAGTCCTATTACGGGCTGACATCAAACAAGTATTTTTTTGTCAAACGTTACAACAAAGTTACCGTACGCAGTATTCTGCATACGAACACACAGAGTCAAACTCCAATTCTGTTTTCTGTTTCAGTCATTTTGTCGTACCCGCCCTATCCTCGGGGCTTAAGTATAACTTGGAATTCTGGGCAGGTCTTCTGACTAATCTCCTGTCTCAGGAACCTTCCCGACCCATCGGTCAGTGGCGTTTTTTGCAGTCATGGGAGCGACTGCTCATCCTGAAACGGTATCCGGAGAAATACAGCAGCGGGACTGTCCGGGAATCTCACCCGTGTTCCCTATTAAATCTGACTCAACAGATACCCAGATTCTGATTGCAAAGATAGCGTTTGATTATAAAAATGCAAAAAATAGCCGACTTTAATTTCTTAACTTTGCGGCCGATGAACAAGTACGCCCTATTCTTTGACATAGACGGAACTCTGGTGAGCTTCAAGACCCACAGAATACCCGAATCAACCGTACGTGCCCTGACCCTTGCCAAGCAGAACGGATCACAGGTCTACATAGCTACAGGCCGCCCTCCGCTCATAATCAGCAACCTCGGTCAGATAGAAAATCTCATTGACGGTTACATCACCACCAACGGTGCACTCTGTTACATAGGAAATGAGATTGTATTATATCAGCCCATCTCCAAGCAGGACGTTATGACATGCGTACAGGATTCCATAAACAGGAGTTACGGACTTATCGTGGTAGGCAGGGATAAAGTGGCGGTACTGGACCCCACAGGTGATGTGGACAGGATATTCCGCCTCTACCTGGATGTCAAGGAGTTCAACGAACCTGCCCCCTTGGAAGAGGTGCTCAAGCAGGATATCCTACAACTGACGGCATTCGTAGGGGCCGATTATGAAAAGGAGCTGCTCTCCCGAATGCCCGACTGCATATCGGGCCGATGGCACCCCGAATTCACCGACATCACCGCCAACGGTGCCGACAAAGGCAAAGGCATCATAGCAATAGCCGCCCACAACGGCCTGGACCTGAAACAAACCATAGCATTCGGAGACGGAGGAAACGACCTCTCAATGATAATCCAAGCCGGAACCGGAATAGCCATGGCCAACGCCACCGACACCCTAAAACTCCACGCCGACTACATCACCGACTCAGTAGACGAAGACGGCATCCTGAACGCCCTAGCACATTTCAACGCTATATAAAAGGAATGCGTCCCATACGCCGCAAAACAAAAGAGCCGCTATTGGCGACACCTTAAACATCGAACGTAGTGAGATCGGCCGGAGGCCGCTCGTTCGCGTAGCGAACTAAAAAAATGTGCGCTACGCGCCGCAAAAAGAAAAAAGCCGCTATTGGCGGCTTCTTTATTTTTGCGGTGCGTATGGGACTCGAACCCATGACCTCCGCCGTGACAGGGCGGCATTCTAACCAGCTGAACTAACGCACCTCGCTGATTTGCGGTGACAAAGGTACTCACATTTTTGATACCTACAAGCGTCAGAGCACATTTTTTTCAAAAAATTTTCTGCATTATCAGGACATCGATGTGCCCTTCATCTTTTACGAGCCACTCTTTGAGACGGCCCGTTTTAGCGAACCCATTACTGGTGAACAATTTAATGCTCGGTTTGTTGTCGGCAGGCACATGACAGAACAGTTGACGCAAGTGCAGAACTTTTTTTGCGTAATCCGACATAAGCTTGATTGCAGCCGATGCAATACCCTGTCCCCGGCACTCCGAAAGCAGAGCGATACCTATTTCGGCACGTCCGTTATAGGGGTCGATATCGGTCAGGTCAATGCTGCCCACAACCACACTGTCGCTCACACGCTCAATCATAAACCGTATCTGGCGGTCCGTATAGAAATCATGCGACGACATCAGGATATACTTCTTGATCTGGTAGCGGGAATAAGGCACGGCATTGCCTGATGCCATCCACAGCGATGTGTCATTCTCCATTCCGAACAGTACATCCAGATCCTCGGGCTCCGGAGCACGCAGACGGTACTTGCCGTCTGATAACAAATCCTTCTCTGTCATATCACTTCGTCCTCTGTTATAAGTTTGCCAGTCTTGGCAGAATAAAGTCCCATCGTATATCTCTTACCCTCCTGCGCCCTGCTGTACATCCAGTACAGTATGGCATCGTAAGAGAATGCGTCAGTGTCAAAGATAACAGCTTTTACGCCATTATCAATACGTCCCTCCAGTGCCGATGCGGCATCATCGGCCCCCTCTACAAACTGCGGATTACGCAAGTAGGTGCTGCCATTGATCATGCGCTCCACATCGGCGAATGTCTCCTTGCGGCCCACGTAGAGGCAGTTTTCAGTGAAATCGGCCAGCCTGCGGCTGCGGGCATGCAGGTTCTGTCCGATATAGGTTCCCACCTTCTTGCATCCCACAACAATCCTTACCAGCAGCGCGAACAGCCTGCTGTAACGCTGGAAATGCTTGTTGAAGAATATGAGCATGGCGTCATAGAACACCTGCGCATAACGGTATGATGTCTTAGTGGTACTCTCACCTTTATAATGTACTATGGGCAGCGGCAGGTAACGGTTCTGATATCCCGCCTGCAGTATGCGGTATGAGAGGTCAATGTCCTCACCGTACATAAAGAACGCCTCGTCAAAGCCTCCTATCCTGTCAAGCACCTCTTTGCGCACGAACATATATGCGCCCGATACCACATCGATCCCGCATTCGCTGTCCTTATCAAGATAGGTGCGGTGGTATTTTGCAAAGACCCTGGATTTAGGGAACAGTTTGCCCAGGCCGGTCATGTGCCAGAACGATACAGACAGTGTAGGCAATGAGCGGCGTGACTCCAGAGCAAAACGGCCGTTGCCGTACTGCATCCTTACTCCCACGGCACCCACCTCCGGATGGGCATCCATATATTCCGTGCAACCGGGAATGGTACGCTCGGCTACAACCGTATCGGGATTGAGGAACAGCACATACTTGCCTGTTGCCTTTGCCAGAGCCATGTTGTTGGCCTTGCCGAATCCGGCGTTGAAGTCATTCGCAATTATCTCAGCCTGCGGAAAACGCTCCTTGAGGTACTCCACGGAGCCGTCATCGGAATTGTTGTCAACCACAAGGATCTGTGCATCGGCCACAGACCGGAGCACGGAATTGAGGCACTGCTCAATGTAGTACCTTACCTTATAGCTGACTATGATGACGCTTACCGCTGGCATTATCAATCAAAGTAACCTGTTTCGTGTTCGATTCCGGCCTTGGTGGGAATTGCGAACATTGAGCATATGGCGCCGATGGCTGCTATGTAGAGTCCGATTGTATCGCTGAGAAGATAGTACAGAAGCACTCCGAACTCTATAACTATTGAAAATGCCGCAAGACGCAGCACTGAGCATGCCATGTAGATCTTTTCAATCTTCTCCTCAGGGTACTCCTTCTCGTCGAGACGGTCCACCATCTTCTTGAAACCGAGCAGAGCCAGCGGAATGAGCGCAAGGGCGGCAAGCACGCCTACCACCTGCAGCACATAAACCACCTTGGGAGCAGTTACTGCCATACCCTTCATGGGGCCGAATTCAAACAGCAGTGCAATTATTCCGGCTATCAGATACATGCTGATCCACATTGCCATCAGCTTTACAGACATCTTCTTAGTATTCATTCTATCTCAATTATTTTAAAGGAGTACGGTCCTGAATGGAACGGCCCAGTGAAACTTCATCGGCATACTCAAGGTTGTTGCCCACAGCCACGCCACGCGCAATCACGCTCAGCTTTACGCCGAACGGCTGCAGCTTGCGCGAAATGAAAAAGTTAGTGGTATCGCCCTCCATGGTGGGACTCAGCGCCAGGATAACCTCTTCAATCCCTCCTGCCTGAACACGCTCCACAAGGCTGTTTATCTGCAGGTCCTGCGGGCCGATGCCATCCATCGGTGATATAACTCCGCCCAGCACGTGGTACAGTCCGTTGAACTGCATGGTGCTCTCAACTGCAAGCACATCCTGCACGTTCTCCACAACGCAGATGATTGAACTGTCACGCTTGGGATTGGCACAGATGGCGCAGGTATCGGTGTCCGATATGTTATGGCACACCTTGCAGTATCTGATATCCTGCTTTAGAGTTGAGAAAACGCGGCCAAAGGTACTTACCTCCTCTTCAGGTTTGGAAAGCATGTGTAGAACCAGACGCAAAGCGGTCTTACGGCCTATTCCGGGGAGTTTTGAGAACTCACCCACTGCCCTTTCTAACGCCGCTGACGGATATTCCTTATTCATTTATTATGCCTCAATACACTGCAAATTTAACGGATTCGGCCAAAAATTCGTACTTTTGTACGCACAAAACCCACACAAAATGGAGATTAAGAGCGCCGAATTCGTAATAAGCAACACGGACGTCAGCAAATGTCCGCAGCACGTCATGCCCGAATACGCATTCATAGGCCGTTCCAACGTGGGTAAGTCCAGCCTCATCAACATGCTGACAAACCGCAAGGGGCTGGCAATGACATCGGCCACACCCGGTAAGACACTGCTCATTAACCACTTCCTTATTAATAATAACTGGTACCTTGTCGATCTGCCCGGCTACGGATACGCCAAACGCGGCAAGAGCCAGCAGGAGCAGCTTACCCGCATCATCAACGACTACATACTGGAGCGCCCCCAGCTGACATCGCTGTTTGTACTCATTGACAGCCGTCACGAGCCCCAGAAGATAGACCTGGAATTCATAGAGTGGCTTGGTGAGAACGCCGTTCCCTTTGGCATCATCTTTACCAAGGCCGATAAACTGGGCCGAGGCCGTCTTACGGAGAACGTAAAGAAGTTCCTGGACACCCTGAAAGAGCAGTGGGAGGAATTACCCCCCCACTTCATCACCTCATCGCTGGATAAATCCGGCCGTGACGATGTCCTGGACTACATCTCCAGCATAAACAAGACGCTCTGAGATTATTTCTCCTGCATATCCTTGATCTGATCGATCAGTTCCTGGGCACCGTCCATCAGGTCGCGACGCACCTTCAATCCTGCTGCCAGACCTATAATCAAGCCCACTCCTATTCCTGCCATGAGTGCGTAAACCTCGGCACCCGACATATCCACTGAGCGGAACATGTCCATAATAAGCCAGCCAAGCCATACCATCAGAAGCGGTATTCCAATCTTGAGCCATTCTGCGTGTATCTTCTTAAAGCGTGTCAGATGACCGGCCGCAGTCAGCAAATCCTCATCCATCTTAGGAATCTGACAGTTAGTGTACCAGGTTGCGCCCAAGCAGAAAACTATCATAAGTTCACTGTAAATAAGGAATCCCAGCGAGCATCCCAGGTTGTAGAATGACGGGCACCAAAGGATTGCTACAAGTCCGGCAAAATACGGGATAGCCGCTTTTGTGCGAATGCTCTTAAGACCCTTGGCAAACGCATTACGCATCATCTGCTCGTTTACTATTGTCTGTTTTGCAAGCTTATCCTTGAGCAGCTCCATCTGCTGCTGCATCTCCTTTAAAGTGTTATCGGTTGTTTCCATTTTACTGCATGTTTTTAAGTTGTTCTCTGATTCTAACAAGACGGACTGAGACATTACTCGAACTGATACCTACAATCTGGCCTATCTCCTCATAACTGAGGTTCTCAAGCCATAGCAGTACTATTGCCCTGTCAAAAGGACCCAGACGTCCTATACGCTCACGCAGCATTCCGATCTGACGGGTATCCTCGGTCTGGTCACTGAACAGGTCAACATCCATTGTAAGAGGTACCGTGCTCACACCGCGTTTCTTCTTACGGTCAAAAGTAATGCAGGTGTTAAGCGATACTTTCCATATCCAGGAACTCAGCGCGCTTTCACCCCTGAAGGTTCCGGATCCCCGCCAGAGGTTTATGAGTATCTCCTGAAAAAGGTCTGCCACCTCGTCGTGATCATTTGAGAACATGTAACACACCG
>JAEEGG010014290.1_pt1 | contig 16833 bp, 14 predicted proteins | sample 9134161 | NCBI WGS metagenome assembly JAEEGG01 (sample SAMN16246543, study PRJNA631951) | gut metagenome | biome: gut microbiome; feature: rumen; material: CR-attached | host: Bos | place: Iran: Karaj | collected 2018-10 | reverse complement strand
AATTGTTAAAATTATATAATTATATAACACGTTTATTTTCAGAGATTTACAAACATTTGAATTAGATAGAAATCGATAGGATTTAACGCTTTGTTGTCCGGGTACCCCAACAAAAAAGTCGTTAAGTTTTAAGCTTAGCGACTTTTTCTTTTTCTAATTTTCATGTTTTTTCTTGATAAGTTTTGGAAATGAGAAAAAAAGATTATCTTTGCAGCATGAAACAGATGCCAAAGATGTCGCTTTTAACCTTCTCATGTATCGTGAGCATAGGGACGTTGTTGCTGTACAACATTCCTTTCTTTCATTATGTCGCTCAGAATACGAATGGGGGGGTGATTGAGAAATTGCTCCTGCTGACATCGACGGGAGTCATCATGTTGGCACTCAACTTCATCATGGCCTATCTCGCAATATGGCTGATGAAGATGGTGGGGCGCATCCTGCTGGCTATCCTTGCGATTATCAATGCGACGGCTGTCTATTTCATCACGACCTATAGCGTGATGATTGATGCGACAACGATCGAGAATGTATTCAATACGCGCTACTCCGAGGCTTCGGGCTTCTTTAGTTGGGGATTGTGGTTGTTCATTGCGGGTTGTGGCGTACTGCCGGCTTTGTACTGCTTGTTGCAGCCAGTAGTCAGGGGTAAGGCGAAGGATATGGGCATTTTCTGTGGCACAGCATTTTTCATAGTTCTTTTTACAATAGCGCTGAACCTCAACCAGACACTGTGGATTAGTCAGCATGATACGGAACTGGGTGGACTGCTGCAGCCCTGGTCGTACGTGGTGAATACCTGTCGCGTCATCAGTTTCCAGCATGACGAACAAGCGGAGGAGATAAAACTGCCTGACGGAAAGATTGGCAATAAGGAGAAGGCTGTCGTGGTGCTCGTCATTGGCGAGTCGGCACGTAAGGCCAACTTCCAACTCTATGGCTACAAGCGTGAAACGAATCCGCTGCTCTCCAAGCAGGACAGCCTGAGAGTGTATGAGGCGACGTCCTGCGCTACCTATACTACGGCTGGCAGTAAGGCCATTCTGGAACCCCAGAACAGCGATGACCTGTATGAGCTATTGCCAAACTATGCCTTTAGGACTGGTGTTGACGTGGCGTGGCGTACCTCCAACTGGGGAGAACCGCCTATCCATATTGATGAATACCTCATTGATACGGAATTGGCGGAGCAGTACCCTGACGTGGATAAACGCTACGATGGCATCCTCTTCGCAGGATTGCGTGAGCGCATCGAGGCGAGCAAGCGCGACAAGGTGCTCATCATCTTGCATACCAGCACCAGTCACGGTCCGAAATATGCAGACAAGTATCCTCAGGAGTTTGAGGTCTATAAGCCTGTGGTGAAGAGTGTAGAGGAGGGTGAGAAGAATATCGGCTTACTGGTGAATGCCTACGACAACACCATTCGCTATACTGATTTCCTCTTGGATAGTCTTATCAACACCTTGCGCTCGATGACGGATTGGCGTAGTGCCATGATATTCATTTCCGACCATGGGGAATCTCTTGGCGAGAATGGGCTGTTTATGCATGGTCTGCCCATGAAACTGGCTCCCAAGGTGCAGTATGAGATACCATTCCTGGTATGGACGTCTGATGGTTTCAGACGCTATAAGTCAGCAAAGGAACTGCCAGCAGTGCTTGAGCAGCATTATATTTTCCATTCTGTGCTCAACCTGCTGTCGATAGAGTCGCCAGCCTATAACAGCGACTACGACATTTTTAGCCGCTGGACAAATTAAATTTTGTCCAGGGCTTGACGAATGTCTGCGAGGATGTCGTCGCAATCCTCAATACCTACACTGAGGCGGATGAGGTCAGGAGCAACACCTGCTTCGCGCAACTGCTCGTCAGAAAGCTGACGATGGGTGTGAGAAGCGGGGTGTAGCACGCAGGTGCGTGCATCGGCCACGTGGGTGACGATGGCAATCATCTTCAGTGAGTCCATGAACTGGATGGCGGTCTGACGATCGCCCTTCAGTCCGAAGGCGATGACACCACAAGAGCCATTGGGCAGGTACTTCTGAGCCAGCGTGTAGTTCTTGTCAGAGGGCAGTCCACTGTAGTGTACCCATGCCACGCGCTCGTCGCTCTCGAGGAACTCTGCGATGCGCTGTGCGTTATTGCAGTGCTGGGGCATGCGCAGGTGGAGTGTTTCCAGTCCGAGGTTCAGAAGGAAGGCGTTGTGGGGTGACGGGATGCTGCCCAGGTCGCGCATAAGCTGGGCGACGAGTTTGGTCATGTAGGCCATCTTACCAAACTTCTTGGTATAGGTCAGTCCGTGGTAGGACTCGTCAGGAGTGGTGAGACCAGGGAACTTGTCAGCATGGGCATCCCAGTCGAAGTTGCCGCTATCCACGACACAACCACCTACCTGTGTGGCATGACCATCCATATACTTGGTGGTAGAGTGGGTGACGATGTCTGCGCCCCACTCAAAAGGACGGCAGTTGATAGGTGTGGGGAAGGTGTTGTCGACAATCAGGGGTACACCGTGCTTATGGGCGATGCGTGCAAACTTCTCGATGTCGAGAATCTGACAGCCAGGGTTGGAGATGGTCTCTCCAAACAATGCCTTGGTATTGGGACGGAACGCCTTGTCGATTTCTTCCTCGCTAGCTTCCTGAGAGATGAAGGTGCACTCGATGCCGAGTTTCTTCAGCGTAACACCAAAGAGGTTGTAGGTGCCACCATAGATCTCGTTGCTGGTAACGATATGGTCGCCAGCCTCGCAGATGTTGAAGATGGCATAGAAATTGGCTGCCTGACCAGAAGAGGTCAGTACGGCACCGACACCACCTTCGAGGGCTGCAATCTTCTGAGCCACAGCGTCGTTGGTGGGGTTAGCCAGACGGGTGTAGAAGTAGCCATCCTTCTTCAGGTCGAAGAGGTCGGCCATCTCCTCTGTATTGTCATACTTGAACGTGGTGCTCTGGACGATGGGGAGCACACGCGATTCACCATTCTTGGGTTGCCAGCCTGCTTGTACGCAGAGTGTGGCGGGTTTTAATTTCTGTGTCATTGTTGATATTTTGTTATGAATTCTTCTTCAGAAATAATGGGTATATTCAGCTCCTTGGCTTTCTTATTCTTACCGCTGGTCGAGGTGACGTCGTTGTTGATGAGGTAAGATGTAGATCCACTGACTGCTGAGGCCACCTTACCACCTTGTGACTCGATGTAGGCCTTGAGTTCGTTGCGGTTCTTATAGTGGTGGACGTCGCCCGTAATGACGAAGGTGAGGCCCTGGCAACGGTCACCCGACGGAGATACGTCGGGAGTAGTGACGGAGAGCTTCGTGAGGAGACGGCGATAGCGGGCGAGGTTGCGCTCGTCGCGGAACCAACGGACAAACTGCGCAGACTTCTCGGGGCCAATGCCATCAATATGGGCGAAAACATCCTGAGGCTCTGCCTGAGGGGCGAAGAGGTCCAATTGGGCGGGAGAGCCTGACGGAGAACCATCGGGAGTAGTGGCCATCGTGACAAGGTCGTCGAGCGGGTAGGCCGCGAGCAGACGCTTGCAGACGTCGATGCCACAGAGCGGTATGTTGAGGGCATAAAGCAATCGGTGGGCTTGTACCTCACGACTCTTGTCGATGGAGCGCATGATGTTAGATGCTGATTTCTCACCGAAACCTTCCATGCGTGACAGGTCGAGGATATGACTGCGAAGTTCGTAGATGTCAGCATATTCCGATACCCAGCCAAGGTTGATGAACTTGGAGAGCGTCTGTTCAGAGATGCCATCAATATTCATACCTTCCTTGCTGACAAAGCGTGCAAATTTGCGCAACTGCTTGGCAGGGCAGTCGGGGTTGGTGCAATGGAGGGTCTTGGTGCCCGACGGAGAACCGTCGGGAGCGGTAGCTGTACGACCATAATGGATGGTGGTTGGCGCCTGACAGACTGGACAATGGTCGGGGACGCTGAAAGTGCCGACGCTCTGGGTGACCTTGATGACTTTAGGGATAATCTTGTTGGCCTTGATGACGCTAATCTGCGTACCAGGACCGCCGATGCCCAGACGTTCGCACTCGCTGATGTTACAAAGCGAGGCACGACGAACGGTAGTGCCCTCCAGTTCTACGGGTTCGAAGATAGCAACAGGCGATATTGTGCTGGCAGCACACGACCACTCGATGTCCTTCAACGTGGTGGCTGCCGATTCATCCTGCCATTTGAATGCCAGACCTGCTCGGGTGGCGTGGTGGCCTGTGATAGAGCCCGTCTGGGCGTATGCTGTGTCATCGTAACAGATGACGAGACCATCGACAGGGAAGGGGTTCTGCTTAGAGGTGACTTCTTGGGTGAAGCGAGCCAAACTCGCTTCCACAGTGGCGGGAGAGGGGCTCTCTAAGAACTGGCGCTCTACGGTCGTAAAGCCTTGCTGGTCGAGCCATGCCATGCGGTCGCCCCAAGAGACGATATCTTCTTCGGTGTAGACCAATGTAAAGGGAATCCACTGGATGTGGCGAGCCTTTACCTCATCAACATCCTTCAGCGTCAGCGAACCAGAAGCCAGATTGCGCGGGTTGGCATAGTCCTCGCCACTCTCCATCAGAAAACGGTCGAAGTCATTGTAAGAGATGACGGCCTCGCCACGAATGACCGTATGGCCCGTATGCTGTATGGTCTGGGGAATGCCGCTGATGGCTTTAGCCAGATGGGTGATGTTGGTGCCGATATGTCCGTTGCCACGGGTGACCACCTTCGTGAGCTTGCCATCGTCGTAGGTGACAACAAGCGTCAGACCATCGAGCTTCCATGATACCCAGATGGGACGCTCCTCAGCCCATCTGACGAGGTCGGCTGGCTGTTTGGTCTTGGCCAGCGAAAGGGCCGCAAACTCATGTTCCTCCTTCTGACCACTGATGCTGTCTTCCGACACTTTCTGGGTGGGAGAGTCGGGCAGGGTAGTGCCTGTCTCTTGTTCCAGTTGGCGCAGTTCGTCGAACTTCGCGTCCCACTCATAGTCCGTCATCTGCTCTGCTCGTCCGTTGTAATAGGCCTCAGAAGCCTGATTCAACTCGTTGACGAGCTGCTGCATACGTGTTGTCTTGTTGTCGGTCATCGTAGTCTAAACACAAATTTCGTGCAAATTTACAAAGAAATTATCAATATCAGTTGTTTATTATCAATTATTTTGTATCTTTGCATCAGAATAACAAAAAACGACTATCCTATAAGTATCATGCAAGAATTGTTTTTTGAATTGCTACGGGTATCCATCGGACAACTGGACTGCTTGAGCAGAGGTCCTTTGGCACAGGAGTGGCAAAATATCTTTCGCACTGCCCAGCGTCATGGATTGACAGAAGTCTGCTATAGGGGCGTAGAGCGGTTATTTGAGTATGGATTGCGTGTCCCTCAGGACCTGAGCATCGACTGGATGGCCGATGCTGAGGAGATTCGTGAAAAGCAAAGACTTCTGGCCTATCGTCGTGAGAAACTGGTAAGAAAGCTCGGCGAGCGCAAGATACGTGCTGCTGTAATGTCTAGCGAACACAGTACCTCCATAGATGTCTTCGTTGATTGCAGTATGGATCGTGCTATTAAGTTTGCCAATCAGACGGGTCAGCAAGAGATACATTGCGGTTATACTTCATTGGCACTGAACGTGTGGGCAGACATGCCTGCTTATTTGTACTATCGCATTCTGGCTGCTCGTAATCCGCTGGTAAACAGAAAACTACAGAAATGGTTTGCGCAGAACAAAGAACTGATGTTCCAGCAAGTGGACAATGACATCTGCGCTCCTTCACTGACGATGAACGTTATCTGTATGTTACAGATATTCCAGCAGCAACTGCTAAGTGGCAAGGCGACGATTCGTTTTCTGTTGGACTTCTATTATGTGCTTAGTCAACTTGGGGGCGCTTTCGAACCGTTTAAGGATGGCTCCGACATGACCAGCACCTTGCAGAAACTGGGAATGACGCAGTTTGCTGCAGGCATGATGTGGGTACTACAGGAGACACTCGCACTTGAACGAAAGTGTATGCTGTGTGAGCCACTAGAGGCAGAGGGGCGCTTCATCCTCAAGGAACTGATGGCAGAAGAGCGTTCGTGGTGGAACTTGGTGCGCCATTATCCCATGGAGATGATTTGGCCCAGTCGATAAAATTATAAGCTACCCTTGGTAGATGGCAGTTCGTAGTGGTAGATGTCCCTGCGTACTGCCATTTTCAGTGCACGGGCCAACGCTTTGAAGATGCCCTCAATCTTATGGTGCTCGTTCTGTCCCTCTGCCTTGATGTTCAGGTTCATCTTGGCAGCATCGCTCAGACTCTTGAAAAAGTGCAGGAACATCTCCGTAGGCATCTCTCCAATCTTTTCGCGCTTGAAATCGGCATCCCAGACCAACCAGGGACGTCCGCCAAAGTCGAGACAGACGGAGCACAGACAGTCATCCATGGGCAGGCAGTAACCATAGCGTTCAATGCCGCGCTTGTCACCCAGTGCCTTCAGCAGACACTCACCCAGTGCTAATGCCGTATCTTCGATGGTGTGGTGCTCGTCAACATGCAGGTCGCCCTTGGTGTGGACAGTAAGGTCAATCATGCCGTGCTTGCCAATCTGCTCCAGCATGTGGTCGAAGAAGCCAAGACCTGTCTGGATGTCGCAATGGCCGTTGCCGTCGAGGTCGACTTTCACATGAATGTCCGTTTCCTTGGTGGTGCGACGAACCTCTGCGGTGCGCTCTCCGCCAAAGGCAATGGCGGCGGCACGGTCCCAGGAGGAGCCAGACGGAGAAGCGTCGGGAGTGGTGGCTGACAGAGAAGCGTCGGGAGTGGTGGTAATCTGCAGAAAACCGCAACCGATGTTCTTGGCAAACTGGCGGTCTGTGTCACGATCACCAATGACGTAACTGCCCGGAATATCGTATTCGGGGTTGTTGATGTATTTCTCTACCAGTCCTGTGTTGGGCTTGCGGGTAGGGGCGTTGTCTTCTGGGAAGTGGGGGTCGATGAGGATGTCGTCAAACTCCACACCTTCACCTTTCAGCGTGTCGAGGATGAAGTTTTGGACTGGCCAGAATGTTTCTTCAGGAAAGGCATCAGTACCCAGACCATCCTGATTGCTGACCATTACAAACTCGTAGTCTGTATGCTGACGCAGGAAAACAAGGCTGGAGATGGCGCGAGGCACGAACTGCAGTTTTTCAAAGCTGTCAATCTGCTCGTCTTCAGGTTCGCGGATGATGGTTCCGTCGCGGTCGATAAAGAGTATCTTTTTCATTGTATGTTCAGTTTTTGTTGTTCGTGTTCAATTTCTTTCGCCTCAATGGCACCATAGATAAAGTAGCCGTTGAGCAATATGGGCAGGCAGATGTAGAAATACAGGAAACTGCATAGCACGAAGGTGATGAAGGTCATCGGCAGCATGTAGGAAGGCATTCCCAATGGGTCACCGATGAGAACACCCATCTGTGACCGATAGTTGGCGAGGAAGAGGATGTGGGCTGGTAGCATGACAATCATTCCTGCCAGCAAGATGAACAGGATGGTGAGGAAGAAAACGAGGAACATAGAGCCCCAGTGTCCCATGCCACGTCCATAGCCTTTCTTTAGCGTTGCCCAGAAGCCTGTGGGAGCCTCCATGATGTATTTCGTCTGTATGTACCACATGGGTAGTGCAAAGGGAATCGTGAGAACCATGAGAAGCAAGGGAATAGTGACCAGCAACGTTAGAAAAAAGCCTTTCACTGTGCGTCCCATCATGCGTGGGCTGGGCTTCCACCAACTGGCAGGAACGGAAATACTGCCCGTTTCGCTATGTTCTTTCAGCAACGCGAAAATGGTGGCTTGTGCCAATAGCGCTGCGATGACCACTGCCAGTATCAGCAAGATGCACTCTGCCAGCACCAGCAGATAGGAGTGTAGTGTCTCTTCCATGATTCCCTGATAACGCTGGAGTTGCATCTGGGTGACAACAATCAGTTCGGGAACCTTGATAGCTGTTAACGTGCCTAAGGCTGCATTGATGAGCGAGTAGATGAGAGCAGTCAGCCATGAGGCTTTGAAAAAACAACGGAAAGCGCTGGTATACAGATGTGTACCTGCCGAAAGGACGCCTCTGTAACTGCGTACTTTTTGTAGTATAATATTCTCTTCCTGATTCATATTTTCCAATTTAATGATGCAAAGGTACAAAAAAAATGAAGAATTGAGATTGCAACGCCACACTTTTTTATCATAAAGAATTAAGAATTAAGAAAAATTTCGTAACTTTGCACACAATTATGAAGATATTGCGTTGGGGCTTCATCGGATGTGGTGAGGTTACAGAAAAGAAAAGCGGGCCGGCATTCTCTGAAGTAGAGGGCTCCAGCGTGGTGGCGGTGATGAGTCGTCAGGAGCAGAAGGCACGCAGTTATGCTGAGCGTCATGGCATACCCAAGTGGTATACCGATGCCCAGGAACTGATTGATGACCCTGATGTGAACGCCATTTACATCGCTACCCCTCCCAGCAGTCATGCCACCTTTGCCATCATGGCGATGAAAGCGGGAAAACCCGTTTATGTGGAGAAACCGTTGGCAGCATCGTATGAGGACTGTGCTCGCATCAACCGTATCAGTGCTGAGACGGGAGTGCCTTGTTTTGTAGCTTACTATCGTCGCTATTTGCCTTATTTCCAGAAAGTCAAGGAACTGGTGGATAACGGTACTATTGGTAAGGTTATTAATGTGCAAATCCGTTTTGCTGTGCCGCCTCGTGAGTTGGACTATACCAAACCGCAGGAATTACCTTGGCGACTGCAACCCGACATTGCGGGTGGTGGCTATTTCTATGATTTGGCTCCTCACCAATTAGACCTGTTGCAGCATATCTTCGGTGTTATCATTGAGGCTCGTGGCATCTGTGCCAATCGTGGAAAGCTCTATGAGGCGGAAGACTCTGTTAGTGCATGTTTTGAGTTTGAGAGTGGCGTTCCTGGTAGTGGCTCGTGGTGTTTCGTGGGTCATGAGTCGGCACGTGAGGACTGTATAGAGATTATCGGTGACAAAGGCCTGATGAATTTCTCTGTCTTCGACTACAAACCCATCTTGCTGCATACCAGCGAGGGGACGCAGGTGTTGGAGGTGCCTAATCCTCCTTATGTGCAGTATCCACTGATTAAAAATGTTTGTGAACATCTGCAGGGCATTGGCTTCTGCGAGTGCACCAGTGTGTCGGCAACGCCCGTCAACTGGGTACTTGATCGTATCTTAGGAAAGTTCTGAGCCGATGAGAAAAGCACTGTTGATGATATTGACCTTGGTAGCGTTGCAGGTGGTAGCACAAGATACGTTACAGACGGAACAGCCAAAAAAGATGAGCTGGTTGCGTCGTACTATTCGTGGCTTCAGCTATATCGACGAAAGATACGTTGAGCCGCAACACTATAACTGGTCAGTCATGCTTCAGGCTACTCATACCTATGACTATTATCATCTGAGTACGACTGGTGGTGACAAAGAGCAGTCATTATGGCTTTCTCCAGAGCCTAATCTGAAGATTGGTCCCTATTTCGGCTGGCGCTGGGTATTTGCGGGTTATACGTTCGACCTTAAACATGTCGATGTAAGCATCAAAAACCTGAAGCAGGAGATTGACCTGAGTATCTATAGTGCACAGATAGGAGCAGATATCTATTATCGTCGTACAGGTTGTGACTACAGAATACGCAATCTGAAACTGGGCAAGAATGTCAATACGGACATGATGGATGGTGTACCTTTCGATGGTATCAGTGTAGGAATTACAGGCGTTAACCTCTACTACATTTTTAATCATCAGCGTTTCTCCTATCCAGCAGCCTTTGCACAGAGCACCATTCAGAAGATTAGCTGTGGTTCGTGGATGGTGGGCGTGACCTATACGCAAAACAGTATTGAGTTTGACCATGAGAAGTTGCAGAACGAGATAGATGAGCGCATGGGACCGCAGGCAGTCAAGTTGGATAGCGGACTGATGTTTAACAGCGTGAAGTACTATAACTCCAGTGCGTCAGTGGGCTATGCTTACAACTGGGTGTTCGCCAAGAACTGTCTGTTTTGTTCCTCGCTGTCGCTGGCCTTGGCTTATAAGCGTTCGCGTGGTGAAACGGACGAGAACAGCAGCAAATACCATTTTGACTTTAACAACTTGAATATCGATGGCATTGGTCGCTTTGGCTTGGTGTACAACAATATGCGCTGGTATGCAGGAGCCTCTGTCATTATCCGTGCCTATAACTATCATAAGTCGCGCTTTGCTGCCAATAACATCTTTGGCAGTCTGAATATGTATATAGGATACAACTTTGGAGCACGAGGGCCTTATAAGAAGAAAAAAGAATGAGAACATTACTGATATCACTCCTGTTGCTAATGGTTGGCACTTCTCAGGCACAGGTGACCTATACAAGTGCTGACAGCCTGACCATCTGTCGCTTGTTGGCCAAGGCTGACACAAAGACGTCCACACTGTGGTTTGCCCGTCAGTTTCTGGGTGTGCCCTATGTGGCACATACCTTGGAGGTTAATGACGATGAGCAATTAGTGGTCAACACCCGCCAGTTGGATTGTACCACATTGGTGGAAACAGTCACAGCGCTGACGATTTGTGCCCATGAGGGAAAGCGTACATGGAAGGACTATCTGGCAACGCTGCGCACACTGAGATATAGAGGGGGCGTGATGGATGGCTATACATCGCGACTACACTACTTTTCTGACTGGATACGTGACAAGCAGGCGATGAAGATAGTGACGGAGATACAGTCGCCGAATCCTCCTTTTACGGCTGTTCAGCAGGTTAAGGTGAACTATATGAGCACGCATCCTACAGCCTATAAGGCATTGAAAGCCCAGCCGGAACTGGTGCCTATCATTCGCCAACAGGAGCAACAACTCACGAGTGTGAAGGCTCGTTATATCCCTAAGTCGGCACTGCGTCGCTCTACGAAGGCATTGCGTCAGGCTGTTCAAGATGGTGACATCATTGCCATCACGTGCAACAAGAAAGGACTGGACATTGCCCATCTGGGCTTTGCTGTCTGGCAGAAAGATGGTCTGCACCTGCTCAATGCGTCAATGATTCACAAGAAAGTGGTGCTGGAACCGATGACCTTCTACCAGTATCTGCAGAAACATTCTTCCCATACGGGTATCAGGGTGATAAGACTGAAGTGACTCTATGATAACAATATAATGTAATAACGAAATAACGAAAAAAGAATAAAGATATGGAATTACCCGATTTTATGAAGTATGCCAACAAGTTCTCACAGTCGGACTTCGTTGACAAAATTGCGAGTATTGCCAAGCGTGCTGGTGCTAAACTGGTATATGCAGCGCTGATATTGTACTATACGCTGGGAAGTGACAAAATCAGTACTGCCAACAAAGCCATGATTATTGGTGCACTGGGCTATATGATTAGTCCACTGGATGTGATTCCCGATGCTATTCCTATTGCTGGACTGACGGACGACTTGGCTGTGCTGTTGTTCGTACTGAAGAAGGTTTGGACCGACATTGATCCAGAGATTCAGCAGAAAGCCAAAGAGCGCCTGTCTAAGTGGTTTGATGATGATGAGATAGACGAAATCAAAGACCTCTTCAAGGAAGAATGATACAGGAGTATCAAATACGTGTACAGCCCCAGGTGGCTGCCAATGAGCAGGCGTTGCGTTCGTGGTTGGCTGATGAGTATGGCTTCGATGTGCGCACCATTACTGCTGTGCGCATCCTTCGTCGAAGCATTGATGCTCGTCAGCGCACCATCTTTGTCAACCTAAAGGTACGGGTGTTCATCAATGAACAGCCACAGGATGACGAGTATCAGCATACGGAGTATCCTGATGTTACTGGGCGTCCGCAGGTGATCGTTGTGGGTGCAGGTCCTGGTGGATTGTTTGCTGCCCTGCATCTGATAGAACTTGGGCTGCGTCCTATCGTGCTGGAACGTGGCAAGGACGTGCGTGAACGTAAGAAGGACTTGGCGCAGATTGCCAAAACACAAAAGGTGGATGCTGAGAGTAACTATTGTTTTGGCGAGGGTGGTGCTGGTGCCTATTCGGATGGTAAATTGTACACTCGCTCCAAGAAACGTGGCTCGATAGAGAAGATTCTCAACGTATTCTGTCAGCATGGCGCCTCGACAAATATCCTTGCCGATGCCCATCCGCACATAGGTACTGACAAGTTGCCACGTGTCATAGAGAACATGCGTAATACCATTCTTCGTTGTGGTGGTGAGGTGCACTTCCAGACCAAGATGACCCAGTTGCTGTTGGAGGGCAATCGTGTGGTCGGCTGTATGGCAGCCGACAAGGAGTATCGCGGCCCTGTTATTCTTGCTACAGGTCACTCTGCCCGCGATGTCTATCGCTATCTTGCTGAAAGTAACATCGAACTAGAGGCCAAGGGCATTGCTGTAGGTGTGCGTTTGGAACACCCGTCTATGCTGATTGACCAGATACAGTATCATAACAAACAAGGTAGGGGAAAGTATCTGCCTGCTGCAGAGTATTCTTTTGTGACGCAGGTAGATGGTCGTGGCGTCTATTCGTTCTGCATGTGTCCTGGTGGCTTTGTTATCCCTGCTGCTACTGACAAAGAACAGATAGTCGTCAATGGTATGAGTCCGTCAAATCGTGGTGGACAGTGGTCGAACTCCGGTATGGTGGTCGAACTGCGTGCTGAGGATATTGATGGTGATGATGCATTAAGAGTGATGCGCTTTCAGGAAGAGTTGGAACGCAACTGCTGGCAACAGGGTAATATGAAACAGACGGCTCCTGCACAGCGCATGGCAGACTTCGTGAATAAGCGTCTGAGCTACGACTTGCCTAAGAGTTCGTATGCGCCAGGTTTGATATCGTCGCCCTTGCATTTTTGGATGCCACAGTCCATCAGTCATCGTCTGCAGGAAGGCTTCAAGGTGTTTGGTCGCCAGAGTCATGGCTTCCTGACCAACGAGGCTGTAATGATTGGTGTCGAGACGCGTACCTCCAGTCCCGTCCGCATTGTCCGTGATAGTGAAACGCTGATGCATGTCCGACTGCAAGGGCTCTTCCCTTGTGGAGAAGGTGCAGGTTATGCTGGTGGTATTGTCTCTGCTGGCGTCGATGGCGAACGCTGCGCAGAGATGTGCGCAGCTTATCTTGATTCCTAGTTCTTCTAGTAAATCTAGAACAACTAGTATAACTAGATTAAACTGTTTAATTTATTGCGAAGCTGGTCTGCTTCGCTTTTTCTGATGGATAGCACCATCTGGCAGGTGCTACCCTCATAGGTCTGTGAGACGATGCGGGGCTGCATATCCTTGACGATGCGCATGACATCGTTCATCTGAGGGTAGGCAAAGGAATAGTTGATGAGTTCTTCAACCTGACGGGTCTCTATTTGGGCGTGGCTGATGGCATCGGAAGCAGCCTCGCGATAGGCTACGATGAGGCCACTGGTGCCAAGATTGACACCACCATAGTAACGCACCACGACGATGAGAATATCTGTCAGTTCGTTGCTGTTAATCTGTCCGAGAATGGGCTTGCCAGCAGTGCTACTGGGCTCACCGTCGTCGTTGGCACGGAACTCCGTGCGTTCGGCGCCCAGCATATAAGCATAGCAGACATGGCGAGCATCGTAGTACTTCTTGCGGTACTGTGCCACGATGTCCTTCACCTCATCAACAGTCTTGACAGGATGGGCAAAAGCGAGGAACTTACTCCGTTTCTCGGTGTAATATCCCTCGCTTGTCTTTTTTATCGTTTTAAATTCGTCGTTCATCATCGTTATATCGTAATAACGTGATAACGTAATTACGACAATTTGTGAATCACCAGTCCTGAGCGCAACTTCGGCTCAAACCAGGTGGCCTTGGGAGGCATAATCTTGCCAGAGTCGGCGATATCCATAATCTGCTGCATGGTGACAGGGTAGAGGGCCAGGGCGGCACGCATCTCGCCACTGTCAACACGGCGCTTCAGTTCACCCAGTCCGCGCAGTCCACCAACGAAGTCGATACGCTTTGAAGAGCGGAGGTCGCCAATGTTCAGAATCTCGTCGAGAATCAGGCGACTGCTGATGTCAACATCGAGTACACCAATGGGGTCGGTATTGTCGTAAGTGCCTTCCTTGGCTTTCAAACTGTACCAGTGCTCATCCAGATAGAGTGAGAACTCGTGCAACTGCTGAGGCTTATAGATGTCAGTACCCTTGTCCTCGACAGTGAAGTTCTTGCCGAGTGCAGCGAGGAATTCCTCAGAACTCAGACCATTCAGGTCCTTCACTACGCGGTTGTAGTCGAGAATGGTCAGCTGCGAGGCCTGGAAACAAACGGCCATGAAGTAGTTATACTCTTCGTCGCCACGATGGTTGGGATTCTGCTTCTGTTTCTCCTGACCCACGAGGGCGGCAGCAGCAGAGCGGTGGTGACCATCAGCAATATAGAGGCTAGGCATCTTAGCGAATTCAGCGGTAATGGTTTCAGTGTCCTTCTGGTCGTCGATAATCCAGAACTGATGACGGAAACCATCAATAGGTGCGATGAAATCGTACTCGGGCTTTGTGGCTGCGTAGCGCATAATCAGTTCGTTGAGAATGGCATTGTCAGGATAGGCGAAGAATACCGGTTCGATATTGGCATTGTTCACGCGGACATGCTTCATGCGGTCTTCCTCCTTGTCGCGACGTGTTAGCTCGTGCTTCTTGATATTGCCCTTCTGGTAGTCGTCAGTATGTGCACAGACCACCAGTCCATACTGCGTCTTACCCTGCATAGTCTGGGCATAGATGTAGTAGTGCTCCTTCTGGTCCTGTACCAACCAACCCTTGTCTTGGAACTTCTGGAAGTTCTCGGCTGCCTTCTCATAGACCTTCGGGTCGTACTCTGAAGTGCCTACGGGGAAATCAATCTCTGGTTTGATGATGTGATACAGGCTCTTCTCGTTGTCGCCAGCCTCGGCGCGAGCCTCCTCAGAGTCCAACACGTCGTAGGGACGGCTTTCTACCTGTTCTACGAGTTCTTTCGGTGGGCGAATGCCCTTGAATGGTTTAATGATGGCCATAGTATTTGACGATTTGACTATTTACTATTTGACTATTTGTTATTTGACAATTTATTTCTTGCGGACGGGGTCGCAGGTCAGGCCGCACCCTAGTTTCTTGAAAATCTTACGGTCAACCTCACTGAGCATGACCGTTGAGTGTACCTGACAGCCACGCAGTCTTGGCAGTTGAGCCAAGGCGTTACGGCACTGTTCATCGTCCTTGGACAACACGCTGAGAGCAACTAGTACCTCGTCAGTATGCAGACGAGGATTCTTGCCACCCAGGTATTCTATCTTTGTCTTCTGGACGGGTTCTATCAGACTCTGTGGAATCAGCTTAGCCTCATGGTCGATGCCTGCCAAGTGTTTAGTGGCATTGAGCAACAAAGCTGCCGAACAGCCGAGTAGGGGAGAACTTTTAGCAGTGATGATGGTACCATCCTCCAGTTCCATAGCTGCAGCGGTTTGTTCCGTCAACTCCTGCTTGGCTTGTGCTGCAACAGTGACACGACGGTAGGCAGTGGTAATCTTAGCCTGATTGAACAGCATCAGAATCTTGTTGACCTCACGCTCGTTGTCCAAACCATCAGCCATCTTGTTGGTTGCTGTGTAGTAGCGACGGATAATCTCGTCACGTGAGGCATTGCAGCACACCTCGTCGTCTGAGATGCAGAAGCCAACCATGTTGACACCCATATCTGTGGGTGACTTATAAGGATTCTCACCGTAGATACCCTCAAACAGAGCTGTCAGTACGGGGAATATCTCGATATCGCGGTTGTAGTTGATGGCAATCTTATCGTAAGCCTCCAAGTGGAACGGGTCAATCATATTGACGTCGTTCAGGTCGGCAGTGGCAGCTTCGTAGGCAATGTTTACGGGGTGCTTCAGTGGCAGGTTCCAGACGGGGAACGTCTCAAACTTGGCATAACCGGCACGGATGCCGCGCTTGTTCTCGTTGTACAACTGGCTGAGGCAGACTGCCATCTTACCAGAGCCAGGACCAGGGGCTGTGACAATGACCAACTCGCGGGTGGTTTCTACGTAGTCGTTCTTGCCAAAACCGTCATCGCTGGCAATCAGTTCTACGTTGTGGGGATAGCCATCTATTAAATAATGTACGTACGACTTGATGCCCAGACGCTCCAAACGCTTACGGAACAGGTCTGCAGCCTGCTGACCATTGTAATGGGTGATGACTACTGAACCTACCATGAAATCGCGGCTCATGAACTCTTCACGAAGGCGCAATACGTCCTCATCGTAGGTGATGCCCAGGTCGGCACGTACCTTGTTTTTTTCTATATCTTCGGCGCTGACAACGATAACAATCTCTAACTGGTCACGCAACTGGGCGAACATCCGTAACTTAGAGTCTGGCTTGAAACCTGGCAGCACGCGGCTGGCGTGATGGTCGTCGAAGAGCTTGCCTCCCAACTCCAGATATAGTTTGCCGTCAAACTGTGCAATACGCTCTCGTATGTGCTCTGACTGTATCCTGAGATACTTCTCGTTGTCAAATCCGATCTTCATATTTGTGTGTGTTTATTTTTTTTCTTTTATCTATTCCTGCGTTGTTGCTCGCGCATGGCATCGGCTTGCTTCTGCATGGCCTCCAGACGGGCAGCAAAACTCGACTGCTTCTTGGGGTTGTTCTTGTTAGCCTGATAGTTGGCCTCCAGAATAGCCAGGAGCTTCTCGTCATCTGTTGTCTTGCGCAGGGTCCACATGATGGCTGCCGACATGAAGAGCGAGATGAAGTAGTAGAAGTTCAGACCTGATGAGTAGT
>JAEEGG010014288.1_pt1 | contig 16834 bp, 15 predicted proteins | sample 9134161 | NCBI WGS metagenome assembly JAEEGG01 (sample SAMN16246543, study PRJNA631951) | gut metagenome | biome: gut microbiome; feature: rumen; material: CR-attached | host: Bos | place: Iran: Karaj | collected 2018-10 | reverse complement strand
TGGTATAACAATAAAAGAATAAAACTGAGATTAAAAGGAATGAGCCCGGCACAATACCGAGCTCACTACTATAGAGAGTTGAATAATTAATGTTTAATTTAATGTCCAACTTTTCGGGGTCACTTCAAAAACATATTTGAACCATATATATTTTGAAACAAAATAGCCACCTATGGTAAATACCTTTTAGGGGGTAATTTCTTGCAGCCTCGATAAATAGGGGAGACGGTAGTGTGTATTCGCTTTAAGGGTTAGTCTATGTCACCCAAATGGAAAATGGCTTTCTATACCCCCTTAGTTAGAAGAAATCTGTTTCTCTTTTATTCTGCCAAAAAATTTTTTATAGTAAATATTCATCTAACTATTGAAACTTTTCTGATTATTCTAATATTTATATTAGGAGGGTGTATATTAGCGCACCAAAACTATAATGATTAACAATTCAACAAACTACAAGCGTACATCGAGACAGATGCCGCAATACGTGAAAGACAAAATTGCAGCAACTATGAAAGGCAGAAAACTAAGCCAAGAAACTAAAAATAAGATTTCAATAGGACAAAAAAATGCGTGGGCAAAAATCCCACACATTCAGCCAAAGGAGCAACCCTTTGGATATATTGACACATCGGAAAATAATTCATCTAATAACACTGATTTATGGCAATAAAAAAGAAAATAAATTTCAATGTTGACAAATTAAGACTAAGTTTCATTCAACCACGCGGACTATTTGAAGAACTATCTCAGTTCCCTACCAATAAATATATAGATTATGGAGATTTTACACTTCATATCATAGACGACGGAAAGAAAGATGGGAGTGAAAAACCATCGACAAAGATGCTGATTAATGTGTTGCTTTCAGATGGCACACTATTAGGAGAATTTACTTTTAATAATTCTGCAAAATACGATGGTTTGTGTTTCTTCAAATTTGCAAACTCAGCCCTTTACAAATGTGAGGGGCAAAGTTGTGGAGAAAAACAAAATTGCCAAACACATATTCAATTTATCGCTGAGGCTCTGAACTTAAAACTAAACTCACAGACTGAGATTGAACTTGCAGCCGATGTAAATTTTAATCCTATCCCCAAAATCCGTAAACTCATTAAGGACTATGAAAATTATGATATGATTTACAATGGTAAACGTATCATTGACGAAGGGAGAAAAATTGAAGATTATGGAGAATATTTCGGACGTTCACGAAAGAAATTAGATAGGACACCTACACTATATTTTTCACAGAGCAAGTCAGATGGTTTACAGATGAAACTATATGATAAATCAAAAGAGATAAAAGAAGAAAGTCCAACCAAATCTTATATTGAGGAATGGAACGATTTCAACGGAAAGAACATCTACCGTATAGAGGTTACGATTAGGTGGGAGCAGTTCAAGAAATGGTTGCAACACCTCAACTCTGCCGATTGTCCTTTGTACTCTGATTGGAAGCAGTTCATCAGCGAGGGCGAGGGTGAGCATATAGCCCCATCAGAAACCGATGAAGACTATTTAGGGCGTTCTGAAGCCCTTTTAACGATGGATGTGTATAAGTGCCCACTTTGGAAGTTCTGTGCTGACAGAGTGCTCTATTTTCGCCACAGACGCACAAATGAGGTCGTCTCACTGCTTGACATCGCTCTCGGATGGCAGCCTCAACAATAAGTAGTGCCCATCAAGCAACTATCAAGTGTTTAACCAATACCCCTACCAAGAGGTGAAAAATGCCTTCAAAGCCTTTATTTATCAAGGTTTTGGAGGTCTTTTTAATCGACATTCATATCCTCTCTTATTTCATCTAAAGTCTTCAATAGTCTTTCATATTTATCTCTATCTTCCATAGATTGACTATTGTATATTTTCTTTAACACTTCTATTGTATATCCCTTATTTTTTAGTCTCATTTCATATTTTGACACAATTATTCTTAATAACTCTTCGCTATCATTAACATATCTGTAATTTATATATGGTTCTTGGTAAAAAGCAAGAACATCCTTATACTCTTTCACTTTATCATCTTCCTTTGGCGTGCTATCAAATTCCTTCTTTGTCAGTCTTTCAATTGTCTTTGCTGCATCATCTATCTTATCTGTTGAAGTCCTAACCTTATAGACTTCATTAACCATTCTTTCGTTACTATGTCCGCTGAAATCTATAATCTCATTGGCAGTCATTCCCATATCAAAACAATTATTTATGAAGGTGTAACGAGCAAAGTGGCTTGCAATAATTTCGTTGAGTGGTGCAGTCTTTTCAATACCCTTCGCATCTTTCCAAGTTTCAATATTGTTTAAACCAATCTTCGTAAAGATAGTCTTTAATGCGTTATTCAATTTCCTTGTATAGCTATCATTAAAAGTAACGTATTCAAAACCTTTTTCATATCTTTCAAGGATGGTTCTAACAATGTCAGTTACCCATATAACTGATTTAATGCCCTCTTTCTTAGTGTCAATAACAATAAACTCATTATCCCCTCTTTTTTCTCTTTTTTGCAAAGCCTTGTCAAATAATCTTGGGGTGTCACTAACACGATAACTACAATTACATTCAAGCACAAACAAATCTCTGTATTCCTTTTCTCTTGGTGTAAGATTATCGGCAATCATTAACTTGTTCATTTCCTCATTGGTTAATGGACGTCTCTTTTTATCTTCACCATCAATCTTTGGAATAGGCAAATTGGCATATTCAACTTTTTTAATACCTTCGTTTAAAAACTTGTTGTGAACGGCTAAAACATTATTTATTAATTTCTTAATCGTATTACATTTCAAATTGATTGTCTTGTTTCCATTACCATTTTCACCTTTTTCTTTTGATTTTTTGATAAGATAGGCTCTATAATCGTTGAGACCTCTTTGAGATAACATACCTTTACCATCCCTACCTATTTCCTTACAATAGTCAAAGAAAGCATTTAACTTGCTTTGCTCTTGTTCTTTACTACTCTCTTTTGTTTGTGTACTAATTTCAGAGTAATATATATCAAAAGCCCTTTGCAGCAACTTAGTTGCGCTCTTACTTCTACCCTTCTGCAAGTTCTCATTATTTGCCATCTCGATATTATTTAATAAGTTTGTGAAGAAATATCTTTTAATCTCATTCTCAATCGATGTTTTCGAATGATTGCAAAGGTACGAAAAATATTCGGAATAACCAAGACGAATTGAAGAAATGACCTTTAAAAGATGCATATTGTTGTTTCTGTCTTCGTCAGACATATTAGGTGTGATAGTCGGTATCTGCTGTTTTTTGTTCCATTGCCAACTATTTACCTTACATTTAGTGGAAATTTTAAATTGTTTTATTCCGCACTTTATCACACAATACACGATTGTTGGCTTGTTCCCATTAGGCTCTCGCAAATTAAAGTTGAGAGACATTTGCTTAACACTGATTAACTTTTCCATCGACCAATATTTCTAATGATTTGACTATTTGACGTTCTTTTTTCTCGTTCTTTTTTCTCGTAAAGCATCAGCCTACCAATATCTAAGTATCTGATTATCAGTTTTGCAGCAAGGAGCCAAATTAAAACACCGCGTTTTAGGTATTGCGCACTTCATTATTTCTATCTAATTTTGCACCCAGAAAACATGAACGATAAAAATGAAAACAACAACAGCGATTCCCACGGAGATGCTGGTACTGATGAACCACATCTACGAACTGAATAAGGGCGTGCGCCAAATGGTGCTTTTCACCTGTAATAAGAAATATGGTAAACTGGCCGTTGAAAGGCTGGAAAGTCAAGGTATCCCTTACGTGCTCCAGCCCGCTGGACAGCAGAACCTGAACGTGTATTTCGGGCGGCGCGAGTGTCTGGAGGCCATCCGGCTCATCGTCACCCGGCCACTGAACCAACTCACGCCCGAAGAAGACTTCATCCTCGGCGCCATGCTTGGCTATGACATCTGTGCACAATGCGAACGGTATTGCAAACGTAAGTGCGAAGGTAAGTGTATCAACAGAAATTAATAACTTCTTAGAATAAATGATTGAAATGAATGCAACAATTGTAATCTATGGTTCCTCGACGGGAACCTGCGAGGCTATCGCAGAGAAGATCGCCTCGAAACTGGGCTGCGAGGCCCTGAATGTACAGGACCTGACAGCCGACATCGTGGCCGCCAACCAGAATCTGATCCTCGGCACCTCGACGTGGGGCGCAGGCGAATTGCAGGATGACTGGTACGACGGTCTGAAGACGCTCCAAGGTGCCGACCTCAGTGGTAAGACCATCGCTCTCTTCGGCTGCGGCGACTGCTCGTCGTACAGCGACACCTTCGTAGGTGGCATGGGCGAACTCTACAATGGTATCAAGGATAGCGGTGCCAAGTTCATCGGCTCAGTAGAGACCGACGGCTACACCTTCGACGACTCCGAGGCCGTGATTGACGGCAAGTTTATTGGTCTGCCCCTCGACGACATCAACGAGGACGACAAGACCGACACCCGCATCGAGGCCTGGCTCGCCGCCATCACCCAAGAATTGTAATCACAGGTATAAAATCATAAGACGTATTTGTTTAGTTAGTAATGAGGGTGGTTGGCTGAGATGGTCAGCCACCTTTTTTTAAAAAGAAAAGGATTATGGGACTTATAAAACAACTATTCACTAATTGCGCCTGTCCGCAAGGACGGATGGGACGCGCCATGTTGAAGTTTATGAACCTCTGTCATGCACCACTGACGAACTGGGGACTGAAACTCGTTGATATTCAAGACGGCTGGACGATGCTTGACATCGGCTGTGGTGGCGGGGCCACTTTGCAACGACTGCTGAAACGGAGTCAGGATGCAAAAGTCTATGGTATCCTTGAAGATGCAGGCTTCATCCAAACAGAGATTCATCGTATGAAGCCATCGAATGTTACGATCATTGGCATAAAGGAATTATATTTCTTCTTTGCTGCTGAGTTCTTTCAAAAAAAGTGTCCTTTTAGGCCGAGCAACGGAATATTTTTCGTAACTTTGTCGCCAAATGGGCATAAAGAGTTTATTCACTTCGCTATTGATGAAACTATTCAGCAGATTTACAGACAAAAAGCCGTTAGACCCCGACGTGACCGTTTACCGGGTTGAGGACATGCATTGCAGTCATTGTGAGGCTGCCGTTGTTCGTGCCGTCGAGGAAGTGCCAGGCGTTGAGAAAGCTAAGGCCAGTGCCTCTGCTAACACCCTCACCATCAAAGGCTCCGCTACCGAAGAGGCCATCCGCGCAGCCGTTGAGGGTATCGGATATACGTTCAAGGGACGGAGCTCGACCAGTCAAGGGAAAGACAACATGAAAATGATTTTTGCTTTGCTGCTGACTGCCATGTCACTGTCGGTTGGCGCACAGACACACAGTTTAAACGGTCCTGTGCCTACTGCCAATCAATTGCGCTGGCAAGATATGGAGATGTATGCGTTTATACATTATTCGCTGAACACCTATACAGACCAGGAATGGGGTTTCGGCAACGAGGACCCAAAGCTCTTTAATCCCTCCAATCTCGACTGCCGTCAGTGGGCACGTGTTTGCAAACAGGCTGGCATGCGTGGCATCATCTTTACAGCCAAGCACCACTGTGGCTTCTGTATGTGGCCGTCAGCCTATACGGAGTACAGCGTAAAAAATTCACCGTGGAAGGATGGTAAGGGTGACGTGGTACGCGAACTTGCAGATGCTTGTCGCGAAGAAGGACTGGAGTTTGCTGTGTATCTGTCGCCGTGGGACAGGAACCACGCGGACTACGGCAAGCCGGAATACATCACCTATTTCCGCAACCAACTGCGCGAGTTGCTTACAAACTATGGCGAGATGTTCGAGGTGTGGTTTGATGGCGCCAACGGTGGCGACGGCTGGTATGGCGGGGCCAACGAGGTGCGAAAGATAGACCGTACCACCTATTACCAGTGGCCCGAGACGTATCAGATGATTCGTCAGTTGCAGCCCAAATGCCTGATTTGGAACGATGGCAGCGACCGTGGCGACCTGCGCTGGGTGGGAACTGAGGCTGGTAATGTGGGCGAAACCAACTGGAGTCTGCTATACCGCGATGGCGACGTGCCTTATCAGATGTTGCACTATGGTGTTGAGGATGGCGATGTATGGTGTCCTGGCGAGACCAATACCAGTATCCGTCCAGGTTGGTTCTATCACGATGCCGAGAATGAGCACGTAAAGAGTCTGTCGAAGTTGATGGACACCTATTATAAGTCGGTGGGGCGCAACTCTACGCTACTGCTCAACTTCCCAATAGCGCCTAATGGTCGTATCCATCCTAACGACAGTCTGCGTGGCATCGCTTTCAAGCAGATGATCGACGAGGTGTTTAAGGAAAACCTTGCCGACAAGGCAAAAACCACCCATCAGGGTGATGTCTATACCATCGACTTTAAACGTCCTACGCCTTTCAACCGTTTCCTCGCTGAGGAAGACATTGTCAAGGGGCAGCGCGTGAAGAAATTTACTTTAGAGGCTGAGGTTGACGGTAAATGGTTGCCGCTAAAGGATGAACTCGTTGAGGATGGCGACGGACTTACCACCATCGGTCACCGCCGCATCATCTGTTTCCCGACGGTGAAAGCTACAAAACTGCGTTTCACCATCAACAGCTATAAACAAGAACCAATCATCAAGAAGATAGGTGTTTACCTCGCCCCAGAACTTACTGCCGACATCCCTCATAGTGGCGAGAAGAAGTCATCGGCACTGCACATATTCTTCGGATCACCCCAGCAGATGTTCATCGACTGGGATGCCGAGCAGATTATCTCTTCATTCCGTTATCTGCCCCCGCAGGATAGTAAGGATGGTATCATCACTCACTACACATTATGGGGATCGACTGACTGGAACAACTGGCAGAAACTAGCCACAGGCGAATTTTCGAACATCATCAATAACCCCATCTGGCAAACCATCAAGTTCCCTGCAGCAAAGGTACGCGTCCTTCGCTTCGAAGCCGATCGCCTCAGCAGCGGCACTCGCATGGGATATGGAGATATAGAAATTAAGTAAGAAATGAGAAAAGACTGTCTTTTAGCTTTTGGCCTTTGGCTATTGACGTTTGGTGCTTCGGCACAGGCACCTGACTGGGAGAACCCTGCCGTGCTTGGCATCAACAAACTGCCCTACCATGCCACGCTGCAGTTGCCCTCGAAATGGAAGGAGTGCAAGGAAATCGTGAGCCTCGACGGCGAATGGCTGTTTCATTGGAGTCCTAAACCAGAGAACAGACCTGTCGATTTCTATCGCGAAGACTACGACGTCAGCGGTTGGGACAAGATTGCCGTGCCGGGCAACTGGCAGACGCAAGGCTATGGTACGCCGATATACATTAATATCAACTACCCCTTCGTGCGTAATCGACCCAGCGTGACCACCGAGCCGCCAAAGGACTGGACTGCTTACGAGAACCGCAACCCCGTAGGCTCATACGTCACGTTTGTCGATGTCACGAAGGAGATGCTTGCGAAGAACCTCATTTTGCACTTCGGCGGCGTTCATTCTGCGATGTATCTGTGGATTAATGGACAGCGGGTGGGCTATAGCCAGAACTCGATGTCGCCGGCAGAATTCGACGTGAGCAAGTATATGCATGTCGGTAAGAACAAGCTCGCTGTTGAGGTCTATCGTTGGTGCGACGGCTCGTATCTCGAGGATCAGGACATGTGGCGGCTCTCTGGTATCTTCCGCGAGGTGCAGCTGTGGGTGCGCCCGCTCGTACATATCGCCGATTACCGCGTGACGGCTATACCTAATGATGACTACTCACAGGCGGAAGTGCAGGCCGTGGTATCTATATGCAACACAGGCAAGAAGAAGGCAACGGTTTGTCCAGTAGTAATGATAGACGACCTATCCGCCGATAAGACGGAACTACAAATCAACGCCGGCGACACCACTAACTATGTATTCCATTACACACTGAAGAATCCACGACTATGGTCGGCAGAGAAGCCCAATCTCTATCCCTTCAGCGTAGAGCTGGAGGATAATAAGGGTAACACCATCGAGCACTTCGACTACCACTTCGGCGTGAAGAAGGTGGAATGCGTCGGTGAGGTTTTCAAGATTAACGGCAAGAACGTGAAACTGCGTGGTGTCAATCGGCACGACCATCATCCTCGCACAGGGCGCTACGTCGATGATGCCACCTACGAGCAGGACCTCCGGCTGATGAAACAGGCGAACATCAACTTCCTGCGCACCAGCCACTATCCAGACCGCGAATACCTCTACGAGCTCTGCGACCGCTGGGGTATCTATGTCATGGACGAGGCCAATCAGGAGTCGCACGGCTACGGCTATGCCAATCAGGAGATGGGTGAAGACCCTGCATGGAAAGACGCTCATGTTGACCGCGCCGAGTCGTTAGTGAAGCGCGACTATAACCACCCGTGTGTCATTCTCTGGAGCCTCGGCAACGAGGGCGGCATCGGCCCGAATATCCAGGCGATGTACGATACGGTCGTCGCCCTCGACAGTACCCGTCTGCCCTTCTACGACTGCCATCCGCGCTATTCTGCCCTGCACGACTTCGGCTACCCTACCCCCGATATACTCAAGACTGAGGCCGAGAAGGAAACCGAAAAACCGCTCATCGCCCGTGAATATGCCCACGCCATGGGCAACTCGATGGGAAACTTCCAGGAGTATTGGGATGTCATCTACGCCGACAGCAGTATCGCCGGCGCCGCCATCTGGGACTGGGTGGACCAGGGGCTGTATAGAAGTGGAAAGGGAGAAGTGAAAAGTGAAGAGTTTTTATACGGTGGTGACTTTGGCGACCAACCCAACGACGGCAATTTCAACATCAATGGCCTCGTCGCTCCTGACCGCAAACCGCATCCCCACTACTATGAGGTGCAGTACGTTTACCAACCGCTCACTTTCAAGCGCGACAACGACGGCACGATCCGCATTATCAATCGTGACAGCTTTACCGACCCCAGCGAGTATGACATGACGTGTGATACCGTTTCTTTCGGCTCAGAGCGTCTGCTTAACGTCTATGCACGTCTCAAAGAAGACAAGCCTTGGGCAGAAAAGGGTTTTGTCGTAGCCCGCGAGCAGTTCGTACTGCAGCCTTATGAATATCCGTCTCTGCCTGCTAAGAAGTCTGGTGGAAAGGCAGAGGTTACTATCAACGGGAATACGCTCTCTTCTTGGATAGTCGATGGCCACGAGGTGCTGCAAGGACCTTTGGAGCCCTACTTCTGGAAACCCGAAAACGACAACCAGCGTGCTGCCGGATTCGCACGTCGCGTGGCGGAGTGGAAAGAGGTGAAGGACGTCACTGTCAATTATACCATCATCAATGATAGTTCCATCCTTGTCGAGATGGACTACCAACCGACAACAGATCGCCCCATCATCCCCAAAGTCGGCATGCGGATGCGCTTGCCTGCCGACTACACCCATATTCGCTACTATGGTCGCGGTCCATGGGAAAACTATCCCGATCGCAAGCGTTCTGCGTTCCTCAGTGAATATGAGATGCCGCTCAGCGATTACGAAACGGAATATATCCGTCCGCAGGACAATAGCAACCGCTGCGACATCCGCTGGTTCGAAATCAGCCCTCAGACATCAGCTGTCGGCCCTCGTTTGCGTATCGCCGGTCTCCAGCCCCTCTGCATCCGTGCTTGGGACTATGGCGAGGAGGATCTTGATGCCGCTCCACGTCACCCGCAGGATCTCCAACGTGGTCGTTTTGTCAATCTCAATATCGACCTCAACATCCATGGCGTGGGTGGCGTTGACACTTGGGGTCAGCGCACCCTGCCTCAATACACCATCAATGGCAACCAGCCCTACCACTATGCCTTTATTATTATGAAATGCAACAGCGGACATATATAGCCATCGACCTGAAGTCATTCTATGCTTCAGTGGAGTGTGTGGACAGGGGACTTGACCCGCTGACCACCAATCTCGTCGTGGCTGATGTTTCGAGGACGGAGAAAACCATCTGTCTGGCTGTTTCCCCGTCGCTGAAAGCATACGGCATAGGTGGACGTGCGCGACTGTTCGAGGTGTATCAGAAAGCGCGTGGTGTGGAGTTTTTCATTGCCCCACCCCGCATGGCCCACTACATAGAGGTAAGCACCAAAGTCTATCAGACCTACCTGAAATACATTGCTCCCGAAGATATACACGTCTATAGCATCGATGAGGTGTTTATGGATGTGACGGCCTATCTGCGTACTTACAAATTGACAGCTCACCAACTGGCGATGAAGATGATCCGCGACGTGCTGGCCACTACTGGCATCACGGCAACGGCAGGCATCGGCACAAACATGTATCTGGCAAAGGTAGCGATGGATATCGTGGCCAAGAAGATGCCTGCCGACAAAGACGGTGTGCGTATTGCCGAACTGGATGAAATGTCGTATCGCCGTGAGCTATGGGACTATCGTCCTCTGACCAAGTTCTGGCGTGTGGGGCGTGGGATAGCTGAGAAACTGGCTGTCTATGGCATTGACACGATGGGAAAGATAGCCCGGATGTCGATACAGAACGAAGGGCTGCTTTACCGTCTCTTTGGCGTGAATGCGGAACTGCTGATTGACCATGCCTGGGGCTGGGAGCCGTGTACCATAGAGGCTGTGAAAGCCTACAGGCCTGAGACCAACTCCTTCAGTAGCGGACAGGTGCTGCAGGAGCCATATACCTTCAAGAAAGCCAGTGTGGTGATACGGGAAATGGCCGAAGGAATGGCACTCGACCTCGTATCGAAGCGTCTGGTAACTGACCAACTGGTACTGACCGTCGGTTATGATGCAGAATGTCTCACACGTTCTGAAATCCGCGAGAAGTATCATGGTGAGATTACCACCAACCACTACGGAAAGCCTGTGCCAAAACATGCGCACGGCACTTTCAACTTCGAGAGACCGACCTCATCATCGCGGCTCATCATGGATGGGGCAACAGAATTGTTTGACCGCTGTGTGAATCCTGATTTGCTCATCCGCAGGCTGAACCTGACAACAAACCATGTGGTGTCAGAGGCATCGGTATTGGCACAGGACAGTGCTCCCCAGCAACTTGATCTCTTCACCGACTACGAGGCATTAGAGAAGCAACGACAAGAAGAGCAAGCCAAACTGAATAAAGAGCGCAGGATGCAGGAGGCACAATTGAAAATCAAGAAGCGTTTCGGCAAGAATGCCATTCTTCGGGGTCTGAACTTCGAGGAAGGTGCCACCGCTAAGGAACGCAACAAACAAATAGGAGGACACAAGGCATGACCAACGATTACGAAGACATCATCAATCTGCCACATTACGAGCCAAAACATCATCCGAGGATGTCGATGTGGAACCGTGCAGCCCAGTTTGCTCCCTTCGCCGCACTGACCGGCTATGATGCTGCCATCAAGGAGGCAGAATTCAACAATAGTTAAATCCTTTAGCGAATTTTGTTGCTCCAAAATTTGGAACATATGAATATTTTACGTATATTTGCGGCAGATTATACCAATAACGGATGAAGCTAAAACAATTCTTTGCTTTTAAAGACTGGCTATCGTATCGTCAAAAGGTGGGTTTGCTGGTAATAGCGGGCGTCGTATGCGGCCTCGGCGGATTGTTTATGTATCTGCTCAGGGCGCATACTTATTTTGTGGGCGATAACCCGTCGGCCTGCGTCAACTGCCACATCATGACACCTTACTATGCCACGTGGAGCCACTCCTCGCACGGACGTATCGACGATCAGAAGAACGGTGCCACGTGCAACGATTGTCATGTGCCCCATCAGAACCTGGCTGTATATTATGGTTTCAAGGCGGTTGACGGCTTGAAGCACACGGCATATTTCGTGGGCCGCATGGAGCATCAGGCCATCAAGGCCGAGACACTGACGGGGCAGGTGGTGATGGACAACTGCATCCGCTGTCACGAGCAGTTGAATACGGAGTTTGTAAAGACAGGCCGCATGGGCTATATGACGCAGCAGGCTCAGGGCGGTAAGGTGTGCTGGGACTGCCATCGTAACGTGCCTCACGGCGGCATGAACTCGCTGATGGCAACGCCGAATGCCGAAGGCGTGACACCACTTCCTCCCTCACCAGTACCAGAGTGGCTGCAGAAGATGATGAATTGAAGGTAAAAAAGTAAAAAACGAAATATTATGGCAAAGCAATTGAAACAATGGCAAGGTTGGCTTCTGTTTGGAGGCTCAATGGTAGTGGTCTTTATCCTGGGACTGCTCGTTTCGTCGCTGATGGAGCGTAGGGCCGAGGTGGCCAGTGTGTTCAACAACAAGCGCACCGTGTTTGAGGACTCGATTGTGGCTCAGAACGAGAAGTTCAAGGCCGACTATCCCCGTGAGTATGAGACATGGGCGATGACGGAGGACACAACGTTCAAGTCGAAGTATAACTCGTCGCAGGAGGTGGATGTGCTCGAGCAGCGTCCTGAGATGGTGGTATTGTGGGCCGGCTATGCCTTCTCACGCCACTACAACACCCCTCGCGGTCACAAACACGCGCTGGAGGATATGCGCAAGATTCTGCGTACAGGTAATCCAGGCATCATGCTGAAGACTGCCGATGGTCGCGACTCCATTGCCGCCGACATGCAGCCCGCCACGTGCTGGACGTGTAAGGGTCCTGATGTGCCTCGTATGATGCGTGAACTCAGTAGTTCGAAGTCTGTCTTCGATCCCGCCAACTTCTACGCCAAGAAGTGGAGCGAGCTGGGTGCTGAGGAGGTGAACACCATCGGCTGTAGCGACTGTCACGATGCCCGCACGATGGATCTGCGTCCTGCCCGTCCTGCCCTCTACGAGGCCTTTGCCCGTCGCGGTCTGAACGTAAAGGATGTCACCCATCAGGAGATGCGCTCACTGGTGTGCGCCCAGTGCCACGTGGAATACTACTTCATCAAGCCTAACGACGAGAAGAATCCTGGCAAGGCCAACTATCTCGTATTCCCACACGACAAGGGACTTACCTGCGAGGCTGCTGAGGAGTACTACGACTCTATCGGTTTCTACGACTATATCCATCCGCTCTCGAAAACCAAGATCCTAAAGGCTCAGCATCCGGGTTGGGAGATGTCGCAGCATGGCATCCACGCCCAGCGCGGCGTATCCTGTGCCGACTGTCACATGCCGTATAAGCAGGAAGGTGGCTTGAAGTTCAGTGATCACCAGATTCAGTCGCCGTTGGCAAAGATCGACCGTACCTGTCAGACCTGTCACCGTCAGGATGCCGAGGTGCTGCGCCAGAACGTCTATGACCGTCAGGAGAAATGTAACGAGGTGCGCAACCGTGCCGAGCAGGAGCTGGCCCGTGCTCACTTCGAGGCTAAGTTCATCATCGACAAGGGTGCTACCGAGGCTGAGATGGCACCTATCCAGGCCCTGTTGCGCAAGAGTCAGTGGCGTTGGGACTATGCCATCGCCTCTCATGGTGCTACTTTCCACGCGCCACAGGAGGTTACCCGTCTGCTGTCAGCCTCTGTCGATTATGCCCAGCAGGCTCGTCTGCTCATTGCCCGCGTAGCTGCCAAACAAGGATATACTGATGTGATTCCCCTGCCCGACTACAGCACCAAGGCCAAGGCCCAGGCCGCCATCGGTCTCGACATGAAGACCTTGAACGAGAACAAGCAACGCTTCCTGCAGGAAATCGAACCCAAGTGGATTGAAGAGGCAAAGAAGACCGGTAAGCTCATCGAACTCTAAGTTTGCAAAATAATGCAGAAAGGCAGATCTTCAAAACGACCTGCCTTTCTAAATGAAATTATGAAGTACCCATGTGAGAACTATATGAAGAAGATTTTGATGACAATGATGCTGGTCATCGCAGTGGTGACGGCATCGGCACAGACAAAAAGGCAACTGTTTGACTTCGGCTGGCAGTTTACTCACCGCTCGGCTTCGCCGCTTGGCTCGTCCAAGAATGGAACGACGCAGACCGTGGACCTGCCGCATGACTGGGACATCTTCGAGGGACCTGTCTCAGGAGAAGGCGCTACGGGTACTGGTGGCGGATGGTTCGAGGCCGGCAAGGGCGAGTACCGCAAGACGTTTGCCACACCCAACGCCGACATCGTGAAGCTTCACTTCGAAGGAGTCTATCAAAAGGCCGAAGTTTATGTCAATGGACAAAAGGCGGGGCAGCATCATTATGGCTACACGCCGTTCACCGTTGATGTGACAAAGTATTTAAATAAGGATAAGAAAAAGATCAACGAGGTGGTCGTGAAGGTGGATAACTCCGAGCAGCCTAACTGCCGCTGGTACAGTGGTTCAGGTATCTACCGCCATGTGTGGTTGGAGACAAAGCCCGCGTTGCACATTGCTGAGAATGGCGTCTTCGTCACTACGCCAGAGGTAAGCGCTGCCAAAGCAAAAATGCAGGTGGAAGTGACTGTGCAGAATGAGTCGCAGGCCGACCGCAACGCTACCGTCGTCGTGGGCGGTTCTCAACTGATGGTGGCTGTGAAGGCTGGCGAGAGCAAGACCGTGAGCACGACTCTCTACGTCAATAATCCACGCCTATGGTCGCCTGAGAGTCCGACGCTCTACGAGGCAAAGGTGGAGTTGAAGGAGAATGGCACGACCATCGACAATGCAACAGCGAAGTATGGCATCCGCTCGTTCTCGTTCGATGCCGAAAAGGGTTTTGTGCTTAATGGCAAGCCCTTGCTTATCAACGGTGCCTGCGTACACCACGACGACGGTGTGCTGGGTGCCATGGCCTTCGACGATGCAGAGATCCGCAAGGTGTGCCAGATGAAGGAGGCGGGGTTCAACCTTATCCGCACCTCGCACAACCCTACCACCCGTGCCTTCCTCGATGCCTGCGACTCAATCGGTATGCTGGTTATCGGCGAGGCTTTCGACGGCTGGCGCACGCAGAAGAATCCCTATGACTATTCAACCGTCATTGACTCCTGTTACCGTGAGGACATCCACGCCATGGTGCTGCGCGATCGCAACCACCCCAGCATCATCTGCTGGAGTATCGGCAACGAGGTCATCGAGCGCAAGGACATCCGTGTTATCCACACAGCCAAACTGCTGAAGCAAGCTATCTTGGATTGTGACACGACGCGCCCTGTCACCGAAGCCCTCTGTGCCTGGGACAGCGACTGGGAGATCTACGATCCGCATTTTGATGTGCTTGATATCGGCGGCTACAACTACATGATCTTCAAGCACGCCAGCGATCATCAGCGCAATCCTAAACGAGTGATGTGGCAGACAGAGAGTTTTCCGCGTGATGCTTTCAAGAACTGGGCAGTGGTCAACGATTTCCCCTACGTCGTGGGCGACATTGTATGGACGGGTCTCGATTATCTGGGCGAGTCGAGTATTGGCCGTTATTACTATGAAGGAGAACGGCCTGGCGAACACTGGTTTGACGGCGGTTTCCCAGAATGGCACGGTGCTTACTGTGGCGATGTCGATATTACCGGTTGGCGCAAGCCCATCAGCCACTATCGCGAAGTGTTATGGCATAACGATACTCCTCTCTATATGGCTGTGAAGGAGCCCGATGGCTACCACGGGAAGATCCTAGAGACATCCTGGAGCGTATGGCCCACGTGGGAGTCATGGACTTGGCCCGGCTGGGATGGCAAACCCGTCGAAGTGGAGGTTTATACCCGTCAGCCAGAAGTAAAGCTGTATCTCGACGACCAGCTCATCGGCACGAAACAGGTAAGCCGCGACACTGAGTTCAAGGCTGTTTTCTCTGTACCTTATAAGGCAGGCACCCTCCGAGCTGAAGCCGGTGGCGAGAGCGTGATACTGAAAACCGCTGGCGAACCAGCCCGTCTGCGCCTCACCCCCGATCGCACCACAATGACTGCCGATGGTCAGTCGCTGACCTTCATCACCGTTGAGGTGGTCGACAAGCAGGGAACACCCGTTCCCGAAGCTGCCATTTCCTGTGAGGCTATCGTCAAGGGAGCGGGTACGTTGTTTGCTTTCGCCTCTGCCGACCTGAAGGACACAGAGCCTTACACCTCGCCACGTGTAAAAACATGGAAAGGTCGCGCCCTCCTCGTCGTCCGCAGCGCACAAAAGAAAGGCTCCGTTAGCGTAAGCATCAGGAGCCCATTGCCCACCGCCAGCCTGACGCTGAAGAGCAAGTAAAAGAATCATTTCGGCTGAAGATCTAAATATTCTTTATACGCATCGAAGCACGGACATGCTTTCTTCGGGTCAAGGTCGCGATGCCCTACGATCAAAGCGCGGGAGTAGCGCTGGTGGAGATCCTCGAGCAACTGCCGCATGGTCTTCTTCTGCGCAGCCGTGCGCGTGTCGTCGGGTTGACCGCGAGCATCAAGTCCCCCTTCATAGCAGATGCCAATCGAATGGGAATTGTAATGATGCCCTTTGACGTGGCAGTGGGCGCCTATAAGCCATTCCGGGCGACCTGGCTCGATCGTTCCGTCACGACGGATCACGTAGTGGTAGCCGATGCCAAACTTATAATGTCTGTCTTTGCGGTGCCATGAATCGATCTGAGCGGCCGATGACAGCTGGTCGGGCTTCACTGCCGAACAATGAACAACGATTAATGTGATTTCCTGGAATTAAATCCAGCACTTGCTACATTTAAATGTAAAAAGTTCCAGAATTAAATCCCGCAAATTTCCTTCCGCATGACAAAGGTACGACATTTTAATATCGGCAACTGTGCTGTTTGGTGCGGTTCAGTACGCTTCTGAACCCTTTTCCAGAAGAAATCTAGTTTTCATGGTTCGCAGAGGTATTCCACGATCAGTTCCACCTCACGGCGGGTGTAGCGGTGGGCATGGGGCGGCGAGTTCAGTTCACGCAGTTTCTCGCGCAGTTCGG
>JAEEGG010014286.1_pt1 | contig 16836 bp, 9 predicted proteins | sample 9134161 | NCBI WGS metagenome assembly JAEEGG01 (sample SAMN16246543, study PRJNA631951) | gut metagenome | biome: gut microbiome; feature: rumen; material: CR-attached | host: Bos | place: Iran: Karaj | collected 2018-10 | reverse complement strand
ATACCAAACGCGTTACATTCTCCGAAGATGGTTGTATGTCGATTGAACTTGTACGGGTACTTGTATGGGTACTTGTATGGGTACTTGTATGGGTGTCGTTCTCGTCATCCTTATACCCAATCAGCATATATCGATTCTTCAGTTCGTTGTTTTCACCGAGCAGCAAATTACGGAAGAAATTTACGAGGAAAGACTTGTCTGGCTGTATGCCTTTCTGGGGATTACTATAATTGGCACGTACAAGGGCATTGCGGAAGTACCAGGAATTATCAGCGAATAATTCGTTATTTACATTGAAACCACAAGAACGGAGATATTTAATAACGAAAACAGCAGTTGTTCGCGTATTTCCTTCACGGAACGGATGGTTCTGCCATAACAAAGTCACGAAGTCTACAACATGTGAGATAATCTCATCTGTAGTCAAGCCTTTATAACTGAAATCTCGTTCGGTCTGTATGTCATATTTTAATGCTTCATGAATGTCTGCTGCACGACCATATATAACTGTATCGCCTTGTAATACCCATTCTTTTTTGCTGATGTCATAGGGACGAATCTCACCAGCATGCTTAAAGATGCCCTCAAATAGATGACGATGGATGTTCAAAAACTCTAAAGGAGTCAATGAAAAAGACTTTTCATTCAGCAGCTTCGTGATGTTTGCTGCCACGCGGTCAGCCTCTTCCTTTTCAGCATCGTCAGCATCATGCGTTGTCTTATTCACATAATAAGACTGTAGCTGTTCTCTCACCTCATCGATGGTGATGTCACCCTCAATGTGCTTTACTGCTATTTCCTTCAGATAGTCAGACACACGAAGCCCATCTACGTCTTGAAGTCCTATTGCAGTACGCCAAGCCGAGACTCGCTCACGTTTATGTGGCTCAGCCACACGTTCGTAAGCCTCAAAGTCAATATATTTCTGCTTTTCGCTCATATCTCGTCTTACTTTATTCTTATAACGTTTTCGATTTCTGCTCTATTGTTCTACATCATCACTAAGCAAACTTCACTTGCATCATAGGACATGGCACAGGTGAGATGGGGTCACCATAAAATGCGAATGACAAGTTTAAATCAGGGCATTCAAAATAGAATCTTGCATCCATTGCCCTTCTCTTATCTCGACTGCATATCTCATCAATGTATTCTTTTTGGAACACATTCTTCATCTTTTCTGGCAAAAAACTTTTAATCAAATCAAAGAACCTCGTTAGCTCCGTATAATACAGGTAGGGTGTGTTATTAAAGCAATAGACAAACAGTGCTGATTTAGGCTCGCCGCAACATCCAAAGTGTTCATCAACCAAGAAACAAGCATTGAACAGTCCGAATACGGGGGATTCCATCAATTTGTAGTGAGCTCCATCCTCTTCTTCCCGTGGATGTCCATATTGTCTAATGCTTGACAACAGGTTCTGTAAGCTATATTCCTTTTTTACTTCTTCAAGTATAAGGTCTTCAAATTGTTTTGGTGTGAGAACTTTTGTAACAAGGTTGTATTTAGAAAACATTGCTTCTGCCTTTCCTCTCATTTTTCTGTCACCAGAGACTAATATGTCACATTTTGACGCATAGAAGATGTGGCTAGCGTCAGCATCAATATTAGTAAACGATTTATCCTTATCTTCTGGTCGGAATCCACACATATCAAGTGCCAGACACAAAGACTTGAATCTAGCCTCCTCATTCATCATATTACGAATGCTATTGACTTGTGAGAGGGATAAATCCTCAATTGTGAGTTCGGAATTGATTGATTTTAGGCCTTCGTTGATTATCTTAAACACCTCATCTGGATTTGCCCCTTGTATCCTCTTTTGGATATTTTCAGGGAAACTCTTCCTAACACTTTCCTTAAACTGTCGAAAGATTTGTTGTGGAAACCAGTCTGTCTTCTGAATGATTTCCATGGGAGTGCCAATTAAATCAATATAGTCTTCGGGCAAGCAGAAAAGAGGATTGGTCAAATTGTTTTCATCTTCAAATTGGAGTAAATGTTTTCCGCATATTTCGGTAAGTGTTGCTATATCCCTCTGATAAAATGGATTGTCCTCATCCTTACTAACCAGAAGGTCACGAATGTGCGCATTGGAATACGGAAAGATGAACAAATGTCCATATTCCTTTATCAGTTCATACAGCTTTGGATGCCTTGTCTGTATGTTATTGATACTATTCCAATCTAAATATATCTTTAGCATGACTTAATTTGCTATTGGGAATTCATTATCTTTTTTTCCTTCAATCAGACATTATTATGGTGTTCCTTTAATCAGTCAAACAATGACAGTTCTTTTGGTTTAAATCTTTCATCCTGCTTCACCAACTCAAAGAAGGGTAAATCACGAATTCCCTCTACTCTTGAGCCAATCTTACAGACACTTTCAAAGAGCTTAGCTCTATTTATGAAGTCCATATACCGCTCACCGTTAGAATCGCTGGCACCAAAGATGCTCGCAATCTCTGAACGACTAATAGAATTCACATGATGGATAACCCAGCTAAGAATGAATTGCGAATAATCTTCTTTTTGCGTCCTAAAGTCGCTCACATTCTGTGTAGATAAAATCATTCCCACACCAAACATACGTCCTTCGCTGATGATGCTTCGGAAAGAGTTAAAGTCCTTCTTAAGGAACTGATGAGCCTCATCCACCATAATCATTGTTCGTAATTCGCGGAATCCATCCTTTTGCTGACTGCCACCTAACTGTCTCATTTCTGCATAAAAAAGGTCAAGTATCAGCGATACTATCACCTTTTTGGTGTCATCCGGATAAAGTGTCAAATCTATGACGCGTACACTATCGAGCCACTCAAAAAGTGACACGCAATTGCGGTTGTCTATCGTGAAGATAGTATAGTCCCTCAGTTTATCGAACAATGCATATGCCTTGTCATTTGCATCATAAGTACTGAAATACTTCTCTATCACCTGTTCCATCGTCGGGACAGGTTTTTTCCACGTTGCCGGGTCTTTTGTTATTCCTACGTCTGCGTACGTTTCAATGATTACCTGTTTGATATTGCTCTGTTGCTTCAAACCTAATCCGTATGCTTTCGCAAACGAATCGCTGATTCGGTCTGCTGTAATCGCAGGCAGATTCATCCCCTCGACTTCGTCATTTACCACAAGTTTCAAAGGATTGAAAGGGTAGTTGAACTTGTAGCAGGTGCCACCTACTGCATCCAGAAACTCCTTGTCCTTATAGTCGCCCTTATAATCAAACACGAGCATTCCCACAGGCTTACCACCAACATTGTTCACGCCTTCCTTGGCAAACTGGGCAATTACCGAGCGAGCAAACTGTGTCTTCCCAGTACCCATTGTTCCGATAATACCCATGTTAGGATGAGAGACCATCTTTGTATTATTAGGTTCAAATACAACCTCTCTATGGCCCGATTGTGTGTGTCCAACCAAAATTCTAATTTTATTCGTCTTTTCTTGGCTCACAACTTCTGCTTTTGTCTCTCCTTTTTGATCTGCTATTTGTGGAGTAGTTGCTGTAACAGTTATTTGTTCTAATGGTGTCTTAGCTGCTCGTTCGATTACGTCTTCATCTTCTATCTCCGTTAGTTCAATCGACGAATCCGTTTCTTTAACAGGTGCAAAAGCTATAGGGGTGTCAATAGCATTCAGTGTGTCGGAATCAATCATAATCAGATCCGTTTCTAGGAACTTCATGTGATTATTCTCTGGTTCTGCAACAAACTTGAAACATTCCTGTTCAGAGAAATGAACCTCACATACAGGAACATTATCCACAAGAGAAGTAGAAAGACTATGGGATGCATGGCTATAGAATGACACTATAGCAGCACAACCCATTTCCTTAACAGGCAGTTTCTCCTTTAGCGTATATTTTAAATTTAAGAGTTCAAATCGGAACCTTTCAATTTCTAGGTACTCTTCGTCAGACAGCAGATTGTTCGCATTCAGCTTCTCTGCATTTGTCAGGAATTGAGACGCAAAGAATGTTCGGTAAATGTTCTTGGTAAAGTTAGTATCACCGAACAAATGCGCCTTTAATTGAATAAAGGTTTGACTAACCTGCTTTCCAGCCTTATCTGCCATTGAGCTATTCTTCGAGAACTTTACCTCTACGGGATATAGATATAGTTTCAGGTCTTTCTCATCTGTAGCATCAAGACCAATCATCAGAAGATCATCAGACAAAGCACCCTTTATTCCAAGTGTCTTCTTTGTAAAAATATAATCTTGAGGTAAACCAATAGAACCTGTTACACGCAGAATTTCTTCGAGTGAAACAGGAATCCAATGGACATTCTTGTTACGGCGCATGAATCGCAACATAGCTATGCTTGCAGCCACAATGCTCATTTTCTCGCGTATTTGATCTTCACTCTTTTTGACAATATCGAGCATCCAGCTACCATTGAGACAGTTGAAATAGTTCATCATCGTCTCATTGAAATGCTGAAACTTCTCTTCTGAAAGAGCATACTTCTCATACGACTTTCTCAACATATTCTCATACTGATCCACATGCTTTGTTACCGTAATACTATCATATTTGGCATTGATTGTGTATTGGTCGGTATAGTGAACCACATAAAGGTTTTGCTTATAGAAGAAGTTGATGTCTACCTCCGGGTTGATAAATGTTACCCAGTTGGCATTATCATAAATTGATTGGAGTAAATCAGACTTACTGAATTTATATCTCTTAGCAACGCATGTATTATTACTGAACACACTACTGCCTTCATGCTCTTCATTAGCATAAAGAGTATTCAAAGCAGTTGTCATAGGATAAAGAAAACCAGGTTGCTCCTTTACGCCACAAGTTCCATAACCGATTATATATGCACCCATCTTATTGTAAGTAGATGGGATTGAAATCAATCCATTGAAGGATAATTCTGTACGCAGTTCAGATGTAACTTGTCTTATAAACTCTGTTCCCGTTTCCATCTGATAAAATGCTATATGAGAATAGCCAATATGCCCATTAGTATGGGTCAAGGTATGTTTATAGAAAGATACACGAGTAAATAGCTGGTGTATTATTTCTTGACTCGTATATTCGCCCTTTGATTCTAATTTTATATTTTGATTTTGATATAAGGATTCAAGTTCGCGCGTAATTGCGTCAATTGAATCAAGACGATTAAGCTTCTCAAAGAATGTCTCTTCCATAAGATTGTCAACATATTCGTGAAGTTCTATTTTCTGGACACCAGCAGAATACTGTTTCCTTATGAACTCAACTACACCTTTGATTACATTTGTGTCATCTTCAATACCTATGGTACTAATAATGATAGGACAATCTTTGTCTTGAAAAAGATATTTGAAGTGCTTTATAAAAGCTTCCATTTTTGTCCATACCATCTTTGTGGTAATATCATTCGTGCGTTCTTGTGGCTTGTTTCCTATACTCTCATAACTTAGCCAGTTAGGAATTTCTCCAATCTCTTTATCTGTATAAGGGCGTTTTGGAGAATCATTAAAGTAGATGTAAGGAATAAGATAGAAAGGCGATAGGAGTTTTTTGGCAAATGCAGATTCTTCCTTGTCATCGTATTGCTTGTCGTATTCAAGTGAGTACGCAACAAGTAATGGATGGAAAGGTGATAAATACAACCTTTCCCAGGAAGATACTATACCTAACTTCGTCAGATAGTATTCCTCCTTGAATAAACATCTACTATTTGGGATGCTATTAATCGAAGTAACAATAGCTTTCCAATAGTTTTCATACAAAACTCGTAGTTCGTCATTCATCTTGCAAAGAGATGGAATGGTATTATGTTTGTTGAAATATTCAAATATCTGAGATAAAGTATTTTGTACTGTAACAGGTAGTTCGAGAACTTCGTTTTCTGGCTCATACTCCCCTGTCAAACCATTAAATGTATAGTTAATAAAAGAACAGCCGTTCTTAATAAACGCTTGTTCCCAATCCAAATACTTTTTCCAATAAGAATAAACTGGCTGAGGAGTTCCATCAACGATAACCTCTCCTCCTTCATATGTTCCTTCCTCTATTGTTCCTGGACGTGCAGGTGGAACAGGCTTCGCAATATTCAGCTTAAGTATAAATTTAACCTCCTTGCCATCAAAATCAACAAAGAAATCAATCTGATCATTCTCATCATCAGCTACAACAGGAATTTCTAATTTGGCATTATCTGTCCAAACCACCTTGTTGTCAAGTGGAATGGAAAGTAGATTATTACCATTGCCAAATGTCAAAACATCAACTTCATCTGGTACAACGATAACAATTTCACCCTTTTTGTTTATTGAGAAGCATTCTTCTACGTCTTTGAAAAAACTTCTATTACATGGTAGCTTCATCATAAAGAAATCATGGTGATTGTCATTCAACCCTATTGACTGCTTGATAAGAGTTTCACCTACTGTTACCTTTAAGATTTGCCCTTGGGTTTGACAAACTTCCGATGTAACCTTCTTTATTTCCTTATTAAAAGTTATTTTAACTTGTTGTCCCACAGAATCTGTTTGGTCACAGATTACTACATATGTTGTTGACTTTCTCTTTTTATTTCCTTTTGTGAATGCAACCAAAGAAGTCAACAAGCCCTCAGATGGTAGTTCTACATCCAAAAGTTCTAAGTTTGCTGTAGCTGCTTTTCTTTCGATACTATCGAGAAACTCTTGGAAGTCAATGTTTTTCCAAGAATCTGAACTAGCAACAATTTTCTTGGATAGTTTCTCATCAACGAATCTCTGTAATAGTTTGAACTTATCAATGTCATCATCTTCATTCATGATGTCACTAACCTTTCTATAAATTTCGTGATTCTTTTCAACACGATTTTCAATTTCTATATCGGACGGCTTAAATGTACTATCATAAACAGCCTTGTCATTAAAGAAGTCTAATTCATTGTAATGTCCCTTTAATGTTTGATCAGACAATACGTTAAGTGCATAACTAAAGTCAAAGAGGTTACATGTTCCATCTGCAATATACTCAGAAATCTTGTTAAGATGCTTATCAAGATACTTGCGTTCTAGATCTTTTGAGATAACATCCTCGGCTTTTTCATGAATATCACGTATGATATAGCTCGAATGAAGAGGGCCTCCTATTGCTTGTAAATCTTGACAGGCAGTTATGATAGACGAAAGAATACTATCTGACAGAACATAAATAACGCCATAATTCTCATATTTTCCACCAGATACTCCGACTGAATTTCTTATTGTCGTAAGATAGTCCTCGGTTGATGTTTTATCGTAGCCAATGATAATTGAAGGAGAATCAGAGGATGACTTAATTTCATGTGTTTCATATGCCTCCTCCACAACAGAAGAGTCATTGCTCTGGTAAATTCCAGAGATGGTAATATTATCACACGCACTATTCAATGCTTGCATTAACCCGTTCCGATGCTTCTCGTTTTCTACAATCATGAAGTATCGGCTTCCCTTCTGTAATGGATGTTTCTTGAAATAACCAATCAGAAGTTCATTTACTATGTAATTATAAAATGACTGTAACATATTGTGCTTCACCGGAATCACTCTTCCTGTCTAAAAGGTTCAACTTCAATAAATACTCTTCAATAGCTAGGCGACTACCTCTATTGAAATAGATGCCATACTTGTTGAATAGCTTATATAGGTCTTCTAATTTTGTTTTTTTACTCTTTGTAAATAATGCCACAAGAAATGTCAGCATTTCATTGTCAAGAACAAGGACGAAATTACCTCTACGACTCTGTAAGAATCTTACGCTCAATAAGTCTATCACCTTTTTCCTCATTCGAGATATGTAACTCGGAGATTGAAGGCCAGTGCAGAGGAGTTCCAAAGTTGAAATGAATTCATCATATGAATGTACGTCAATCTCTATTTCTTCAATTGAACCACTTTCACTTGATCGTCTGTTGAAAACTTCTCTTTTCTCTTCTTGGTATTTTGATAAAAGCTTATTACATAATTCACGATTATCTTCAAAGTCTGTTTGATTCAGCACTTTACGAATGTTGTTATAGAAACCTACGTTACTTCCCAATACGCTATTAAGAATGTCAAGGGCTTGTGACTTTCCATATAGTTTGTCAAGTGAAGACTTCGGTATTTGATACGACCATCCTCTAACAACAGCATCATGGTTTACAGATGCACGTTCGGAATTCAATATGAAGTAAAAAGGAGCTGGCTCATCTTCACTCTGTTTGTCTTTTGCTGTAATTCTAACAATTGCCTGTGTTACGGCATAACATGCATAGAAGTGTAGCAAAAGGTGGAGATATTTTACTTTTACTGACTCCTCTTGTTTGAGCATCCAACCGAGATCTTCCTCAAACGATTTCTTTATGTATGGAAGAACCATATAGTCACGTTCTTTAGAATCGTCGGAGGATACGCCAAATGGCGTTAATGCCTCCTGGAGTATCTTAGAGAATAAATTCGGGGTATTTGAATGACCAGAAATCTGCATTTCATCAGAAAGCATAGAATACAGGTAATTAGCCAGTTTCCTTTGCCCATCATTGTATTTCTTTCTGTCCTTCATGGAGATTCGTTCGTCATTTGGTACTAATGGCAGATATTTTATAAATGCTGAATCCGTTATGTTAAGATTTCCATTTACAAACATGATGTCACGCATCATTCGGACAAATTCTGGAACTTGCGTAGTAGGCATCTGCTTTTGGTTGACCAAATATTCCTTAACAGGTTCTACTGCAGACTTCTCAAAATCCTCAATTGGTTTTGTTCCATCATTATCCCACAGCCGGAAGAATTCTCCAGTAGTACCATGTAAACCACACTTCTTGTCGTACGCTGAAGCAGGATTGGAATTAAAGGGAAGTAACTTTATTCCCTCCTGCCAATTATCTATGAACTTACCACCTTGGTGATAATGCTCGTTATATGCTTCTAAATCGATTTTCATTGTAGTTGAATATTTCCGAATGATGATTCACTTAACTCTAAAATGCCTGTATCTGACCTTACAACTGTTATTTCTTGTTCACAGTTGCACTTCTCAACGAGTCTTCTCACGAATCTACTGAATGTCAGATCTTTTTCGTTCTCATAAGACAACGCCAGCTTTCCTCTATTTAATTCATTAAGATATGAATACAGTTGGTAATCCATCCTTAATCGGACGGACTCGTCAGGAAATTTCCATTCCATATCAAATCTCAGAAGGAACTCATTTTTATATGATTTTGAATGATACGATTTTACAGGCTCTGGCTTAAGTTGCAAACTGCCAAACAACCTATACCGACCACCTTGTATGTTGAGTGGGACCATATTACCCTTTTCATAGAATGACCCATAGTGACGAGGTATCGCCTTTGATACAACATTATAAATCTCTTGCATTTTGTGTACATCTTTGTTAAAGACTCCTTTAAGTAATACAAGATATGATTTATACACCTCGCTTTCTGTATGATACGAAAGGAGATGCTTCAATCTAAACACAAACTTTGTTGTTCTCTCAATATCTCTTCCATTATTTGCATAGAATTCATTTGTGCGCTTAAGCAAATCAACAGGAAGTGCAGAAGTTTGTTGTTCGGTAAAATATGAAGAAGGAATTGAATATGAAGTAAACAACACAGACAGCTGTTTGTCATGTTCAGTACTGCTTTGTTTTAAAGGATCGAGCTTGCAGATTGCTCTTTGAATCATATTCTCTCCACCGCAGTAAAGAAGAGACGGAAGCAAAGCCTCAAAGAATTCTTTTTTCTCCTTATGTCCATCAATATATTCATCATAATGAGGATAAACAATAATTGAATAGAGAAAATCCAGAAACTCTCTCGGTGTAATAATTAGTTTGTATCTTACTATTGCTTCAATTATTGTATGAACAATGGTATTTCGCACTTCTGGTATACAAAGCAACTCGTAGTTCAGGATTATAGGATCTTTTGGACTAGCTCCATTTGTTATATCAGTTGCATATGCGGCATAGAAAGGATTATCGTCTGTTTTTGCAACAACTTTCTCCATAATCTTGGATAAAAAAATAGAATCAACAGGAATATCAGACGAACTATCAGCAAAGAACTCGAAGATTTGCTCATCAGTAAACATGATGACCTTTACTCTTTCCGTATTTATTGGTGGAGTCGTGTCATCATCATCAAAAATAGGCAAAGTTGAATTAACAATCTCATGATAATCTGTCCTAAACTCTTTATCGTCAATGAGAGCATTGAGCTTGCCTAGGTTTATTGCTAGAACGAGTTTCTTATTAGTGTTATATAGATTGGCATCTTTGAAATCCACAAGAGCAACCTTTAGTGTATCTATGGCTGTCTTCTTAGGAGAACTACTTGCAGTAGCATCATTATAGAAACTTGAATCTCCCCAATCAGACATCTGTTTAATACGACTGATGAGGTGAGATTTGCCATCACCTGCACTTCCAATTAATAGAACAATACCGCCTCCTGCCTTGTCTATTTCGTCCATCTTCTCCATTAATTTTGATTCGATGGGACGATCAACATGCATATATTCATCCCAGTTGGTAAATGCCATACCGTTCTGAACGGAATCAACCGAATGTTGACTTAGATGAAGAAATGCTTCTTTTAATCGTGTTGCTGCCATAATAAATTATTCCCACAAATGAGGATTTAATAATTTTTCCATCTTATAGTTAAACATTTCCAGCAACTCTTCTCTGTGCTGGGGAAATTTATCCAGAGTCTTCATAACTGAGCACAAAGGCAAACACATTTTAACTTGGTCTTTGCCATCACCGTAATAACCATTATCTAAGTCTCTTTGGAATTCATCAAAGGATTTCAGATGAGGTCTGTCAGTTATATGTAATGTATGCTCTTCCCAGTAGGACTGGTTCCTATATGCAAATTCCCAAAAAGACATTTTCTTGTAGAACTGTTGTTGGTTGCACCATCGGGCAATCTGAATATACAAATTAGATAATTCATATTTGTGGTAGTCCTCATGCCTCATAACATATCCTACACATCCATAAGACATAAGAATCCTGATGCGCTGGAAAAGTTCCCAGATGTCATTATAGAACCGTTCATGACTGTGTTCCGTCAACCTGAATCCACAGAACAAATAGAACTTAGTACCCTTCTTTGGATTGTATCGCTTCCAAATTTTTAGTGCCTTTTCTATTGTATCTCTGTCTCGCCAATTGTCGAAAGCGAAAATAAAGTCACCATGATAGCGAGCATGGGAAAGCATTTCTGCCATCTCCTCACCATAAGGGCTCTCGGCCAACATTCGCTCGTCCAATCCCTGACGGAATTGGAACGGCTGTTTGGTATCAATCAATTGCTGCAACAACGGTTTCCAAATGGTGGGCGAAGATGCCAAGAAGTTGTCGTCCCACAAATAGATATACGGGCGAACTCGACGACCTCGTTCATCTCGCTCATCATCCAAAAACCATTCGAGTTTCGAATAAGGGAGGATAGTATTCTCTTTTTTATTGATGCAGAAAGCGCAATGGCGTTTGCACCCACGAGTAAGGAATCCTATACTATACTTCTGATAGTCTTTGTACTTTTCACGCTTAAAGCCTTTCTTTACCTGCAGTTCCACAAAAGTATCATAGAGGTGGTAATAAGGCATTTGCCGAGCCATATCAATACCCTTTAGTTTCGGTCCACCACGATGATTGTCCAGCGAGTTCAAATACTCATCTCGCTCAAGCCGTGTCATATCCTCCTCTCGAAGTTTTGAGAATTCCCTAATGCTTTTGACGGTGGCATAGAAGCCTGTTCCGCCTACCTCAAACTTTGCCTCATCGGGTGTTCCTTTTGCCTTAGTATAGAATTCGGGGTCCTTGGTAAAGGTAAAAACCTTTGAGAGATAGATTCTGTCATATCGACTAATATCTGCCTGCGAGTCAAGAATGAGTTGAAACATGACACCATTGTCCGAGAGGAAACCAGCAATCTTCAACAATGCAAGATTTGGGTGACGCGAACCATTGTCAAGTAGGTCTGCGTCAACCAATCCAATACACCGATACATTGGCGGTACTCTCAATGCTTTCATAACTACGAATATTGTTATGCAGCTTTAATTTCTTCCTTGTTCAGACAAACAAGATAGTCGTCGCCTACCAGCACAAGTACATCGGTTTCCGGCTTTGACCAGTTCACCAATTCCTCGAAGCCCATATTCAGAGCATCCTTCGGTTGAACCTCACGGCAACCGTCCTTGGTAGCTATTTCGTTAAACTTCTTGGCAGTATCTTCTTCCACCAAGTCAATCAGGCTCATCCATTCCTGATACATTCCGCCAACGGGAATCGTTATACTTGCTTTTGGCATATTTTGAATCATTATATATCTTCTTTTTATTCTTGCTTGCTTCTTTCGCTCAGCTCGGTTTAGTTACACAATCTCAATAACACAATTGTAAGGGATAATAACCTCCCATTTACCAGAACGAGGGGAACCAGTTCGAGAGATATAGCCTTTCTGTTTCATTTTAGCAATTTCTCTCTCCAACGTGCGTTTCTTTACCGTCAGTTTTACCGCCATTTGGTCGATGGAAATAGAAGCGTCAGTTCCAATCAAATCTATTATACTTTTCTGAATATCAGTCATTTCAATTAGTGCCACATCACCGCCAAATTTACCGCCAGTTTTACCGCCATTTTCGTTGGTATAGCTCTGTGAGACTTTCACATCAACCTTGAATGCCGTTATAAGATTAACGTTGAACTCTGCGGGGAGGTTGCCATTTTCCTTCAAGTCTGTTTGGACTTGTCCTACACCTCGATTGAACATATTGACATAGCCCAGCGTCTTCATGGCACTGGCAACAAGTGGATTGCGGTAGTCATTCACACTTGGGAAATTCTCTGGGCGTGCGTTTCCATAAAGCCCTCCAGCATTCAGAATCTCTAGATGGCAGGCAAACTCATAGAAGCGAAGTGGCGTATTACTCTGCATATCGCGATGCATGCAGGCATTAAGAAGAAGCTCTCGGATAGCCTGATAGGGGTAGTTGCTGACCATCTCCTCACGAAGGATAGAAACGAAAACGGGTTTCTTCTTGATAACTGACAACTCCAAAAGCGATTCCAGACGTGGTAGCAGCTCGCAATAGTTGCCTTCCAACTGCATTTCGTTCTCTACCTCACTGGTCACGTCTTCACCCTTGAAGCGTACATACTGCACATAAAGACCTGGCATAAAACGGCGTGGCTTGTAGCCAAACAGTACGACTGCTGCGTATGTGGGGCATTGGTGCTCAGTGTCATACATGCCCACAGCGGCCATCTGTTCCTCGATAGGACGAGTATCAGAATCCACTAACTCATTACCTAATAACGGTATCAGATACTTTGTACGCAGCAATTCCGTATTGACATCATTTAGCTTGGCAGCCAAACAAGGCATGGTGTCGAAGGTTGCCATAAATGACATTCTTCGTTCTGCAAGGATGCGCTCTTCTGCCTCCGTAGCTATGTCGCGACGAGGACCGATACGTATAAATGTTCGTCCACGATAGCGAACAGGAGGCAGGTCAGACGGACTAACCTCAGCAACCAGTAAGTCACCTTCTGGGAACTGGAAACGGTCAACACTCATAACAGGTATAGGCAGGATGTTTCCGTTGCTGCGTATGGCTGCAATCTTCTTCAGCAGGTCATCGGTGACTTTTAGCCCTGACAATGTGCCATTATCGTTGGCGCCCAATATCAGGTAGCCATTCTTTCGCGAGTTTGGCAAGTCATTAGCAAAGGCACAGATAGCCTCTTGGAACTTATCCATGTCACCTGTTGACGTGGTTCGTTCCACACGATAGGTTTCCGTGCTATGCAGCAGTTCTTGTATTTCGTCTTTTGTTATCATTTGACTTCGTCTTCTTCCTTCTTGCAAGGCATAGCCAAAACAAATTTTAGCTCTGCTCTTGCTTCGTGCGTCATTTCGACTTATTTTTCTTGATTGAATTCTTCCTGTCTCACCAACTCCTGCACAGGCACTTCAAGTGCATTGGCAATTGCAATGAGGGCTTCAAGGCTTGGCTGGGTGGTATTGGTGACCCACTTGGACACTGTAGCAGGATCCTTGCCGAGTTTGTCGGACAGCCACTTATTGTTCAGGTCGCGTTCTGCGAGAACGACTCTTATACGATTTAACTTTGCCATGATAGATTTCTGTTGTTTGACGGCAAAGTTACAAAAATTAATCGAAACAAATGCTAATATGCTCAAAAAAACTCTATAAATAATCCAAAATTTGATTAAAAGACCAATCTTTTGATGAAGACATGACAAATATCATGCGTAAAGAGCATAACGACTGAAAGTTGTCAACATTGGCAGATTTTAGTAACGATGAGTTTTTGCCATTTCTGCATTCTATAACTAATAAGAAAGCGTGCAAGTCGGATGACCTGCACGCTTTTTGTTTCTGGCAGAAATGTTAATGTTTTATAACTATCACAGGGCGTATTGAACTATACCATGAAATAAACGTCATAACAGGCATAAATATTTTCAACTATTTAAACAATCATTATCTTATGAAAAAAATCATTCTTTCGCTGATGGCTCTTTCCAGTTTGACGGTATCAGCACAGTTTGGAGCTCCCAGAGAGAACCCCATTGTTCCTTCAGTAGTTACGGATGTTGTTGAGGACTTCAAGCCCGCAACGACCAACCAGGGTGACAAGCAGTATCCCATGGTGAACTCACAGCGCATGGTACGTGCACAGATTTCAGCCCCCAAGGCCACATTCGTAGGCTTGGACATCGATGGCAAAATCTATGAGATGACCAAGGACGAAAACGGTGTATGGACTGGTACATCGGCTCCCCAGGACGAAGGTTTCCACTACTATCAGCTGAACATTGACGGTGCCTCTGTGCCCGACCCAGGCAGCAAGTACTTCTATGGTGCCAGCCGTTGGGGTAGCGGTATCGACGTTCCCGCTGCCGATGAGGAGTTCTACACAGTGAAGAATGTACCCCAGGGCTCTATTAACGAGGTCTATTATTGGTCAACAGTGACAGAGAAAATGCGTCACGGATACATCTACCTGCCAGCCGAGTACTACAAGAACCCCACCAAGAAGTTCCCCGTGCTCTACCTGCAGCATGGCATGGGTGAGAACGAGACAGGCTGGAGCGCTCAGGGCAAGACTGGCATCATCATGGACAACCTGATTGCCGAGGGCAAGGCCGTCCCGTTCATCATCTTCATGGACAACGGTCTCGACGTCCGTCGTCCTGGCAATCCTGCTCCTGGTCAGGGTGGCTTTGGCGGCTTCGGTGGTCAGCGTCCTCCTCAGGGTGCTCCTGGCCAGAGAGGTCCTCGTCGCGGCTTCGGTGGTTTCAATGCCTTCCAGGACGTACTTATCAAGGACATCATCCCGATGGTAGAGAAGAACTACCGTGTGATTGCCGACACAGAGCACCGTGCTATGGCAGGCCTGTCGATGGGTGGCATGCAGACACACAGCATCACGCTGGCTAACCCCACAACGTTTGCCTATGTTGGCATGTTCAGCGGTGGTACTTTCAATACCGACGAACTGAAGGACGCTGCCGACTTCAAGAAGACCAACAAGGTGCTTTTCATGAGTGCAGGTGGCAGAGAGACCAGAATGGCTGAAGGTGAGAACAGCGTAGGCAATGCAGCCGAGAACCTGAAGGCCATTGGCATCAACGCCCACAGCTACGTGTCACCCGGCACAGCCCACGAGTGGCAGACCTGGCGCCGCAGCCTCTATCAATTCGCACAGCTGCTGTTCAAATAAAAGAACGCCCCACCTTATCCATAGCGTGTAGCTCCGATGAGTTACACGCTATTTTTGTATCACGCACTTACGGTCGCCAAATGTGAAATATACGTAAAACTATCACTATTCTATGTTCGGAAAGACGATGATTTGAAAACTTTTCACTATCTTTACGCCCAAACTATAAAAACTCTAACCAATCAATAAGAAAACCATCACTAAAATTTTCATTTATGAACATCAGAAAACTAATGCTGCTCGGCAGCGTGACACTGTCGCTTGCCGCTACTGCACAGACCATTACAGGAAAGTATGAAATACCGAAGATGCCCGACTGGGCAAAGAATGCGGTATTCTATCAGATTTATCCGCAGACCTTCTGCGACTCTGACGGAGACGGCATCGGTGACCTACAGGGCATCATCAGCAAGCTCGACTACGTGAAGAGCCTCGGCGTGGACGCCATCTGGTTCAACCCCTTCTTCGACTCCCCGTTCAAGGATGCGGGTTACGACATCCGCGACTACTACAAGATTGCTCCCCGCTACGGCACCAACGACGATGCCCGCCAGCTCTTCGAGGAGGCTCACAAGCGGGGTATGCACGTTATCTTCGACTACGTCATCAGCTACACGGCCATCGACCATCCGTGGTTTATCGAGTCGCAGAAGCAGGAGAAGAACAAATACTCGAACTACTACATCTGGACGGAGACGAACTGGGTGGATCCCCCCATGGAGTTCGCAGGACAGTTTGTCAAGGGATACGGACAACGCAACGGCCAGTTCATGCGTAATTTCTACTGGTGCCAGCCAGCGCTGAACTTCGGCTTCGCCAATCCCGACCCCGACCAGCCGTGGCAGCTGCCCACCGACCACCCCGACGTGATGGCCATGCGTGAGGACCTGAAGAACGTACTGCGCTTCTGGATGGACATGGGTGCCGACGGCTTCCGTGCCGACATGGCCGGTGCGCTGGTCAAGACGCGACGGGTGAGAGGCAACGAACAGTTCTTCAACACCAACGAAAACGAGACGAAGCTCTTCTGGCGCGAGATTCGCCAACTGCTGGAGAAGGAATACCCGCAAGGCTTCATGGTAGCCGAATGGTCT
>JAEEGG010014285.1_pt1 | contig 16837 bp, 11 predicted proteins | sample 9134161 | NCBI WGS metagenome assembly JAEEGG01 (sample SAMN16246543, study PRJNA631951) | gut metagenome | biome: gut microbiome; feature: rumen; material: CR-attached | host: Bos | place: Iran: Karaj | collected 2018-10 | reverse complement strand
GTCGATGCGCAAATATCTCGTGGACCGCTACCCGACCTTCATCGACCGGATCCGCATCGTCGCGGACGGTGAGTCCTGGGCCGAGTTCCGCTCCGCCATCGAGTCCGACACGGAGATCAACGACGGGACGCGCCAGCGGATGCTCGACATCATCGATTCCGATTCCGCACCGGACCGCAAGGAGGCGCTGCTGAAATCGCTGCCGACCTGGCGCCGCTACCTCAGGGAGTATTTCCCGACTTTCCGTTCTTCCGCCATCGACCTGTATTTCTATATCCCGGAGTTCGAAATTCCCGACCTGGTGTGGACCGTCCCGACGGACGAGCTCCGCGTCCCCGTGCAGGATCTCCCGATCCGGATCCCTTCGGTGACCCCGCTGGCGACGGCCCGCTATCCGCTCTTTGCCGTCTCCACCAACCTGGTGTACGACCTCGGCGGCCTGATCCGCCCGATGTCCTGGTCGCCCAACTTCTCCATCGAGGTGCCCATCGGGCAGAAGTGGAGCGTGCTCGCCGAGTACGACTTCCCCTGGTGGCTCACCCCGGAGAACGACCGCGCCTGGCAGATCCTGAAGTGGGACATCGGCGCCCGCTGGTGGTTCTCGAAGCACAATCCCAACGATCCGATGGACGTCCTCCGCGGACACTTCCTGGGCCTGGACTTCGGCGCTGGCTACTATGACATCGAGCCGGTGCACAAGGGCTATCAGGGTGAGTTTCAGATGGTCGGCCTGGAATATGGCTACGCCTTCCGCCTCGCCCAGCGCTGGCGCCTCGACGCCTTCGTGGGCGCCGGCTGGCTCGGCACGCATTACCGCTTCTACCAGGGCACGACGGACGACGTCCACCTCATCTATCAGCACGATGGCAAGCTCAATTGGTTCGGCCCCGTCAAGGCCGGCGTGAGCATCAAGTATATTTTCACCCGCAAAGCCAGGAGGAACGCCAAATGAAATCTTTGATGCATAAATCCTGGCTGCTTGCCGCCCTGCTCCTGCTGGTCGCCGCCTTCGGCTGCCAGCGCCGCCCGCTGGAGGTGATGTACAGCACGACGGCGCGCGTGGTCATCCGGGTGCAGTGGAAGATTACGATCGAGACGAACATCAACGTCCAGACCGACGTCGACGTGGACACCAAGGTGGAGAAGCCGACCGGCGTGACGCTCTACCTGTTCCGTGAGGGTCAGTTCTACAACTCCATCACCACCTCCAACGTCGATTCCGTGGAGGTGCAGCTCGAGCCCGGCAAGTACAGGGCGTACCTGATCAGCCAGAGCCCCGAGGAGTACTGGCGTATGGACTTCGAGGACCTGACTTCCTTCGACAATGCCGCGACGCGTCTCCGCCAGAACACGACGGCGACCTGGGCCGCCCGCAAGAGCGACGAGGAAGAGGTGGTGGAGAATCCCGAGATCCTCTTCGCCGGCGTGTCCGACGAGTTCGAGATCACGGAGAAGATGACGGAGGACTACCAGTATTATTATACCAACCTCACCAAGCTGCGCCGCGCCTCGAAGGACAATACGAAGGGTCCCGACGACACCAAGTCCGACGACGAGATCTTCTACGAGGAGCGTGTGGAGTACTACACCATCCGCATCCCCATCGAGGCGTCCAACATCGTGTCCCAGCTCTGGGTCTCGATCTACGCCGCCAACGCCGACGTCCTCCAGTCGGTCCGTGCCAGTACCTCCGGTATGGCCCGCACCTTCGAGCTCACCCAGGGCGTCACGGACTCCGAGGAAGCCATCCAGGTCATCCGCGAGTGGAAGCTCATTATGGATGACGAGGGGACCCGCGTGGGTCATATCAGTGGCCTCATCACGACCTTCGGTCTGCCGAACGGGGAGGCTCCCTCGCCCGACCGCGATCCTTCGCTCAACGTATCAGCCCTGCTGATAGACAACTCCACCGTCGCCGACTACATTTTCGAAGTCGGTGACAAGATCAAGATGCTGGACCCCAACCCGGGCTACCGTCACCTCTACCGCCTCGTATTCGGTAGTGTAGAAGAGCCCGCGATGGTCCTCCCCGATGTCAGACCTCAGCCTAGCGCTGGCGGCGGTTTTACGGCCGGCGTCGAGGACTGGGGAGAAGAAGAGTATGTTGACCTTACACTCTGATGCCTATGGGAGATTAGCACACGTCGTTCGCGACGTTACAGGCGAGAGAACTAATTGAAGAAACAAATTGAAAACAAATAATATACAAACAATTAACTCATTAATGCATTTATGAAAAAGTTATTGATCCTTGCGGCTGCGGCCGCACTCCTCCTGGCCTCCTGTGCCAAGGTCGAGACCACTACCAAGAACACGATGGCGGAAAATGCCCCCATTGTCTTCTCTAACTATGCGCCGAAGAGCATTACCAAGGCTGCTGGTGCTAACTATGCGGCAGGGAATGTTCTGATTGCTGATGCTGATTTCGATGTTTATGGATGGGCAACCGCCAATGGTACTTCTTTCAACGGGGCCAATGGCGTTAAGTCCAATAGTCATGACTTCATGGAGTGGTACACTGTTACCTACAAAGCTGACGGCAACGCCGATGGTTCCAAGAATGCTTATCCTGACGGTTACCGCTACTGGCCTTCCGGTGACGCTCCTGATTATCTGTCTTTCTATGCCTACTACCCTTCTAATGGCGCAGGCATTACTCCTCCTACTGGTGGTCTCGGAGCTTTCTCCTTCACCGCTCAAGCGACTGCTGCGGCCATGGTTGATTTCATGGTTGCCGATGTTGTGAAGGATCAGACCTACGACACCACCAATGGCAATCCCGGCACCAACAGCGGCACCGACGGAACTGTGAATCTTACCTTCAAGCATATGCTTACCCGTGTGCAGTTTAAGTTCAAGACCACTCAGGCGGTCGTTGATGATACCCATACCACGATCAAGGTAACCGATGTGAAACTTTACAACGCCCTGACCACGGGTACGCTGACTTCTGCGTACAACGGAACCGCGACCACCACGACTTGGTCTGCTCAGGCAACCCCCTCTGCCAGCCCTTACGAGGTGTATGTGAATGGTGCCGATATCAATAATTTTGAGCTTACCGCAACGGCTGCCCCTGCGACCAACAATGCTGCTGATATCTTCCTGATGGTCCCTCAGGCTATGGTTACTCCTGCTTTCACCACCACCCCCAATATCCCGGCCAACCTTTCCAATAAGCCGCAGTATCTGGTCGTCGAGTGGGATGTCATCACTGACGGAGTCACCACCCATAACTCCAGGGCTCTTTACTTCGATACGGATCTGAAGACCACGGACAATATCACCGCAGCAGCTGCTGCTATGGATCTCGATTGGGAAAAGAACGCTTCCATTACCTACACGCTGACCATCGGTCCGAAGCCTATCCTCTTCACCGCCGAGGTTACCAGCTGGGCTGATGAGACAAACGGTTTCTTCAACATTCAGTAATCCGACACTTTTATCCATGCGGGCCTGACCGCCCGCATGGGTACCAAAAAATGCCAAAAAGATTGGCTTTTAATAATTAAGATTATTAAATTTGAAAATTTGACCCCTCGACAGGATGTTCGGAAAGAAAACATACGGAATGACATGGGTGGCAGCCGTGCTGCTGCTCGCGTCGGCCGGCTGCGTGCAGATCGAGCAGGTCGGCACCTTCAGCGACATCCCGATGTCCTTCAGCACCTATATGCCGCACGCCACCAAGGCCGCTGGCGCTCCCGGTCCTGTCGGAGCGGAAAACAAGCTGCCCGCGAACACCTCGTTCGGCGTGTTCGCTTTCTACCAGGAGGGCGTTATCAACAGCGGCACTCCCGCCCTGTGGAGCAGCAGCCGGACGCCGAACTTCATGTTCGACCAGCAGGTAGACTTCGACGGCACCGACTATAGCTACGGACCGACACGCTACTGGCCGGCCAACGATGAGAACCGGATCTCGTTCTGGGCTTACTGGCCCTACGAGTATCTTGTCCCGGATCCCGATCCCCAGCAGCCTGCCAGCACCGTGAAGTTCTTCGACCCCACGAATAACAGCGGCCCGCTGAAGCTCTACGACAAGGTCAGCTACCAAAGCAATCCTGCCACGGCAACTGTCTATAGCGCCAGCTCCGAAGGCCTGCCGGTGGCGAAATACTCTGTGTCTGCCACCCCTACGCAGCAATACGATCTACTGTTCGACTCCTTTGCACAGAAAGACCGCGGCTACGATATCATTGGCAACCCGGCCACCGCTGTCCAGACGCCCGGCACCGTCCCGCTCACATTCCGCCATGCCCTGAGCCTGGTGCAGTTCAACATCAAGCCCAACGGCCAGTCTCTTCCCGAAGGTGCCCAGATCCGAATCACTTCGTTCGAACTCACGAACATCTATATGGACGGCACCTGCACGGATCCTTCGGCATCCGTTGCCTATGACCCCCAGAACAGCATCCTGGACGCGGCCAGCTACTGGACCGTTGATTATACCACGCCTGTGGACATTACGCTCGCGTCAGGTACGATGACCAACAACCTGATCCTGATGCCTCAGGAGCTGGCGGGCGAGGGTAGCCCTGCGCATGCCAAGGTGAAGCTCACCATGACCTACGATATCGTCTTCCCGGCCGCACACCCGGATCTCCCCGAGCTCTCCTACAAGAACAACACGGTGACGGACGCATACCTCTGGAAGAAGGATGGAAGCGGCGATTTCATTTACGGCGTGGATGTTTGGCTTCCCGGGCGCAAGTACGTGTATAATATAGAGGTTGGACTGGAAAGGATCGAGTTCAGCGAAGTGGTGGAGATGTCCTGGACATCCGAGTGGCCGACGCCTTAATGAATTGATGATGAAGAAGATACTATATATTTTCGGACTGCTTGCCGTGCTTGCTTCCTGCGCGAGGATCGAGACCCCCGGGGAGGAGAATGTGCGTATCGGTTTCGATACCTACGCCTTGCGCACCAAGGCTGGCGACAGCTACGTGGCCGGCAGCAAGACCGTAGAAAGCAATATTCCGGTAAATAGCCAGTTCGGCGTGTTCGCCTACTTCCATGAAGGGACCCCTCCCGCAATTGGGACCTGGAACAACGCCAACGTCAACAGCAACTATTCCAACATGTTGCTGAACGAACCGGTGAAGCGCGTGGAGCCGAGCACGGGCACGTATTCTTATACCTACTCGAATTCCCGCTACTGGCCCAACAACACGACGGACCGTATCTCCTTCTTCGCTTATTATCCTTACGCCGCCAACGCTTTCGTCGTCGATGAGAATGCGCAGAGCGACGGCACGGGCATCACCCTCCAGGATCCCGAAGACGACCACTATGCCTTCTATCACAACCCGGTCGGCTTTCCGAAGTTCAAGTTTGTCGTGAATAAGGATGCCTCCAAGCAGGTGGACTTCATGATCTCGGACATGTGCCTGAACCAGAGCAAGAAAGTCTGGGACGGCAACCATGCCCAGGGGCTTACCGGTACGGCCAACGGCGACGTCCAGTTCAAGTTCCACCACATGCTGAGCCAGGTGCGGATCAAGACGGTGGATTTCGTCGTGGAGAATAACGACGTGACTGTCGAACTGGAGAGTTTCCGCTTCATCGGCGTGCCGGTCAGTGGGATCGTCACCCCTTCGATCAAGGCGGCGGATCTGGATGCCAACGGGCTACCGGTGAATGCCAACGGCCTTGCGCGTATGGATTTCGCATGGAGCGGTTTCAACTCCAGCAATTCCAGTTTCACCACGACCATCTACGACCCTGATGACACCACGGAAGGCGCCGATGCCAGAAGGAAGGCTGCCATCATGCTGATGATTCCCCACCAGTTCTCTGAAGATCCCGACAAGGACATCATCGAGGTGACCTTTAAAGTCAAGCGCGCGAACAATGCGTATGGGGAGCATTATGAGTATACGGGCCACCTGTCCGCTCCGCTGGGTTCCGGCGGACTGACCGGATGGGAGCGCAACAAGATATACAACTACACCATTTCCGTCACCCTCAACGACATCAGCCTCTCCGCCACGGTGGAGGACTGGCCGGAGGCGAGTACCGACGTGAACACGATCAAGGTCAATCTTGAGAGTTAATGCGACTGACGTTATGAAGAAGAGACTGCTTTATATAGCCTGTCTGCTCGCCCTTGCCGCCTGTGCCAAGGTCGAACCAGTCCCCGGTCCCGTTCCCGACGACGGTGAGCGGAAGGAGATCGCGTTCCGTGCAAACATGGACCAGGATGGCGGTTGGGTCAATCTGCAGACCAAGGCCGATGTCAGCCTCGACGATTTGAAGAGCGGCGGCTGGGGGCTGTATGGCTACTATACCAAGACGGCCGATTATACCAAACCCTCAGAGGCAGATGGCGTGCTCTTCAACGGCCCCGACTCCCACGGGCGCCAGGTCCGCTGGGACGGCACCAATTCCGTCTGGGAATACGCCATTGACGCAGACCATAAGAAGGAATACTGGCCCATGGATCCGGATGAGAAGGTGAGTTTCTTCGCCTACGCTCCGTATTCGCTCTATAGCGCAAACGCCACCGTGGATAACGACAACGGTCCGCAGGTCACTTACACGGCTACGACGGACATGACTGCGCAGAAAGACCTCCTCTGGGGCACCAACACTTCCGGCTTGCCGCACCGCAACGTGAATCTGGCTACCTTCCAGGATCCGTCCACCAACCCCAACGGCAATGTGGACATGCATTTCCGCCATGCTCCGGCGAAGATCCACTTTACCATCAACGGCGCGACGCTGGGGGACCAGAATGGGCAGGCTCAGCCACAGGGGAATGCGACACAAGTTGGTCAGCCGACTTATGGCAACAACAGTATTATCAGGTCGAATGAGGCTACGGGAGGAACATATACTACTGGCTATCCAAGTCGTACATACACGCTATATTGGGCCTATAGGACCAAAACTGTTGTGACTACCCAGACCTACCAGCAGGATATTTCCGGGTTCAAGATCTTGTTGAACTCCGTCGAGATGACCAATTTCATCAAGAATGGTGTCTTGCATTTGAATAATCCGGATGCTTATTCGCCGAACTGGTCGGTCTCGGGGAATGAGACACTCACCTATTCGTTCACGGCAAATAGTGATCTCCCCCTCTCGATCAGCAATCCCAACAATGAGGCCACGTTGTCTGCTGGTTGGGGGACAACCTACCTGGGGGTGGATGCAGATCCCAAGGAGCTTTTGCTGACACCAAACAATTACATCTACATGGTGCCCAAACAGGCGGTGAATCCTGATCCGAATTCCCAGAATATCACAATAACTGCAATATATCATGTAATAGGTCTCTCCAAGAGAGTTCAATTCACAAGGACTACTACGACCGTTTCGTATCAAAGGGTTGAGTACTACATGAATGGCGATACTCCGTACTATAGAACTGGTAATAATAGCTACGGGACGAATGTGCCGGGTGATAATCGTTGGACTGACGTCAATAACACTAGCTGGCCCACCACCTCCAGTTATTCGGATGGCAATAAGACGAACGTAGGAAATCCGACCTTCAATTACTCTCAGGACAATGAACGCCGGGGCTTCAAGGCTGTCGGCTCCATCAAGACCGACATCCTCGGCGGGCGCGACTACACCATCAATCTCTATCTTGACGGTCGGGAGCTGAACCTGACGGTCATCCCGCAGCCCTGGGATCTTCACGAGACCACCTACGACTACAACGGCTTCATCAACCCGGTGGAGCAGTCGCTGACCTACGATGCCAATTTTGTGTACGACGTGGTCGAGGACAAGGTCTATATCAACAACCGCATGGGCAAGTTTTACTTCAGGCTCGGCACCGGCACGTATCTCTACTGGCAGGCCTCCCTGATCGGCGATGACGCCTTTGCCTTTACCGACGAGAACGGCGAATACCTGCGCGACAATTCGGGGAACCTCATGACCTCCATCCGTGGCGACCTGGACGGCAGCACGAGCTACATCTACGTCAAGGCCATCAACACGGCTTCGCGTGTCACGAGCCAGGCCAAATTGCGCATCTACCTGTTCAATTCCGAAAACCACGCCGTGGTGGCTCTCCCCAAGGACAACTGGCTGTTTGTGAGTTCCACCTACATCGATGGCGGGCAGCAGAAACGGGTGCAGGAGTGGACCGTCGTACAGACCGCTAATTAGTGATGAAATGAGAAAGTTGCACCATACCATACCGTTCCTTGCAGCAGCCCTTCTCGCGCTGGCCGCCGCCTGCGTGCCGGTGGACCTCACTCCCTTGCGTCCGGACGTCCCGGACATCCCCGGGTTCGAGGACGTTGAGTTTGAGGACCACTGCATCCTCCTCCGGCTCGATCCTACCACCGCCAGGATGGTGAAGACCAAGGCGAGGGATACGGAACGGGGCGTCGACGACCTGAATGAGAACAAGGTGAACACCATCGACTGCTTCTTCTACAAGACGGGCGAGACGGACCAGCCGGCCATCTTCCGGGCCATCGGGCGTACGGTAGAGGAGAGAACGGAACTGCCGGACTCGACCGAGTGCTACGTTAAGGTGTACTACAACGACGACATCGCGGAAGTTCTCTTTGGCGACACCAAGCAAGGTACATGCGAAGCCTTCGTTATAGCCAATACCGCCATTAATTACCCGTCTGACCCTTCGGTGGATGATCTGCGCCAATCCTTGCTGGAATACGATTTCTCCCAGCAGGAGGTCCAGCCGTACTTCACGATGTGCTCTCAGGAGACCGCCCAGGTCACGCTGTACACGATCCCGAATCCTGAATATCCGAACGACCGGACGAAGGATATTTCCACGGCCGCAGGCCGTGTCCCGCTGTATCGCTGCGCGGCCAAGGCCCAGATCTTCCTCAAGCTCCCGGAGACGCTGAAGGATGTCCAGGACGGCAAAGTGTATGCCCCTCGCCCGAACGAACTTGGCGGCATCCAGGTGCGGCTGTCCACGGGTGTCAAGAAGACTTATGCTGACTGGGACTACACGGTCACGACGCAGGACTACATCCATTTTGCGGACCGGACGATGACCAAGCTGACGGGTGCGGCGCAGGATCCGGTAGATCTGGTTGATGGTAAAGAAGACTACAACTACGGCCACATTCCGTTCTATTCCTATCCGATGAGTTGGACGGACCTGGACGACAATGCCGCCAACTTCATCTTCTCCATTCCCTGGGCCCTGGTGATCTATGGTGACGACGGGAAGACCATTACGGGATACGGCGAGCCTGAGCGGCGCTACTACAAGCTCAGCGCCAACGTGATCGGCCGGAAATTCGAAGCCAATGGTTTCTACCGTACCCTCGTGTACGTGCAGAACCGTGGCGAGAAGGACCTCGACCAGGCCGTGGAGATCGACAACTGCTACTATGTCATTACCCCCTGGGTCCACGAAGGTCTGCAAACCACTTCTGGAGAGAGCATCTCCGGTGAGTTTGTCCGCTACAAATTCCTCGTGGTGGAGCCGGACGAGGTGACACTCAACAACGAGGCCAAGTATACCTTCAAATTCTCGTCCAGCGCCGACCTGCTGAACAGCAAGGTAATCATCGACCGGGTGGAGTTCAAGAAGTACAATACCGGCGTTGCCGTGAATAAGTCGATCAGCATTAACAATTCCCAGTCCTCGGTGAACAACCGGACCGCAAACCATGCGCAGTTCATCGACCCGAATGAATATAAGGTGACGTATAACTACCGTGATGGTGAGATCTACTTTGAGCATGAGCTGAATGACGTGTATGAGGAGCGCGACATCTTCCTGACCGTGACCAACAGGGACGGCATGAGCCAGACGGTGAAGATTCACCAGAAGCCGGCTATTATGGTGAATCTGAACAGCGATACGAAGGTGAGGGACGTTTTCGTGGATGGGTTCTTCTGTATGGTTCGGAATGCCACTTTCGGCTCGAGTCGCACAGTCAGTTATAACAGTTCTCCCGGTCCGAGTTGGAGTGGCACTTATTTCTATTCCCCGTCAGGAACTGGTGGATCGAACCCGGGCGAAGACCTTAACGTTGGCACGGTTAGCGGCAATAATTATACTAACTATGGCACGATAACCCGGGGAACCCGTACGAATGAGAATCCTATTTATACGCTGGAAATCAGTGTTTCGGCATTCACGGCAGACAATCATACCTACAAGTACTCGGATAATTCCGGGCAGGGATCACGTGAATATCGCATTGCAGATCCTCGGGTGAGGGCTGGCGATGTGTATAATAACTGGTCAGTTTTCCCTTATGTGCTGAATAGACCGAATGGAAACTATGCGCCAGTTGCCTGGGATCATCCAGAGGATATTTTGATAACCACGCAGGCTTTGGATAAGCAGAACTATATCGCACCTAAGTTTTTGGTGTCTTCTACGATGAATGGCCAGTCGCAAAAGCCTGGTTTTAACAACGCTGTAAAGCGTGGCGCTGTTTATCAGGAAGGAGGCTTTCCTGCCGGTCGTTGGCGCCTGCCTACGGAAGCAGAGTTGGCGTTCTTGTATGCACGTCAGAAGGATGGTTCAATTCCTGAGCTATTTGGTAACGGGAAGAATTATTTATCTGCAAGCGGTAGGTATATGACGATTGACGGCTCCGATGTGGTCAAGTTCACAGCATTGGATAATTTGAACGCTGCGACCGCTAATAGTAACCCTTCCAGCCGCTTCGTTTACGATCTTTGGTATTGGGGAGACACACCGGCTGCTTCGAATGTATATCATCCGAACGGGCACAACACGACTTATTGATTATGAAGTTTATGCGACATATTTTCAGGATTCTTCTCATTCTTTGCGCACTTTGCCTTGCATCGTGCGTGGAGGAGATTCTGGAGCCCCAGATCCCGGATTACGGCGCGGTGGAGGATGGCGACCACGTCACCCTGAACCTGAGCGTTGAGATGATGGTGGAGCCCGAGCAGGCCGTGTGGACCAAGGCGCTCGGGGAGGTCCCCGAAGTGAAGGACCTGTATGTCGCCGTGTTCGACACCGGTGACATCCTCACCGAGATTGTCAAGGCTGTGCCGGGTACTGTCGACGATCCCCGCGACGTGTACGAGCCGGGTACGGAAGGGAACAACTACCTCACCCGCTTCCACGTGACACTTACGAAGACGGCCGAGAGCCGGGAGGTACAGTTTATCGCCATCGGCAAGAAGGACTTTATCGACATTGACGATTTCGACATGGTCGATGAGGCTTCCTTCATCAAGAAGTTCATCGTCACGGACAACGTGGATGCCTACTGGTGCCGCAAGCATTTTGACGGCATCAGCGCTGCCTCCAGCGCCGGGATGCAAAATCTGAAGATGATACGCAACTTCCTGAAGGTGCAGGTGTCGGATCATGCCGACAACTTTGAGTTGCAGGGGTTCTATGTGTTCAACAAGCCGCGCTACGGTACGCTGGCGCCGTACAACCCGAATACGGCCGAATACATATGGCCGAACAGTTCCGCTGAATATGCCTCCGGGGTCAATTTCGACCGTTTTGCCAATTATGCCGCCATCGACGGTGTCCAGAATGATGATGACAACATGGCCTATAAGCAGCTGGTAGAGACGCAGAAGTATGTCGGATACATGCCCAGCACGGTAGAGTTCATCACCATGGAGGAATTGGCTAACGGAGCGGCGGATCTGGACAGCTGGTTTAATAGCATAATGATTGGGGCCGACGGATTTGACTATCTCTATGAGTGTACCCACACGGATGCGGATAATCCTTATATTATCTTCAAGGGGGTTTATTCCGGGGCCGGTGCTTCCGGGAATCCGACTTACTACAAGGCGGATTTCGTGTACCAGAAAGATGAGTTCTCCGACAAGGTCTATTTTCATCTGCTCCGCAATTTCTATTATGAACTGAGGATTGCCAAGGTGTCCAGTGACGGCGCCGAGAGCCTTGTAGCGGCGGTGAACAGCCCGGCCATGAACAACTTCGACGGCTCGGCCCAGGCCCAATCTTACACGGTCATCTCCAAGGATGCCGCCCGTCTGTATATCAGCTCCACGGACATGCTGGTGACCAGCGGTACGTCGGTCAAGGTCTACCTCAAGAACCTGAAGGGTGCGAATTTCGACCAGGACGGTAACGGGGATATCAAGATCTCCCGTATCACGCCGTGCATCAATGTCAAGGATGTGAACCAGAGCATGCGCCTCACCCCACTGATCAAGTACAATAATCCAGGCGGTTATACTTCCGACGATGCCGCCTATCAGGCTGCCATCGGTGCGGCCAACTTCGATCCGGAGGCGGTTGCTTATATCGGGAATTACGCCATCGCGAAGACCAGTACAAATGCCACGTTCAACGGCAGTTCGGGCTGGGTGGAGTACACCATCACCCTGGCCAAGAATCCGAAGGATCTGGGCGACAACGAGATGTGGCAGCAGAAAATCACTTTCTCCAACGGGGAAGGAGGCTTGACCCGTACCCTGACGTTGTCCGCACTCAAGCCGTACGAGTTCAGCGTGGATGCCCAGGACTATGTCCCCGGCAACGAAGGAGAGACCATGACGGTGGATATCATCCTGCCTTCCGGTATTTCGGAAGCCCGGTTCCCGCTGAAATTCTTGATTGAACCGGATGCGCATACCCTGTATCCGGATGCCACCAATGCGAATTATCCCATCTTGCCTGTCTCTTCCGGTCCGAGCATGATCCCGAACAAGACCGGGCAGTCCTATTGGTTTACGCGCACCATCACGTATGAGGAGTATGCGGCTGCGTCTGAGGACATCCAGTCCAACAAGTCCTTCACGAGCTATTTCAAGACGCTGGTGGCGGCGAGCGCCACGAGCGTCTATGTGAAGGCCGATGCGTCGTCCCCTTATTTTGTGGATGATGCCGAGCACCGGAAGAGCGACAGTTTCGTGAATGCGCTTACGGATGGCTCGATTGTATTCGAGAAGGAGCCGCTCTATGTGGCTGTCGGATCGAAGGCCTTTAACCCGATTACCGTGAACTCCGGCGCACCGGTGACGTACAGCGTCCAGAATGTGGCGGTGGCCACCGTGAATGCCACGACCGGCGAGGTCATCGGTGTGAGCGAGGGCGAGACGATCGTCACGGCGACGATTCCGCAGTACAAGGCTTACACCGGCGCCACGAAGACATTTACCGTGAAGGTTGCCGAGCGGCTGCCTGAGGTCTGGCGCTTCGAATGGAGCGGCCTGCTGACGCCGGTGGTGAACGTGGGCAAGACCGTCACGACCAATACGGCAATTGCCTTCGTGAGCCCGACCACGACCGATCCGGGTACCAATCCTCCGATCACGTACACGTCCAGCGACAACAGCGTCGCGACGGTGGATGCCAATGGCCACGTAACGGGTGTCAACCCGGGTACCGTCACCATCACGGCGCATACGGAGATTGCAGAGTTTGAGCATGGTGGCCATACGTATTCGGCCATGTCCGAGAACATCCGCTATACCATCCAGGTGGTGGCCGTGGGTGTGACCCCGCTCCCGAACACCGAGTTCATCAATGTCCCGTTCTACGATGGCAAGATGATGTGGTTCACCAAGACGCATACCGGTTACGATGCATGGAATTTCCGTGCCGACGATGTGCGATATGGTATGCAGGCTTCCGCGTGGGATAGCTCCGCCAGCATGAGCCGCAACTCCGACAGCTGGCTGATTTCCCCGGTGCTGGATCTGCGTGCGGCCATCAACCCGGTGCTGGAGTTCAACCATACCGGCAACTATTGGACGGATGGTTACACGGGAGACGGTACCTATGGCGAGGATGGTACGGTCTATGTGCCGGCCCTCAGTGAGAATGCGGGCAATCTGGCCCAGGCTAAGGTCCGTATGATGCAGGATGCCCTGGTGAAGATCAGTTTCGATGGTGGTAACACTTGGAGCGATGGAACGCTGCTTTCGGCTAACGAGTATCCTACAGGTTACAACTGGGTCTCCGTTAACGTTTCGCACAGTCTGAAGGATTTGTTGGAACCGAATGGTATACGGAGACAAGATTCCGAGCTCCAGAACGTCCGCATCGCCTTTGAGTACAAGGCTTCGCCGGAGACAAAGCCAGACGATCCTCACGATTATCGTCCGTGGGGCGGTACCTGGCAGGTCAAGAGCTTCCGCATCGTCGAAGCCGCTCCAGCCACCCCGTAGCAGGCATCTGACACCGGCACTGAAAAGGGCTGTTTTCAGAAACAAAACTGGATGATTCCAATTCTGTGACTGAAAACAGTCCTTTTCGTTGCCCGATGGAGATCCCGGGTCGCAGCCCGGGATGACTATAATGGGGCCCGGGATGCCGAAGGAGGAGCGGCAAATGATGGTGGTGTTATTATTTCTTGTAAATGATAACAGAATGTTGTAGATTTGCAAAAACGATAACAAATGGATACGACCATTCAGACTGGGATTCGTATCAGTCGGACACTCTATGACCGGCTGAAGCGGAATGCGAAACGGGAGAGACGCTCCCTGAACAACTATATCACGGGGATCCTGGAATCGGCGACGGAGCCCGCCATCCCGCATCTCGTGCGCTCGGAGTATGAACCCGACGACGAGCTCCGCGACCTGGGGCGGGTGATCGGCGACGTCCCGGCTGAGAAGATTGAGCACGATCCCCGGCTGAAAAGCATCCTCGGAATATGAAGGTGTTTCTTGATACCAATGTCCTGCTGGACATCCTCAGCGATGCCCGGCCCAGCCATGACGATGCGCTTTCGCTTCTGCAGGTCATCAAGAAGCGGCGCCTGTCCGCCTGCCTGACCACGCAATCCATCATTGACGCCTCCTATGTCCGGACGCAATCGGCAAAAGGCTCCGTGGCGCAGTTTCGCGAGGCCATCCGGACGCTGTCCTCTTTCCTGGAGGTGATTGCCATCGACGGGTTTGACCTGGAAGCGGCCAACCATTGCCAGATTCCGGATTATGAGGATGCCGCCCAGATCGCCTGTGCGTTGAACAACTTCTGCGACGCGATCATCACGGGCGACCAGGCTTTCAGCCGGTACACCTCGCTTCCCATTTACACCCCGACCGCTTTCTGCGACGCCCTGTTCGGCGATGTCGCTGCCTCGGAAGCTGTTGCTCAATAAGTTGCCTGATTGCCCGGGTCCCGGTCGCTGTCCTGCAGCGCCCGGACCTGCTCTTCGGTGAGGCCGGTCAGCCGGGCGATGGCCTCCGTTGGGATTCCTGTTCAGAAGCCGATCGGCTTGCGGGGCGCCTGCTTCCGTTCTTCGATTTTGGAGGACAGTTCCGCGATGGCGATGTTGGCTTGTATGGCCGTTTCACTATTCAGCACCGAAGAAAGCATTGCCACCCCCAATTCCGTAAAGGCAAAAGGTTTATATTTCGTGTTTGTTCCTCGTTTTGATTTGTCCAAGGTCACATTTTGTGATCTTGAAGAAGCCATTATGCCATTGAACTCTTCGATGCTCAATTCCATCATAAAATCGCTAGGGAATCTGTCAATATTTCGACGGACGGCCTGTTTTAGTACACGCGTCTCAATGCCATACAATTTGGCAAGGTCAAAGTCCAGCATCACTTTCTTTCCTCGGATCTCGTGGATGAGGTTTTGCAAATTGGGTGGCGGGGCGATGTGGCCTGGAGTGGCGCCGGTGGCCGGTCGAGCCGGGAATGACGGAGGCATGGCTATTTCCTCGTGGCTTCGACGAGCTGCATCTGGGTGATGACGCAGGCAAGGAGTTTCTCCATAATGATGGGCTTGGTGATGAAGTCGTCGGCGCCCGTGTTGAAGCCCTTCACGATGTCGTCCTGGGAGTTGAGGGCGGAGAGGATGACGATGCGGATGTCCGCGGTGTCTTCGCTCGAGCGCAGGCGGCGGATCACCTCGAAGCCGTCGATGCCCGGCATCATCAGGTCGAGCAGGATCAGGTCCGGCTTCTCGGCGGCGACGGCGTCCAGCGCTTCCTGTCCGCCGGAGGCCGTCCGGATGCGGAAGTTGAAGCGCGAAAGCATTTTCGTGACCAGCAGGAGGTTCAGGGGAATGTCGTCCACGGCCAGGACGGAGAGCCTGGAATAATCGTGGTCTTGTGCGTAAAGGGGTATCATATCTCTATTGGTTATTGCTCTCATCAGGCTCCACCGGGACGTCGAAGATGAAGCGGGCGCCGCCGGCGGTGTAGGTCGTGTCGAGGAAGACCTTGGAGCCCATCCGCCCCGCGATGTCGCGGCAGATGCTCAGGCCGAGGCCCGTCCCCTGGACGAAGTCGTTGAGCTTCGTGAAACGGTCGAAGATCGCCTCCGCCTGCTCGGGCGGCACGCCGGTGCCCGTGTCCGTGACCGCGAAGCGGACGTAGCCGGGCTCGGCCGTCAGCGAGCTGGAGAGGACGATCTCGCCCTTTTCCGTGTGCTTGCAGGCGTTGGTCAACAGGTTGATCAGGATCTGCTGCACGCGGCGCGGATCCGTGCGGAAATGGAACGGGGCGCCGTCGCCTTCCGGCGCATAGCGCATCGTCACGCCCGGCCGCAGCCGGTGCTCCGCGCTGCTGATCGCCGCCTCGCAGATGAAGTTCACCTCGCCGTCCTCGTAGCTGATGCGGTAGTTGCCGGAGTCCATCGCCGAGGTGTTGAGGATGTCGTCCAGCAGCATCGTCAGCATCTTGGTGTTGTTGATGATGTGCCCGGCGAACTCCTCCTTCTCCTCCTCGGGGAAGGAGCCGTCCGGCAGGGACAGCAACTGGCTGAAGCCCACGATGGCGTTGAGCGGCGTGCGTACTTCGTGGCTCATATTCTGCACGAAGCGCGTCTTGGCCGCATCGGCCAGGCGGACTTTCTCGTTCGCTTCCTTCAGCTCGCTGATCCGCTTCTCGTCCCGCTCGTTCGCGCGGCGCAGGTTGCGGATGTGCAGCCAGGCGAAGAGCAGCGC
>JAEEGG010014282.1_pt1 | contig 16837 bp, 12 predicted proteins | sample 9134161 | NCBI WGS metagenome assembly JAEEGG01 (sample SAMN16246543, study PRJNA631951) | gut metagenome | biome: gut microbiome; feature: rumen; material: CR-attached | host: Bos | place: Iran: Karaj | collected 2018-10 | reverse complement strand
GAGCTTGGCAGCGCAAGAGAACACGCTCTTCTTGTCGAGGAGGTAAGCTTCAGCCATGTGGATAGCAGAAGTTGCCGGGCTGTAGAAAGCGGAGCCGCGACCGAGGAGGTTCACGATTTCGCCACCTGCACCAGCGGTACGCTTTGCAAGTTCAGCAAACTTTTCTTTGCTCATGAGCTGAGAAACCGGGATACCGCCGACAGAGACGCATTCCATGATGGAGACCATCGTGTCGCCGTGGCCGCCCATAACGAGAGCCTTGACGTCTTCGACGGAAACACCGAGTTCGTCAGCAACGAAGCAAGCGAGACGAGCGGAGTCGAGCACGCCAGCCATACCGATAACCTTGTTGGCCGGGAGGCCAGACTGCTTCTGCATGTTGTAGACCATGGCGTCGAGCGGATTCGTAATAACGATCACGAATGCATCCGGAGCGTTTGCCTTGATGGCTTCAGCAACAGTCTTGATAACGCCGCAGTTCTTGTCGAGGAGGTCGTCACGGCTCATGCCCGGCATACGCGGGAAACCAGCGGTAACGATAACAACGTCAGCACCCTTAATAGCGGAATAATCAGTAGAACCCTGAAGATCAACGGACGAATTGATGACGGAGCGGCCTTCCATAATGTCGAGAGCCTTACCCTTCGGCATGCCCTGAGTCATCGGGATGTCGATAAGGACGACGTCGCCGAGGTTCTTCTGTGCAAGCACGAGAGCCATTGTACCACCAATTTGACCAGCACCAACGAGTGCAATCTTCTTTCTAGCCATGATTAACCTTCCTTTTAAGGTATTTAAAATTTTACGTACCAAATATAGCAAAAGAAATGTAAAACCGGCAATATGAACCAATGTTACATATTATTTATTTGGCATACAGGGAGTAGAAAATCCAGTAACTAGTAACACCGAACAAGTAACTTTTCTATCTTTGCGGTCACTATGAGTATTGCAATTCCTCAACTGCCCAAGGGCACACGCGATTTTTACCCGGAAGCTGAACGCATCCAGAACTATATTTTTGACACATGGCGCAAAGTCGCCGAAAGCTTCGCCTACGAAGAATACGAAGGCCCGATGTTTGAACATCTGGAACTTTACACCGGAAAATCCGGCGAAGAAATCGTAAGCCAGCTTTATAACTTCAAGGACAAGGGCGACCGTGAAATTGCTCTCCGCCCCGAAATGACGCCGACACTAGCCCGCCTCGTGATCCAGAAGGCCCGCGAACTCAAGAAGCCGTTCAAGTGGTTCTCCATGCCGCGCCTGTTCCGTTACGAAAAGGCTCAGAAGGGGCGCCTCCGCGAATTCTTCCAGCTGAACATGGACATCATCGGCACCGAAAGCATCTACGCCGAAGCTGATTTGCTCGCTTCTATCGCTACAATGCTCCGCAAATTCGGTCTCAAGGACGCGGACTTTGCCATTGGCGTTTCGAGTCGCAAGCTCCTCGCCACCTACCTCGAAGAAATTGGCGCCCCGAACCCGGCTCTCGTTTACCCGGTTCTTGACCGTCGCTTGAAAATCGGCCCGGAAGCTTTTGCCAAGGCTCTTACCGAAGCCGGCCTTTCCGAAGCACAGATCAAGCAACTCGACGATTTCATGAGCTGCAAGTCTATCGAAGAAGTGCGCGCCGCCGTGAAGAGCGAAAACGCAACCGCCGCCCTCAAGGAAATCGAAGACCTCTTTGCTACGCTTGCCGCCGCAGGCTTTAGCGAATGCGTGAACCTCGACCTTTCCATTGTGCGTGGCCTCGCCTACTACACAGGCATCGTGTTCGAAGTCTTTGACAAGGGTAAATCCATGCGCGCTATCGCAGGCGGTGGACGTTATGACAGCCTCACCGAAAAGCTCGGTGGCGACCGCATCCCGGGCGTTGGCTTTGGTATGGGCGACGTTGTGCTCGCCGACCTCCTCCGCGAACGTGGACTTTTGCCGAGCCCGAAGCAGCATGTGGACTTCTACATCGCAAGCTTCACGAACGACATGAAGAAGATTTTCGAAACGGCCCAGGTGTTCCGCGCAAACGGCAACTCTGTTTCTCACCCGCTCGCCACAATGAAGATGGGCAAGCAGCTGGAACAGGCCAACTACCAGGGCGCAAGCATCGTCGTTTATGTCGATGGTGACAAGGCCCAAGCCGGTCAGTTCGAATTCAAGGACCTCCGTGACGGCACCATGCACGTGGGCGATGTCGCCGCGATTGTTGAACAGCTGAAAGCTTAACTATGACTCCAGTAAAAGTATTACTCAGCATCATTTCTCTGTTCCTCGTCCTCGGGGTGATGGCGCTAGCCTACCCCGAAGACGGGATTCATGTCGGCGATACAACGCTCCGCTACCCGAAGCTTTCTCAAATCTTTGAAAAAGCAGAAACAACAACGGACTCCGCCGGAAACAAGGTCAAGGTCGAACAGGTAGACCCCGAAGACGCCATCCGCCAGATGATGGAAGAGACCAAGGCAAAGCAATTTGCGGCGTTCTCGGACTCGCTCAAGTACTACGAAGACTTCTTTAGAGAAGGCCGTACGCGCTTTGACCTGCCGAACAACGACCTCACGTGGTTTGACCGCTTCTTCACGAGCCTCCAGAATGCGCAGAAGGATTCTAGCGTTGTCCATGTGATTCATTATGGTGACTCGCAGCTCGAAGAAGACCGCATTTCGTCTACAATCCGCGAAGACTTGCAGACTGAATTCGGCGGTAACGGCCCGGGTATGCTCCCTGCCGTGATGCACATTCCGTCGCAGTCGACCTCGCAGTGGAACAACGGCGACTTGCAGCGCTACATCATCTTTGGACCCAAGGAAGAACACGCCACGCACAACCGCTATGGACCATTGGCCCAGGTGGGTGAACTCAACGGTTCTGCCGTTATCGGCGTCAAGAAGCGCGAAGGCCGCAAGGATATGTTCCCGCACGTTGGTGGCTACTCCACGATTAAGGTTCTCTCAAGCAACAAGGGAAGCCTGAAGCTCCGCCTCACCTACGAACATGAGGTCATGGAACAGGTTGGAACAAACGCTGACGGTTCTCCGAAGATCAAGACAAAGAACAAGAAAGAAACTGCAGCCGCTCCGGCCGTTGAAAAGTTCACGAAGCTGAACGTTTATACGTGGAAACTCCCGGACACGACTTCGAACATCAAACTCTACCTGAGCGGTCGCACAGAAATCTACGCTATTTCTGTGGACGGTTCTTACGGTGTCGCTGTGGATAACGTTGCCATGCGCGGTAGCTCGGGTACGGTATTCCACAAGATCGATAGCCAGCTCCTCGCCGAATCTTATAAGGCCATGAACGCCAAACTCATCATCATGGAATACGGCGGAAACATGGTTCCGAGCATGACTCCCAAGAATCTTGACTGGAGCAAGAAGCTCATTACCAGACAAATTCAATCCGTCAAGAAAGCCAATCCGGATGCAGACATTTTGTTCATCGGTCCAGCCGACATGGCAAAACAAATTAACGGAAGATGGCAAACATACCCGGGACTTGGCATTACCATCAAGATGCTTCGTGAAGTGGCTCTTGAAAACGGCCTTGCCTACTGGGATATGCACCGCGTGATGGGTGGCGAAAACGCCATGATCAAGTGGGTCAAGAAGTCCCCGCCGCTCGGCTTTACGGACCACGTGCACTTTACGCGCAAAGGCGCCTCTTACATGGGCGACCTCTTCTGCTCTTCACTCCATATGTACTACGATTACTTCCAGTTCCGCGACAGGCACCACCTGAACGATTCGAAACTTAAGGACATCCGCAAGTTCTCGGACAACAAGCAGGCAAATGCCGACACGACCAAAGTAATCGACTTGAACAAAGAAAAGCTAAATCCTTAAATACCGGAGGGGGTGTTAAGTGAAGAAAAAGCTTGCCGTCATTGCTGCCATACTTGGCATTGTTAGCATGGGCTCCATGGTTTCTGCAAAGGACATGGAAATCACCCCGGGCTACTATGACGTTGACTTTACGAAATACGATTTTATCGACACGTCTTTGAACACCATCCAGTTTCCGCAAGGGAGCGCTAGTTTCGAGCCGTTCTTCAAGAAGCTCGACACGCTCGTTTTCGAGAACAGGGGCAAGGTGCGCATCCTCCACATTGGCGGTTCGCACTTGCAGGCAGACGTCATCTCGGGCCGCATCCGCGAACACCTAGTAAAGGAATATCCGGGTGCATCGGCAGGCCGCGGTTTCGTATTCCCGTATTCGGCAGCTAGGACAAACACCCCTGCAAGCTACGCTAGCTATTATAAAGGCATCTGGGACAAGAACAAGAACGTCCAGCACGAAATCACTAAACCGCTCGGACTCCTTGGCATAGCCATCAGCACTCGCGACCCGCGTGCCGAAATTACGCTCCTTTTGGACAAGTACAATACCGAACCGATTTGGGGCGAAACGAGCTTTAGAGTTTTCGGCTATAGCGACAGCAACGACGTCGAACCGGTGCTCCGCATCGATTCCATGGACGTCTTTGGAACGTTCGATGCCTCTAGCCAGAGCTACGTTTTCACGAGCCCGCGCCCGATTGATACAATCCAGATTGCATTCCGCTGGGCAGATACGACCAAGCAAGCCGAAGTCGCCGCGTTCATCACGGACTCGCTCTACAAGGATTCCGTTGCCCGCGCAGACTCGCTCGCCCGCGTAGCCGACTCCTTGCGCATGGATTCGCTCGGCATTACGCCTCCGGCAAATTCCGCTCAGCAAATGGCACAGGCAGTTGCCGCTGACTCTATGTTCCAGGGCGACTGCGAAGACGTTCTCGACACGAACTGCCTGAACCGCGACGAAGACATGCAAGCCGCATTGGATTCCGTTGCCGCAGATACGGTTCCGCCCCGCCCGCACTTTACGCTCACGGGCATCTTGGCAGAGAACAATGCGCCCGGCATCACGTACACAAACGTCGGCATCAACGGCGCCAAGGTTTCGAACTACTTTGAAGAAACATGCCCGCTCTTTGAAAAGGAAATGTCCTATTACAAACCGGACCTCGTGATTTTCGCCATCGGCATCAACGATGCGAACGTCGAAGTCTTTAATGACAAGGTGTTCCGCGAAGATTACGACATGCTCATCAAGCGCATCCGCAAGGTGAGCCCCAAAACGGCATTCATTTTCGAGACGAACAACGATTCCTACCGCAAGGTCCGCAAGAAAAAATACGTGCAGCACCCGAACGGTGAAGTCGCACGCAAGGCATTCTTTATGCTCGCGGACAAGCACAAGGCAGGTGTCTGGGACAAGTTCTCCATCATGGGTGGCTTAGGTTCCATGGCCAAGTGGGAAAAGGCAGACCTCGCCAAGAAAGACAAGGTCCACTTCAAAACCGCTGGCTACCAGCTGCTCGGCGATATGTTCTACAAGGCTTTGATGCAGGCCTACTTCGACCACATTGCAAGCCTCCCCGCCGAAGCTCCGGTCGTTGCACAGGCTAAACCCGCAGCAGCCCCGGCTCCCGCTCCGGCACCAAAGACAATTCCGGCAGCATCGAGTGTAGCCCCGAAGGCGCAAGCCCCAACGGCCAAGACGGCTTCGAGCACAGCCACAACAGCTACCGCTACAGCACAAGCTCCGACAGTTCCGGCAAATGCAAAGACCGCAGCCACGATTCAAGCGAAAGTCGCCGCCCCCGCACCTGCGAATGCTCCTGCGACAACGCCAGCCAAAACGGTTGCCCCTCCGCAAATGCCAAAGATTGCCGCCGCAGCCCATAAAGATGTCCCCATGCCTGAAGTCGTAAAACAGACAGCGCAACCCGCACAGCCTCAAATTCAAGTTCCGCTAAAGCCAATCACTCAAGCAGCGGAAACGCCGAAAGCACCAGCACCTAGCACGACGGACTCCAAATAATTTTCTAATTTACAAGCCCAAAAATCATGCTTGACTATATCATCCCCTACCTGACCCGCACATTCGCGTTTGACCCGAACTCTCCGTTACTCTTCACCCAGTTCTATTTCTGGGGTTTCTTCGCGGTCGTCTTCGCCATCTTCTCGCTAGTCCACAGCAAGCTTTTGCTCCGCAACGCGTTCCTGTTTGCGACGAGCTTGTTCTTCTACTACAAGACGAGTGGCAGCTACGTGTGCATTCTCATCTTCTGCGTGCTCGCGAACTTCTTCATCGGCAAGTGGATCGAGAAATCCGAGGTCAAGTGGAAAAAGAAACTTTTGATGATTATAGTCGTGATTATCGACTTGCTGGTGCTCTGCTATTACAAATACTCCTACTTCTTCCTGGACGCACTTTACGACTTTACGGGCATCGAGCTCCACGTGTACAACTTCTTTGCCGCCGCAAGCAATGCAATGTTCAACACGCACTCGCTCGTCGATACGATTATCCTCCCGGTCGGTATTTCGTTCTTCACGTTCCAGGCGATGAGCTACTGCATCGACATTTACCGCGGTAAAATCAAGGCTGTAGACAACATTTTGAACTTTGGCTTTTACCTCTCGTTCTTCCCGCAGCTCGTGGCTGGCCCGATTGTGCGTGCAGACAAGTTTGTGCCGCAGCTTTACAAGCCGTATTTCCTCCCCCGCCGCGCCTTTGGCATGGCAGTGTTCTGGATTTTGAACGGTCTTGCCAAGAAGATCATCTTGAGCGACTACCTCGCCACGAACTTTGTGGACCGCGTTTTCGATACACCGCTCCTCTTTACCGGCCTTGAAAACCTGATTGCCCTTTTCGCCTATTCTTTACAGGTTTACGCCGACTTCTCGGGTTACACAGACATCGCTATTGGCGTTGCACTTTTGATGGGTTTCCGCCTGCCACAAAACTTCAACAGCCCGTACAAGGCAAAGAGCCCGACCGAATTCTGGCGTCGTTGGCACATTTCGCTTTCTAGCTGGTGGCGCGATTACTTGTACATCCCCCTTGGCGGTAACAGGAACGCAACCGTCGGCACGTTCTTCTGGATGGGATTCTTGAGCCTTGTGGCCATTCTCCTTTCTGGCAGCATGTGGGTCGGCATCGCTCTTGGCGTGTTCTTCCTCTACATTGCGATTTTCGCCTACTTCAAGCCGGAATCCCGCAAGACGATTACCACGAACATGAACGCTATGGCAACGCAGATTGTCGGCGGTTGGTGGCATGGCGCTAGCTGGAACTTCATCATCTGGGGCGGTTTGAACGGCTTTGGCCAGGTGTTCAACAAGCTCTGGGTCAAGCGCAGCGCAACCGTCCGCGCCTCGATTGCTCTTGGATTCTTTGCACTGAGCGCGATCCTCTACAAGCACTACACGATTCCTATATGCGCCATTACGGCCGTGTGGTTCGGCGTGCTTTTCGTGGGCATCTACTCGACCATCATTTATCATTTGTTCTGCCAAAAACAATTGCCGTGGCTCACGACCGCATGGAATGTGACGCTCACGTTTGTGTTCATCACGTTCACGCGTCTCTTCTTCCGCGCAGGTTCAAACCTCGACCCGGCTGAAGCAAACGAAGTCGCATGGAACACGGCAAAGAACATGGTGCACCAGATGGGTACCGCCTGGCGCTGGGACACGATTCTCCCGATTGCATGGGAACATATCAATATCATCCTCGTGTTCATCGCTGGTATGCTTATCCACTGGATTCCGAAGCGCGTGAAGTCCCGTTACCGCATCACGTTTGCATCGCTCCCGATTCCGGGAATGGTGGCGGCGACGGCGTTCATCATCTTTGTGATTTATCAGTTCATGAGCGCAGACAGTTGTCCGTTCATTTACTTCCAATTCTAAATCAGACGACAAATGCGTAAGGCGAATGAAGCAGACTTGCTTGCAAGTCTATTTCTGAGCCTAGCATTTGGTACTTGTACAAAGACAAAAGGGCGTGCCAAGCACGCCTTTTTTATTATAGACAAGCCTCATCAATTAGATTGTTCTATATAATACATTTATCCAAATAAACACAGAACAACGCTCAAAAAACTGTGCTTTTGAGGTCAATTCTTACATATCTTTACATCCCATTAATTTATTTTGTATAGTAAATAATTAGGAGGAAATTTGATGCTCAAAAAAATTCATAACATTCTGGGGAAATTGTTCCTTTCAGGAGCATCGTTCTTTTGGGCTAGCTGCGATTCGGCTACGTCAGCCGACAAGCCTTCTGCATTTATAGACATTGACCAAGAGCTTGCCAAATTAACAACAACGGATACCACCGGACTCAGAGGAAAATGTGTTCCCTCGTATCGATATTGCGATGTTATTAATGGCGACAACAACTATTATGGCGCACAAGCTCACGCGGCATCAATTGCCATCAAAAAGCTCGAGGAACAGCACAAGGATGTTCCAGACTATTGGTATGGCAATAACAGTTGTTACAGGGATGTCTTAGGGTCTCTAGGGAATGCGCCTGTATATGGTGTTCCAGAATGCCCCACAGGCCTGACTCCTTGCGAAACAGACGGATCGACCTACAGCGTTTATAACCAAGTACGCATCGACGACGCCTACATTGAGGCCCTCCTACACAACGAAAAGTATTATCAAGAAACCTTCAAAAGCACTCTCGAAGAAATCAACGAAGGTATGGAAAAATGCGAAGCGCAATAGCGACTTTTTGACCATTTTTATAGAAATTTACGCATTCTAGGGCTTCCATAAGTTTACAAGAATACTACACAAAGTTTTCTTGTTAATATCTCGTGAAAAATTGTTCTAAACATAGTGACAAAACTCCAAAAATAGAGTATTTTTGAGCCCATATATATAGATTGCGTATTTTATATGAAGATTAAAACTATACTCATTGCAGGAGTCCTGCCACTCGCCCTTTTTGCAAAAGATGACGACATGGCCGGAAAAATTGTTCCTCGCTTGGTTGACTCCAGAAACACGGAATTGAACCAGACCATCGACGGCATTAACGACTTTGCGCCAGAAGCAGAAGCCCCGACCGTCGGAAAATTTTTCATCAACGAAAGCAATTTTACCCAGAAAAAGTCCAAGGCCCGCAAGGCTAAGGCTGCTGCAAAGCCGAAGGTTGAAACTGTAGCCCAGTTTGATGCGCCCCAAGATTCTATCACGAGCGATCTCGGAACCGAAGAAGGCATCAACAGCGATAGCCTCGACACCGAAGAAGCCGAACGCGAATACGCCGAAGCCGATGCCGATATCAAGGCAACGACGGACTCTGCCTCCACAGGTGCTCCGGCCAAGCTCTTTGTCCTCGACATGACGACATCCATCATCCCGACGGAAAGCCGCCGCATCGCAGGTCACTACGGCCCGCGCAAGCACCGCATGCACCGCGGTGTTGACCTCGGTCTCTGCCACGGTGAAGACCGTACGATTGTCGCCGCATTCGCAGGCAAGGTCGTCAAGGTCCGCAACCAGGGCCGCCGCAAGGGTTATGGCCGCTACGTGATTTTGGACCACGGCAATGGCCTCACCACGCTTTACGCCCACCTCGAACGCTGGAAGGTCAAGGTCGGCGATGAACTCCAGGCCGGCGATACGATTGGCGTTGGAGGCAACTCGGGCCGCTCGTTCGGTGCTCACCTGCACTTTGAAATGCGCTACAACGGCGTGTACATCAACCCGGAAACGGTCTACGACTTTGCCGAAGGCACGTTCAGGGACATCTCCGTCACGCTCGATACAGACAAGTTGCAAGAAGCCGAAGCCGCCTACCAGAAGGAAATCGGCAAGAGCAAATTCTATAAAGTTCGTCGCGGCGACTGCCTCGGAAAGATTGCCCACAAGTACGGCACGTCTGTCGAACGCATCAAGCGCTTGAACAACCTCAAGTCCGAAAAGATCCGCCCGGGTCAAATACTCCGCTGCTCGTAAGAATGAATTTTATTTAAGTGAGGATGCCGCGCCGAAAAGCGCGGCTTTTTTATTGTACAAATTCTAAACAAGAAGCCCGCCGGGCGGGCAACGATGTCGAGAGCACTACTCTTTAGCGATTTTATCGTATGCCTGGATGAGTTCGCGGTCCATATCACGGCGATGCGCCGGAGACGCAAACTTGTTGAGCACCTGGCTCTTGTAAATCGTCCAGTTGCGCGAGAAAGCCATGTGCATCACAGCCGCAATCAAGAGGCCCGGCAACAGGCTATAGCCGCCCGTCATTTCGCAGACCATCACGACACCCGCAATCGGAGCCTTCGCAGCGCCCGCAAAGAACGCGGCCATCCCGACGAGAATGAACATTTCGGGCATGCGGATAAATCCTGGGAACGCAAGTTCGCATATTCCAGCAAACATGGCGCCAATAACCCCACCAATAAATAGCGATGGTCCAAAGACACCCCCAGAACCGCCCGAACCGACCGTAAGCGCAGTCGCCACAATCTTTGCAAGCACGATGCCGAGCAAGAGGAGCACGCCCCACACGGTATGCGGCACAAGCCCCGTCATCAGGTTATCGATAAATTCAAAGCCGCCGCCCGAGACCTCCGGGAAGGCAAGCACCAAGAGCGAAATGAACGCGCCGCCCATTGCAGGCTTGAGCCACACGGGAATCGCCCACTTGTTAAAGCGCTGTTCCGAAGCGTAATAGCAGCGCACATACATGTACGAGAACGGGAAGCACAAAATCCCGAGCAGCGCGCACGCAAAAAGCTCGACGCCGTTCGTGAACGGGAAATCCATCGTGCAGCCAATCACTGGTGCGGAACCAACAAATGCGATATAAACCGTAAACGCCACCACCGACGAGATAATCGAAGTCGCAAAGGCGTTCGACTCAAAGTCCTCGCGGTAAAGCATTTCGACCGAAGTGAGCGCCCCCGCAAGCGGAGCCTTAAAAATAGCGCCAAGCCCTGCCGCCGTGCCCGCCAGCATAAACTGCCCGCGCATCATTCGCGGCATCTTGAAGAACTTGCAAATCGTCGAAGCGATGCCAGAGCCAATCTGCGAAATCGGCCCCTCGTAACCTGCCGAGCCGCCCGTCGCAAGCGTCATGATGCTCGCCACAAACTTCACCGGCGCCACGCGCGCCCGCACATTCCCGCCCTGGTGATGGAATGAATAAATCATCTTGTCGGTCCCCTGCCCCGCCGTCTCCGGCGCACGCGCCACCTTGTGGATGAAAAGCCCGACAACAAGCCCGCCAATCGCAGGCACCGCAGCAAAAGCGTACCACGGCAAAAGTCCAAGCGTCCACGGCTTACGCACCCATTCAATCGCCGTGCCAAGCCCAAAATGGAAAGCAACCGCGACAAGCCCCGTCACACAACCGATTACCGCAGCAAGCCCAAGCTTCGGCAAGTAACCATTCACTACGAGAAGTTTCGCAATCGTCCGATGAATACGCTTCACAGGCCGCAAGATAGAAATTTTGGGGTTCCCTTCACACTCATTTTTTATATATTTCCAATCCAAAAAGCGAAATAGCAAAAAAATTATGCGACTCGAAGTTCATCCAGAAAATCCGCAGCCTCGCATCGTGAAGCAGGCCGCCGAAATCCTCGAAGACGACGGACTCGTCCTCTACCCCACTGAATCTGGCTACGCCATCGGCTGCAACGCCGAATCCTCCAAGGCCATCCACAAGCTTTACGCCCTCAAGAAGCCCATGAAGAAATTCGTCATGGCGCTAATCGTCCCCGACATTCGATTTGCAAGCGGATACGCCCACGTCAGCAACTTCGCGTTCAACATCATCAAACAGCGAGTGCCAGGCCCGTACACGTTCATCCTCCCCGCCGACCCGCACATCGCGCGCAAGCTCGACGTCAAGCGCCCGGAAATCGGTATCCGCATCCCGACGCACCCGTTCTTCAAGGAACTCTTCCAACACTTCGACAAACCCATTCTCAGCACGGCCGCCAAGCTCAGCGAAGAGGACATGTACGAGACAGACGACATCTGGAAAACGTTCCAGCATTCCGTAGACATGATGGTCGACTGCGGCAACATCGAAATCAACCCGACGAACATCGTGAGCCTCATCGGAGACAGCGTAGAAGTCATCCGCGGGGAATTAATTTAAAGCGGCACGATATTCAATTGCCGCGATTTTCGACGCATTAGAAAAGGGCCGCGAGATGCGGCCCTTTTGCTATACCCGGTTCGCGAGTCGAACGCGAGTTTAATCCTTAGGAGGGACTCGTTCTATCCATCTGAACTAACCAGGCGAGTAAGCGCAGACGAATATAGTAAATATTCGGGAAGTTATCAAGCCATAACATCTTTCAATGAAAGGTCGCTTCGTCCCTTTAACGTATCCTTGTCGATAAAGAATACATTCTGTTTTTCAAAAACGAACAAGTCCTTACAGCTTTCATAAGTATCTGCCGAGTACGACACAACAGATACAAAAGCTTTCAAATTAAGCCCACGTATTTTTTCAAGAACGCACCTTGAATCCGCAGAAGCCTCATAAAGAAGAATTTTATCTTCTGACGTTAAATTCTCTTGAATCCATTTTTCAAGATTTGCAGTCCACGCGTCTTCTTTTATCGGCAAAAGCACAGATACAGATGTGCTGAGATTCTGATTTGAACGATATTGAATCAAGTCCTTTATTTGGTTCAATTGAACTTCAAAAGCATTCTCTTCAACATCCGGTTTTACCCAAATTTCGTCGATATCGTAATCAAGATATTTTTTGTATTCCGGACAATCTAATTTTGAATTTTCAAGAAGAATCGAAGTATGGTTTCTACGTCCTTTTAAAGCAGAAATCATTTTCTCTACATCTTGATTTTGCCAAAAATTAGAGCCACATAAAACAACATTCTCATAATGATTCACATTATGGATTTTAATAAGATTTTCAAATGTCTTGAAATCAATTGATTCTTCAACATAACCATCGTCCAGCGAAATAAATATAGACCTAGGTTCTATTGGAGGAATATCATTATTAAGAAGTTCTGGTATTTGGGGATTTTTTTCAAATTCACCAATCAAGAACGGGAGCATCAACTTATTGAAAACGCAAATTTCATTTTCCAATTCGCCATCATTTGCAGAATAATGATCTACAGAATGACAAACACCTCCGCACAATGTTTTCCAAACACAATCTTTGCATCGTTTGAACTTTTCTTTTGATCGGGACAATGTTTTTGCGACTATGCTACTTTGAGCCAACATTTCATCAATCGGTGTTTCGTTAACATTTCCAATTTTAAATTCCTGATCACCAATAAAATCATCACAAATATAAACATCCCCATTATTTGAAAAGCCAAGTATTTTACGTCCTGCACCACAAGGAGTCTGCGTACACATAAACGTATTTTCATTAGCAAACAAGCTAGAAGCCATATTTGCAAGAGTCCGTTCCTGTATTTTCTTATCGTTATGCGTATTATTTTCTATAACTCTATAGTAAATCTTTTTATAGGCATTAAAAATTTGTTCCCCAGATACATATAACGAGCAATCATCTCCACCACGTCCAAACTTCATCAACGGAATAAACGAGAACTGATATATGTCATTTGCAAGGAAGAAATCTAAAATTTCGTCCATATGCTCAGCAACATTCGCAGTCATCACCCCTAAAACACCAAACGTAATTTCGTGTTTTTGCAAGCAATGGATTCCTCGTATAACTTGATCAAAGGAAGCTTTTCCACCTTGAAGAGGTCGTGTTGCATTTTGAAAAATTGCAGGACCATCAAGGCTTACGCCTACATTGATATTATTTTTTTTAATATAAGTTGCAATTTCATCATTTAACAAAGCTGCATTTGTCTGTATCGTAACCTGTACTCGCTTACCATACTTTTTAGCATACTCAGCAATATCCTTAACTAACTTAAAATTCAAAAGAGGTTCACCACCATGCATCAACATATTTACAGTTCTATAAGGATTTAATCGAGCAAACTCATCAACAATTTTGTGAGCAGTTTCTACAGACATGTGAGACGACTGATCAACACCGGCATTAGCATAACAATACACGCATTTTAAATTACATGCCAACGTTACTTTAAACACAGCTAATGCTGGATATTCTTTTTCCTTACAATCCGAGTTACATTTTTTCGTCAAGCCATGTTCACGAACAATCAAATTATGCTCGACCAACATTTTTTTCAAGCGTTCAATTTCACTAAAAGGAACCTCAATATACTGACGAGAGATTTCCTCTGTGGAAAATCCCGATTCAATCAACGATACAATTTCTTTGCACCGATCATCCAACAGCAGCCATCCCCCCGTTTGAGGATTAATAGCCAACAGTCTATCATTTAGCGAGAGCCATTCAATAGGAGATTTTTTATTCATCATCATAAAAAAATTTTAAAAAGAAGGGCTTATACAAAAGCCCTCCCTGGATTAGATTAAATTAAACTTTATTTTTTAAAGTTCAAAACCTTTTCAACAGCCGATTTATTAGCGCCCTTGAAGGAAATTGAATCAGCAGTGATTTTGCATCCAAGTCCAGTCAATTCCGACAACTGGGCTTTTGTTAAAGCTCCCGTAATTCGGAAATTATTTCCATTGACATCTGAACCCGTAAGATATTCAACATAGGATGGACCATGTTCTTCCATCCAGCCCTTCACATGTTCGTCCTTTTCAGCCCCCACGAGCCTAGCTCCAGAAGCTCTAACAGAACCATCAATATTCAAGGTACCATTCTTAACGTTCAGCACCTTTTCAACAGCCAATCTATTTGCGTCCTTGAAGGTAATTGTATCAGCAGTGATTTTGCATCCAAGTCCAGTCAATTCCGACAGCTGGGCTTTTGTTAAAGCACCCTTAATTCGGAAGAAATTGCTCTTATTATCAGTACTTTTAATATATTCAACATGTGAAGGGCCATGTTCTTCCATCCAGCCCTTCACATGTTCATCTTTGCCAACACCTTCAAGACGTGTTCCAGTTGCCTTAACGGAGCCTTTGATATTGAGATTATTTTTTAAGTTATCCATATTTTATTTCCTTTTGTTATACAAAGTTTCCTTTGTATCATTAACATATCAAAAAAGTAATTTCGTAACAAATTGAAAAATTCGTTTTACAAGTAACAAATAAAATAATTTCAAAACAAGCGAAAGTCCTTATAAATAAAGGGATAGCAAGCACACGAGTTACGCGTAAACATTAAAGCAAACTTTAATTTACAATAATACAAAATGCTACAATTTTATTATATAGAAATTAAAGCATATATAAACTAATCATGAATTTATTATTAAGTCTTACAGAGCAATGTAATTTACGTTGTAGTTATTGTTACTACAAAGAAAGTCAAGTTGACAGAAAAAATGTCATGAGCGATAAAATTTTAGAAGCATCGCTACAAGCCGCATTCGATCGCGCTATCGAACTCAAGCAGAATTCTTTGAACATCACCTTTTTCGGAGGCGAGCCACTTTTACGTTTGCCATCCATCAAAAAATGCGTGAAACTTGCCAAAAAGATCGTCAAAGAAAGGCAAGAAGAACTCGCTGAAGATTTTCAATTAAAATTTTTCATCAACACTAACGGAACTTTGTTCACACAAAGTATTCTCGATTACATCAAAAAAGAACGGATTCAAATCTACCTATCGCTTGATGGTCCCGAAAGAAAGCACAACATTTCTAGAAAGAAAGTCGACGGCACCGGGAGTTTTCAAGACATCGCTCAATGGATTCCTGAATTAGTCAAAATGGATGTGCTTGTTATGTCCGTCATCACACGCAAGCACATTCGAGGACTCAGCAGATCCATCAAGTGGATTATTGATCAAGGTTTTTGTAACGTGGCGACTGCAGTCGATTTCGATGGAAAATGGACTGGCGAAGATATGGCGGCTTTGTCGATTGAATACGAGAAGCTAGCCTTGCTATGGGACAAATACCAAAGAAATGGACAAGACGTTTATTTAAGCACCATTCAGGATAAAATTTCATACAAGCTTCTTGACAAAAGACAGCGGCATAGCAACTGTTTTATTTTCAAGGGCGCGATTGGAGTCGCCACCAACGGGAACGTTTTCCCTTGCAGCAGGTTCATCACCAGCAAAGAAGACGCCAAATACATTTTAGGGAACGTTCTCGATAAGAGCAATAAAATTTTCACAGGCTTCGTTGCAAAAGACCTTTGCCGTTTTTTGAAGTACGACAAGCCGGAATGCAAGAACTGCTTAATCAGATACCGCTGCACCGCACACGAATGCGGCTGCACGTCATTTTACACAACAGGCTCTATTTACGGAGTCTCTCCAGAAGTTTGTGCGCACGAGCGCATGCTCACATCCATTTGCGATGAAATTTTGGCAAAGCGCCAGGCTTCAGGAAATCTTTTCTAACTCTAAAACACAAAAGGAAAACCACTATGGCAAATAAAAAGAAAGCAGCCTCAACAAATAAGGTAATCGAAGTCAACAGCATCCACGGCAGACTCGGCGGCATCCCCGAAGAAAAAGCCCTTTTCGATGAATTGAAGATCCTCGCCACCGCTCTTAACAAGTTGGGCACGGGCATACAGAACGTTTACAACTGCAAGACGACTATCGTCAAGCCCGAAGTCAAGATTCCGGCAACCAAGCTCCGCGACGATGACGGACAATCCGGTATTTCAAACGAAAAAAGCTTGTACACACAGCTCAAGGCACTCAGCAGCAGCTTGAACAAGATGACCAATTCTGTGCAAAAGAACGTTCAGAAGAACGTCAAGGCAAGCGCAGCCGCAAAGAAGGCAGCCACGGCAAAGAAGAAAACGGCAGCCAAGAACGCTAAATAAACTTCCAAAAAAACTAGCCATTTCAGTCCTCGGGCAACCGAGGGCTGTTTTTTTGTATAAATGAAAACCACCAGCTAGGCTGGTGGTTCAAAAGAGCCTTCTGGCGTTGCGTCCTCGGATAAAAAGAAATCCCTTGATTACTGTTGATATGCGGTCTGCCAACTGCATAACAATAAAAT
>JAEEGG010014273.1_pt1 | contig 16842 bp, 19 predicted proteins | sample 9134161 | NCBI WGS metagenome assembly JAEEGG01 (sample SAMN16246543, study PRJNA631951) | gut metagenome | biome: gut microbiome; feature: rumen; material: CR-attached | host: Bos | place: Iran: Karaj | collected 2018-10 | reverse complement strand
TGGTAGAAGTTCTCGGTGAGTTCGTTAGGGTCATTGTCGAGCATGTTTTGCACGCTCTTTCTCGTTTCTTCATCGTATTGCTCAGTGAGCCACGATTTTGCTCTTTCGATGATTTGAGGGTCCATATTGTTGTATGTTTGTTGATGTTTGTTTCGCTCTAACGCAGGGACTCACGTCGCCTGCTTAATGTCCTGTCGCCCCTACGGGGCTGGGCTGTAGTTCTTCAATGCACTTGATCAAACTCTCCCTCCACTCCGGTATCTCAATCCCAGCAAATTCCTTGATCTTGCTCAAGTCCAACACGCTATAAGCCGGTCGTTTCGCCTTGGTAGGATATTGGTCGGTCGTAATCGGGTTCACCTTGCAGGTCTTCCCACCGATTTCCATGATGGCTGTGGCGAAGTCGTGCCAAGTGATTTCTCCTTCGTTGGTGAAGTGGAATGTCTCGTGTACTTCATTCTTGCCGTTCTTGTTGAGCAAAGCCACCAGCGCAAAGGCGAGGTCATGCGCCCAAGTGGGACAGCCTTTTTGGTCGGCCACCACGTTGATTTCGTCCTTTGTGTCGCCCAGCATGAGCATGGTCTTCACAAAGTTCTTGCCCACCGAGGAATAGAGCCATGCCGTGCGCACGATCATGTAGTTGCAGCCGCTCTCACGGATGAGACGTTCGCCTTCGGCCTTGGTGCTGCCGTACTCCGATTGCGGGTTGACGGGGTCATCCACCTTATAAGGTTCGGTAGCATCACCGCCGAAAACATAGTCGGTGGAGATGTGGATGAGCAGGGCGTTGTGACGCAGGCAAGCGTCAGCCAGCACTTTGGGTGCGAAGCTGTTGATGAGTGTGGCCAGCTCGGGTTCGTCCTCGGCCTTGTCTACAGCGGTGTAGGCGGCGCAGTTGATGCAGGCGTCAATTTTGTTGGTGGAAAAACATGTTTCCACTGCCGCCTTGTCGCAGATGTCCAAGGTGTCGACATCGGTGAAAAACCACTGATGTTCTACACTGGCTATTTTCTGAAGTTCTGTTCCCAATTGGCCTTTACAGCCTGTGACTAATATGTTCATTTTCAATGTTTTTAAAACTTATGTATAAATGCGATGCCTATAGATTCTTTGAGTTGAATCTTGGGCGCGTTGCCCACCACGGTCTGTACGCCTTTGATTTCCTCGTAGACGGGGAAGGTGGTGTTGTGGTCGTATTTCAGATGGACGAAGAGTATGGTCGACAAGAATTTGGTTATGGTGAAGTGGATGGTGTTCTCCCAGTTCACGTCGAGACGCAGCCTATCGTCATCGCGGCGTTCAAGGTAATTGTAGAAGGTATTGAGCATCGTGGTATAGTTGATGCTTTTGCTGATGGGTTGCTTGTAGTTGATGATGACGTTGACGCCGATGGCGGGCGCGATGTTTTCGCCTGGAATCCACACACTATCTTGGTCGTAGTAGCCTTTCTTGACACCGAAGCTGCCCTTGTCGGCGAGTTCCTGATTCATCACGAAGGTGACTTTGCCGGCCATAGGGCTCATGAAGATCTGGAAACGCTCGTCCTTGGTCTTGTAGGAGTAACCGGCCGATACAGTGAGGTAAGCGGGAGCGAAGAAAGTGGAGATGATGGTGGAGTCGTTGGGGTATTTGTATCCATTGGCAAACTGGGTATTGAAAGTGGCTACGGCCGAAATGTTCCATTGGGTCTTGCTGTCGAGCGAAAGCGAATAGGTGAGGTCGATTTTGTCGTCCTGCTTTTCAATGCGTTTGTCACCGAAGCGTGAGATGCCAAAGGCGAAAGCTCCGATGAGCTTTTGCTCCAATTTCTTTTTATGGTAGATGAGCGAGATGTTGGCAAAAGCCTTTCCCGTCCATGCGTTTTCGCCACCCGCTGCCCAGTTGGAAAGTGCCAACTGGTTGATGTTCAACCCGTAGTTCCCATGAAACGAGAACCTTTCGTTAAGGATGTCGATGATGTTTTCCTTGGGTCGGGGACCATCTGGGCGTTTGGGTGTGATTGAGTCGATGAGGCGGTTGATGGTAACCAATTCGCTCTCGATGATTTCCTTATCATTCAAGGCTTCCTCAAGATGGAGGTTCATCACGTTGATGGTGTGTTTGATCTGTTCCACGTCGCGGTCGACTGCATATTGTTGCAGGATGAGCGACTGCTTGATGCGGATGAGTTCGAGCGTGTTTTGGCAAATGGAATCGATGGGAGGGGTATAAAAAGCATAGCGCTCTTGTCCAAGAAGCTGAAAAGAGGCAGATGTTGATATGAAAATCAATAAGATACGGATGATTTGCCTAAACTGCAATCTCATATAGACACAACTCGTTGATTCCAAACGCAAAGTTATGCGATTTTTGGAGACAAACGCAAATTTAGGCTAAAATATTACGCTTCGTCGGGCGAAATTTTGTGGTTGGTCTGGTAGAGATGCTTCTTGACGTTCTCGTATTGATAGGTGACTTTGGTCCACATTTCCACATTCTTCTTGATGCCCAAGATGCGGCGCTGTGCGATGCGCAGGTCTTCGCCGAGGCTGTGGTAGATGGCGCCTGAAACGCCGACATAAAACGGGCGGGCGCATTCTTTGCAGATACGCATGGCCTTGTATATGCAGCTGCCGAACCAAGTAATATGTTCAGAACCGTTGTCGGAGAGGTCCTTGGTGCCCATGATGTGGCCGTGGTCGAGACCCATGGCGAACTCCAATCCGTTCATGCTTGAGAACTGATCCTTGAAATCTTCACTGATGGCATGAGCGATTTTTAGGGCTCCTCTTACGGCGTTCGGTGTTGCATCTTGTCCCGGATAAACCACGAGGAACGCAAAGGGTGAGAAACAGTTGACAAAAGCACCTGTGCTTTCCGCAATAGCAGCAAGCACTTCCTTGTACATGGTGTAGATCTGTGCCGTCTTGCGTCTGCCGTTTTCCTTAAGAATGTAGGCGAGGTTTTTGATTTCAAAATAGATGACGGTGGCTTCCATATAGATGCCTGAACAACCGAGGTCAATCCTTGACGCGTCGTTCACGTCTTTTGTCTCAATGTAGTTAAATTCGGCATCGGCATAAGATGATAGCTTATTGCCCAAAGTTTCGTTCCAACTCATTTCTCAAAGGATTTATAGTTTGCTGCAAAAATATGTTTTTTTCCAATACCAAGTACAAAAAAAGAAACAGCACCTCAAAAAAAGGTGCTGCTTCTTCGGTCTTTGGAAAATTATTCCATATTCGTGTAGACGGCTTGGATGTCCTCGTCCTCGTCGAGTTTGTCGAGGAACTTCTCGATTTCCACCATCTGCTCGTCGGTGAAGTTGACGGTCTGGTTGGGGAAACGCTGCAGGTTGGCCTTCACGATGTTGATCTTGCGCTCTTCGAGGGCGTCGTGCATGGTGCCGTAGTCGGTCCAGGCGGTGTAGACGGTCGTCGTGGTGGTGCCTTCTTCTTCATCGGTCTCAGTCACGATTTCGTCCAGACCGTAGTCGATGAGTTCAAGCTCCAGTTCGTCCTTGTCCATGCCGGCGGGCATCTCAATCTCGAAGACAGCCTTACGGGTGAACATGAACTCCAGCGAGCCGATGGGCAGGAACGAGCCGCCGCACTTGTTGAAGTACGACTTCACGTTGGCCACGGTACGTGTGGTGTTGTCCGTAGCACATTCCACCATGCATTGGATGCCATAGGGGCCTTTGCCTTCGTAGGTGATTTCCACGAGGTTGGCGGCGTCCTTATCGGTGGCACGCTTGATGGCGGCATCGATGTTGTCCTTGGGCATGTTCTCAGCCTTGGCGTTCTGGATGGCCTGGCGGAGTTTAGGGTTCATGTCGGGGTCAGGACCGCCTTCTTTGGCAGCGATGGTAATTAGTTTTCCGAGTTTCGGGAACACTCTTGACATGTGTCCCCATCTTTTCATCTTAGCCGCTTTGCGGTATTCAAATGCTCTTCCCATAGTATAGTATGTATTATTTCTTGATTTTAGATTTGAAGCGCAAAGATAATAATATTTTTTTTAATTTCGCAAAGAAATTTCTTAAACATGAAAATCCTTGTTTTGACAGAGCATGACGACTGCTGTGGGCCGATGGCCGCGGCCTTTCTGCGTGATTATTCCGAGAAGCTTACTGTGGCATCGGCAGGGTACAAACCGTCCTCAGGATTTCCTGCCTTGCTGGTCGAAGTCATGCGTGAGTGTTTGATTGACATGAGGGGTTATTTGCCTAAGGATGTGTCCTCTGTGGATGTCAAGGACTACGACTTTATTTATGAGTGTCCTGACATGCCTTGCCCGGCGGACTTGGATGCTTGCCGGGTACTTTGCGATTTTATCAAAAACGAGGCTTTCCTTTTTTTCCGGTCGGTTAGTTCCTCGAAGCAATAAAAAAAAGCCGCTTGAAAGCGGCTTTTTTATGCGATTCAGAAGATTTACTTTGATTAAGCTTCAGTGTTTTCAGCTGGAGCCTCGGCGGGAGCCTCTTCAGCAGGGGTCTCAGCAGCCTGTGCGGCAGCTTCCTCAGCTTTCTTGGCTTCCAGCTCGGCAAGTCTCTTCTTAGCAAGTTCTTCAGCGCGGGCTTCATTGACTTTCTTCTCGGCATCCAAACGGGTCTTCTTTTCGCCTCTGACCTTTTCTTCTTTGGCTTTGACGATCTCGGCCATCTTGGCTTCCTTTTCCTTCATCCAGTTTTGGAACTTGACTTCGGCTTGCTCCTCAGTCATAGCGCCTTTCTTGACACCCTGGAGGAGGTGATACTTCAGCATCACACCTTTCTTGGAAAGCAGGGAACGCACGGTGTCCGTCGGGACAGCGCCGACCGTGTACCAATACAAGGCGCGGTCAAACTTCAAGTTGATCTGAGCAGGGTCAGCAACTGGGTTGTAGGTACCGATTTTTTCAATGAATCTACCGTCACGTGGGGAACGGCCATCAGCAATTACAATGTGATAGAAAGGCTGGCCTTTCTTACCATGTCTTTGCAATCTGATTTTTGCTGGCATAACTAATTTTGTTGTTTTAAGTTGATTATAAATGAATTAACTAAAACCTACCCGAGGTTTCGGCTGCAAAAGTACAACTTTTTATTGAATTGACAATCAGGAAGGAAGGTTTTTTTTTCACGTCACAGTCGCATAATCGCTTGACAATCCCTATTTTTGCGCAGTTTTTAATAGGATGGAAAAGAAAAAAAGCCTTCATTGGGGTTATCTCGCGGGCATCATCTCGGGCATCACATACGGGATGAATCCGCTTTTTGGTGTTCCAGTTATCAATAAGGGACTGGATGTCAACTCGTTGTTATTTTATCGTTATGGCGTTGCCACCTTGCTGATGCTGGCCTTTATGCTGGTGGCTAAAAAACAGATCCGCATCACCTGGAAGCAGTTCGGGCTGATGGTCATCTTGGGCGTTTTGTTCACGGGATGTAGCATCACGCTTTTCGAGGCCTATAAATACATTCCTTCAGGGATCGCGACTAGCATCCTTTATGTTTATCCTATCATGGTGGCTCTGATCATGATGTTGCTCGGTCAGTTTCCAAGTTGGCAGACCTGGGTCTCAATTTTTGCGGGTGTTGCCGGGGCTGTGTTGCTTTCACTGAAAGGCGGAGGCGGCTTCATCGATTGGAAGGGCATTGCCTTGGTGGTGGCCTCTGGCTTGTGTTATACCTTATTTATTGTAATTGTCAACCAAAGCAAGTCGGTGAAGTCGTTGCCTAATTTGACACTGACTTTTTATTGTTTTCTCATCGGATCTTTGATGTTGTTTGTGCGCTCAGGTTTCGGTGTTGGGCTGAATCCCGTCCCCGACGCGGTTAGCTGGCTGAATGTGTTAGGTTTAGCTATCCTTCCGACGGCTATTGCTACCATCACATTGGCGGCTGCCACCAAAGCCGTGGGCGCTACCAAGTGTTCTGTGTTGGGAATCCTTGAGCCTTTGACGGCCATCTTCATTGGCACCCTGGTCTTCAACGAACCCTTTACCTTGAATGTGGCCATCGGTGTGGTACTGATTTTATTTGCTATATTGTTTATGATATTATCAGAGAAAAAATGATTATATGAATAATGTACGTATTACTGCAATCCGACAAACGGTTTATCCTGATTTAATGGAGAAATACGAAAACCCCATCGAACATACCTGTGATGTGAGGGAAGGGGACCAATGGATTTCCATTGACGGGCATTGTCCTGAAGGGATGTGCCCATCGGCTTGGGATTCCATGAGACCTTTTGTGGAGGCTTTGGCTCGTGGTGAAGGAAACTTCTACGATGGCTGGATGCAGAATCCCATGAGTGCCATGATCAGTTGTAATGATGGCTTTAGGCCTTTCAGCTTTTACATCGAAGTGATATGAGCTTCTTCCAGTTATTTCTTTAAGGGAAGAAGGTGGGGCTTTTCTTATAGACATAGCCTTTTTCTTCCCATATTGGAGCCTCGCGAGTGACAATGACACTTTTGAAACGTTCGAAATCGTTGTTAAAAGCCTCGTCGATGCTGTCATCCATGTGGGCGTTCCATCCGCGTTCCGCGATGCCAAGGGCTTTGGGTAACATCTGGTAGGTGACGTCATCGAAGCTGCGTAGCTGTGAAGACCAAAGTGCGGCCTCAACGCCCAGAATCTCACCCGCATAGTCCTTGGGCTGAAGCGAGAAGGTCTTGCGCTCGTCAACATAGCCTGCCCAGTGTAAGCCGATTTCTCGAGGGTCAGCGCTGTAGGCTAAGTCGAGGTAGGTGAAGGAAGCGGGGCTGAGCACCACGGGAAATCCTTCGATGCCGTTGGTGTTCCACACATTGATGAAATGAAGCGAGCGTTTGAGCCTTTCCTCAGTGGCAGGCTCCAATCCTCGGGCGATGTCCTCCCAGCCAGCAAGGCGTATGCCGTGTCGCTCGGCGATGTCCAACATGCCATTGATGAACTGTTCCTTCATCGCATGACGGTCTTTGCCAGACCAGGCACCGGAAGGCACCTCATCGCCGCCGATATGGATGGTGGTGCAGGGAACCTTTGATTCACGGTGGAGGCGGATCACCTCGCTGAAAACAACATCATAGAAATTGTAAATGCTTGGCAGCTCCACACTGAGCACATTGTCGGTGAAGTCTTGTGCCGACCAGTAGTGTGAAGTGTCGTCGGGATCCTGCAAGCGGAATCGTTGATCGCCAGTGCGTCGTTCGTAAGCTTGCATGGCCTTGATAGAGGCGCGGGAGTGGCCGGGAGTGTCGAACTCCGGAATCACTGTGATGCGTCGCTCCCAGGCGTATGTGATGATACGCTGGTATTCCTCAGCCGTGTAAAACGTGGCGTTGCCGATACGTCCGTTGATGGTGGGTTTCAGGGCTGACGTTTCTTTTAAATCCCAATCGGGGAGTGCATGCCGTCCACCGAATGCGGTAAGTTCAGGCAGCTCCTTGATCTCGAGGCACCACGACTCATCATCGGCAAGATGAAAATGCAAGGTGTTCATTTTCCAGGTGGCCATCAGGTCGATGATCTTGAGCACCTCGTCAACGGTCCGAAAGTCGCGTGCCACATCTAGCATAAATCCTCGGAAGGGGTAGTCGGGCCAGTCCTCCAGCGTCATGGGGTCTAATGATGGGCATTCAGAATCCCCAGCATGGATGGCTTGCGACAACTTCTCCAATGTGACTTGGGCATAGAATGCTCCGTCTTCATCGTCGGCTTCTATGCGGTGCCTTCCATCTGGATTGATGGTGGTGCGGTACCATCCATCGGGATGTGCTCCGGCATGTTCGCTATATGCCATGCTCTTGATCTTGGGTATGATGTCGGTAGCCTGCACTGGATAAGGACGGGCATCATCATCCGAAACTGCCTCTTGTGATGGAAGTTCCAGGAAATGGTGTGTCGTTGGCAGGGGCAGGTCTGGCTTCTTTTTTTGTTGAAGGATGAAAGCGTTGGGAGCCCAGCGTTGACGGGGCAGGGGACGACCATAGTATTTCAGCGTGAGGGTGCCAGCCTGTGGAAGGTCGATATACCACGAAGTGCCTTGGTAATGATGCATCTCAGGGCCTTCTATGAAAGTCTTTCCGTCGAACAGCTCCTGGAACCAAACACGAGAGTCTTTTGGCATGTTGTGTAGCACCAATGTATGTAGCGCTCGTCCGTCGGCTTCTGTTTCGCCTTCGAACCATTCCACCGTTGGCGTCTTCATGCAGGCGGTTACCAATAAGGAAAGAATGATTATCAATGTAGGCTTACGTAGCATGGGTGAAGTGTTTCAGGAGTGAGTAAGAATTTATGCGCAGAGGTCGGCTACGGTCATGCTGGCAGCCTGGATCAGGTCTTGTGGATTGATTTTGAACTGAAGTCCTCGGACACCCGCGCTCACATAGATGATGTCGAACAGCTCGCAGGTCTCATGGATAAAAGTGGGGAAGGGCTTTTTCATGCCTATGGGTGAGCAGCCTCCCCGGATGTACCCTGTCAAGGGTAACAGCTCTTTCATGGGGATGAGGTCGCAGCTCTTGTTTCCAGTGACTTTGGCGGTCTTCTTTAGGTCCACCTCTTCGTTGCCTGGGATGACACAGACGAAATGTCCCGTTTTGTCGCCTTTCAGTACCAGAGTCTTGAACACTTGGTCGATGTCTTCGCCTAACTGGTCAGCGATGTGTTGCGCACCGAGGTCATTTTCGTCCACCTCGTAAGGAATCAGTTCATACTGGATTTTCTTCTGGTCAAGAATCCGGCAAGCGTTGGTTTTGTTGATTTTGTCTTTCGGCATGATGAATTGTTTTTTCTGTGGCGAAGATACGCTTTTTATTTGTATTTTTGCCTCTCGATGATGAAAAGAGAACATGAGATTTACAAAGTGACCCTTATCGGGGGTGCGGTGAACGTGATTCTATTGGCGTTCAAGTTCTTGGCTGGTCTGTTGGGACACAGCTCGGCTATGATTGCCGATGCCTTGCACTCGCTTTCGGATTTTGTGACTGATATCGTTGTGTTGGTTTTTGTCAAGATTAGCCATAAACCTCAGGACAAGTCGCATGACTATGGTCATGGTAAATATGAGACTTTGGCTTTGACTATCATTGGAATTGCCTTGATGGCGGTTGCTTTGGGCATCATCGTGAAAGGAGCGGTGAAAATCGCCGCATGGGCTCAAGGTGAGGTGTTGGAGGCTCCTGGGCTGCTGGCGTTTTGGGCGGCTATTGTGTCAATTGTGCTGAAAGAAGCAGTCTATCGTTATTCCATCATCAAAGCCAAAAGACTGAATTCTAAGGCTTTGGAGGCTAATGCCTGGCACCATCGCAGCGATGCCTTGTCATCGATAGGGACTGCGGTCGGTATTGGTGGAGCTATCTTCTTCGGACAGAAATGGACGATCCTCGACCCGATTGCCTCGGTGGTGGTCGGCGCTTTCATTCTGAAGGTGGCCTTCGACCTGCTGAAAAACGGCATCGGCGATTTGATGGAACAGTCGCTTCCCGAGCAGGTGGAGGATGAAATCGTGAAACTGGTAGCAGGAGTTCCGGGCGTGACGGAACCTCATGACCTTAGAACTCGACGCATTGGTAACCATTATGCCATTGAGCTTCACATCTTGATGGACGGCTCGATCACTTTGAAAGAAGCACACGACAAAGCATCAGAGGTAGAGGATGTGCTTCGGAAACGTTATGGTGAAGAGACTCACGTGGCGGTTCATGTGGAACCGTCTGAAAGATAGTCTTTCATGTATTGTTGTTCATCGGGCGTGATGTGAAATATGCGGTTGATTTCTTGGTCGATGGATTCTAATAAACTGGGGTTGAGTCCTTCGGAAAGCACCCTGTCAACCAATTGTGAGATTGCTGCGTCTTCTTCAGGTGTCACAGATGGAAATGGCAACTTGCATAAGATTCCTTTCAACACTTTCAAGTCTGAACAGTGGATGACATACAGGTATTGATATAGTGTGGAATTCAGAAAGGCCGAAACGCTTTTCACCGACAGCGTCTCCACTTGGGGAATCAAGATGTTCGCACTGTTCAAACATAACCTCTGCTTGTTGTCGTAGGCCACGATGGGATGTTTCGCGATGAAACGGTAAATCAATTTCTCGGGTGCTCTGTAATATTCCTCTTTGGCACATTGCTGGAATCGGTCCGGGGTAAAGACGATGAATTTCCTCTCCGCCATGATTGCGTAAGGCGAGATCTCCTTTCCAGTAACAATGGGCTCTGTTCCTTTTTTCGGCTTGTCCAACAGCATCTTTTTGTTGTTGCCAGTAACGATGCCCAACGCCCATTGGCTGTGTGCCAGGGTGTCGTTGGCTTTTTGCAGCACCTTGTTTTTGATGGATATCTCCAGGGGATGGACATTGCATAATGGGATATCAGTCTGCTCGTTGGAGGTGACTGGTAAACTGATATGGGTGTTGTTTCCTACCTTATAATAATGGTGTGTGACAGGGCATGGAAGCAGTTTGATACTGAAGAAATCGGTAAACACCCCGTCAAAACGTCCTTTGAAAAGGTTAATCTGATGGATGCTGGTTTGATGAAGGATGTAATGACGCACGTCTTTATGGGTGCCAATCTTCAGCAGTGAAGTCGGCAGCAGGAAATGCAAATGCCCTTTAGGCGTAAGCATTTGTATGGATTTCACCAGGAACAAAGAGGCACGCTCTTTTGAGCTGATGCCCGGTACATGGTAGAGTTTTCTTTTGTCTGCGCCCCAAGGAGGGTTGGAATAAATGTAATCGTATTTTCGGTGAAGCAGTTCTGTGGTCTTGTTGGGATTGTCAGTGGAGGTCTCTTTTAGAAAATCGATACAATAAACCTTTGGCAAGAAAGCAATGTCATGATATTTGCACAATAGGTTCACTTTGGCTACCATCACGGCTATCGGGTTGATTTCCAATCCAAATAAGTTGTTTGGGTTCTTGATGCCGGCTCCTAACAAAAAGGCTCCGCTGCCGCAGCAAGGATCGAAAAAGGTGTCATCGTCTTCATATTCCAGCTTTTCCAACATGCTTCTCACGATGTCGGCGTGGGTGTAATACTGACCGGTCTCAATTCGTTCTCCCTCCGTGAGCAAGGATTGGAGGATAAATCCCAGTAGGTCATCGTCTGATTGCCAGATGTGTTCTGGCACTTGGAAATCCAGTTGGTTGCAGTGACGGTAGTCGCCCATGACTTGCTGCACATGAGATGCGTCCATGAGATGAAAGGCATCCAGCTTATGCAGGCATAAGGTGTACATGATGTCGATCACCGGGGCTTCAATACCTGTTACAATAGATAATAAGGTGCTTGCGTCAACCGAGTTGGAATAACTGGCGGCAATCACTCTTTTTTCGGAACGGGTCTTGTTGGCTCTGGTAGTCATGGGATTAATACTGGTACGCTCCGAGGTCGGGGGTGCCGGTTCTGTTTTTTCCATCCAAATCCTGTGGGACGAGGGCACCTAGAGTCGGACTTCCTGCGCCCACTGCGGGTGACAGGATGTCGCTGAGGTGGTAATCGTACGCACGATAGTTGACAAACATCGGGTCTTGGTTGAAGATGCAGTTGGAGAAGCCGGGTTCGTCGTTATGATGTTTCTCGCTTTTGATCAGGCAATGGTCGAAGAGGTAGGTAGTGTCAACTTCAACGCCACTTAGGTTGGTGCCGAACTCTTCTTGGGCGGTTCCATAAACGATGCTGTTTCCCATTTCGAGGTGGAAGGGGTACTCGTAACGCTCTCCCGAGTCCTCGTCATCAGTATAATTATTAAAAAACACAGAAGTGGTGGTTCGTGTGGAGTTCCACCAGTAATTGCCAATGGTACAGTGTGTCAGGAGGTAGTCGCCGCCGTTGACGATGGCCAAGGCATATTGTCCACAATTGTCGATGACGGTGTTGTTCGCTTCGATGGCGTACAGGTTGGAATAAATGCCAATGCCTGTATGATTCTCGACGATGGTGTTGTGTACTCGTAGGGCACTTTGGGTGGGCTTGAAGATGGATTCGGACTGGATGCCGATAAAGGCGTTACGGATGATGGCATGGTCAATCAAATGGTCCGCTCCCGGGCGTCCATCCATGAGCCAGATACGATCCCAAAGGCCTGGTTGGTTCTTGAAGTAGGGCTCCAGCCGGTCGCCCTCGAGAATCACAGGCTGTGTCGCCGACCCCTCCACAATCAGTTGTCCGTCACTCCAAGAGAGAATTCCGCTTTTGTCATGGAAATAGACATGGGTTCCTTCGTGGATGTGCAGGGTGCCGTATGAGTTGATTAAAGCGTAACCGTAAACGACGTAGGGCTTTTCGTTGGTCCAATGGGTGGTCTCGAGGCTGTCGGCCACGATTTTGAAAGGATAACGTAAGCTGGGTATGCTTTGGTCGGCGATGATGTAATGGGCATTCTGTCCCCAAGCGACCAAGTGGATTATTTGCCGGTTTGTGTTCGTGACAAAAAGAATGCTGTCCTCGATGACAAAAGGCGTGTTTTGGTCGTTCGGATCAATGGTTACATTTAAAAAGGTATAGAGGCTGTCGTTAGCAGGAATGGTTTTGTCAGTGAAGTGGATGCCATCCTCACCGTCAACATTCATCCTGAATCGGGAATTGTCGCCACCCATCAACTTGATCTCGCTGATATTGAGGTCTTCTGAATGGTTATTATAGATTTTTAAATGATGTGTTGACGAGCCAAGACTCGTGAAAACAGTATCGAAAAGTATCGTGTCTGCTGAAAAAGCAAGCTTGAAAGCAGGGTCGGAACTGACACTATGTTCTTTCTTACAGGAAGAAAAAACAACGATTAAACAGAAAAAGATGAGAAAAAAATGTTTCATCTGGATAATTTTGGCACAAAATTAGAAATTAAATGGATATTAATAACTATCTTTGCAACCAAATCGTATATTGATGAGGAAAATAAGGTCCTTTTTTTTGGCTTTGACATTTTCCCTTCTCGCTGTTTCGGCTGCGGCACAGTTGCCCAAAGCCCCAGTGGAGATGAAGGGGAAGATTGTCACAGGCGGACATTTTGGAGGAGGCTTTGCAGGGAACTGCCTTCATCTGACGGTCTCACCTCAATAGGTTATCGTCTGTTGCCAGGCTTCGAAGTGGGTACTCGTCTTGGTTATAGCTTCAACTATGTCTTTGACTCCTATTATGGTAACCACTCCATCCATCATGTCGCCTTTGGTGCCTATCTTAACTATGAGGTTTTGAGAGGCGTTTATCTGCATCTGGAAGACGAGGAGTTGTGCAGGCTGACCTTTCAGGGCTTTGCCTCCAACCCGGGTAAGACCTATTGGTACAACAGTTTCTTTGTCGGTGCAGGTTATCGTGATTATATCACCGATACGTCATTTGCTTATATCTCACTGCTTTATAACTTAAGGTGGGATTACGGACAAGTCGGTGAGCTGAGCAGCCCTTACTCTAGTCCCGTGGTCATAAGAGTTGGCTATTGTATCGGTTTGTGAATTTATAAAAAGCAAGTTATCGCAGCTTATGGAGAAAAACAATAATGTCATTAATATAAAGAACAAACGTGCTGAGTATGAGTATTACCTGATGGACACACTCACAGCGGGGTTGGTGCTGACGGGTACCGAGATCAAGTCGATCCGTAACGGTAAAGCCAGCCTTGCCGACGCTTATTGCATGTTCAAAGACCAAGAGATGTTTGTCGTGGGCATGCACATCGCGGAGTATGACAAAGGTACCTACAACAACCACGATCCCAAGCGTGACCGGAAACTGCTGCTCACCGCCAGAGAGTTGCGCAAAATGAAAAACAAGGTCCAGGAAAAAGGATTGACCATCATTCCTGTCCTCTTGTATATCAACGAAAAAGGGTTGGCGAAGCTCGACATCGCACTGGCACGGGGTAAACACTATTATGATAAACGTGAGACACTGAAAACAAAAGACTCCAAACGGGATATTGAAAAGCAATTGAAAGACTATTAATATGAAGAAACTGTTTTTGATGTTGGCGCTGTTTTTCGCCACAACAACACTCGTAGCTCAAGAAAAGATTCAATGGATGGATTTTGAAGAGGCCGTATCCGCCTGTGCCAAAAATCCAAAGAAGATTTTCGTGGATGTATATACTGACTGGTGTGGCTGGTGCAAAAGGATGGACCAAACGACGTTTGCCGATCCTGCCGTGGCCAAGTATATGAACGAAAACTATTATGCAGTCAAGTTCAACGCTGAACGTACTGATACCGTGACCTTCAATGGATATGATTATGTGTTTGTTGTTGGGCCTGACGGAAAGAAAGGCATCCATCAACTGGCAGCTGCCATGCTCCAGAACAAATTGTCATATCCTTCATACGTGCTGTTTAACGAGGAATTGCAGCTGCTTCAGGTCATCCCTGGATATCAGAAAACCGAGGCATTCCTCCCCATTCTTCACTATTTTGGCGAAGATGCGTTCTTGAACTCCACATGGAAGGAGTTTAACGAAGTGTATTCAAAACGTGAACAACCTTGAATAATCATACTGCAGCATAGCTGAAAGACAATTCGATTCAATCGGAATTATTAAACCTAGGGGGATTCTTTCGGTTTTGGTCAAAAAACACGACTTATGCTGCAGTTTTTTATTATCTTTGCAGGCAAATGCTGAAAATGAAAAAAATAGTCGTTTTATTGATGTTGTCACTGCTGATGACGACTTTTTCCTCTTGTCACAAAACTAAGTACTGCCAATGTTATGCTTTCATCGACAATGAGGACATCCCGCTGGGAGAAGATTATTATATGCTCGAACACGGCACATGCAACGACAAAGCAAAAGAAATCGTTGGATGGGGTAATGTGACTTGCCGTGAAGTGGAAGTGGAAGAAGAAGGAGGCAATTGGTTCCTGAATCTCTTCAACAACAACCATAACAATAACAACAATAATAATAACAATAACAATAACAATAACAACAATCATCCAAAATAATTATTTAATTTTATCATCATGAAAAAGTTATTATTCGCTTTTGCCCTGGTAGCTATCGCTATTCTTGGTAGTTCATGTAGTAAAACAAAAGTTTGCGAGTGCACCTATACCGTGAATCTGTTGGGAGGTGAATCTTCATATACTGTCGAGAAAACGATTGAGTCGGGCAGCTGTTCCGATCTGGAGAAAAACGCTGCTTCTTGGAATGTGCCCGGTATCACTGAAGGTTCCATCCACTGCACAAGGAAATAAGTGAGCAAAAATTGCGAAAAGGCGGTGTCACCCGCCTTGATTCTTAAAATCGCCCTCGGACTGGTTTTTGTCGTTTCAGCCGTATTGAAGCTATTCGACATGGACCAGTTCGAGCTTTATATTTACAGCTATCATTTCTTCAGCCTCAACTTTTCTTTCCTGGTGGCTCGAGCCGCTATTATCCTTGAATTGGTGCTCGGAATCGGTCTCGTGTGCAACGTGTTTCATAAACTGATGTGGTGGGGCAGTGTGGCGATGCTGATAGGTTATACGGGACTGCTCATCTATGCTTTGATCTTGGGACGAACGGATAACTGCCATTGCTTTGGTGAGGTGCTTCGTTTTAACCCCACACAGTCTCTTGTGAAAAATGGCTTGTTGATTGTCTTGTTTGTCTTGATTTATCATGTCAAGGATTGGCAGTTCAAAGGAAGATGGGTTGCATTAGCGTCTGTCGCGTTGCTATGCAGTTTGGGTGTCTTTGCTGTCAATCCCCCTGATAATTACACCCCTTCATACGATGAAACCAGCGATTTCCAATCAGCTTTGTTTCAAGAGGCTTTGGTCGAACCTCCCTTGGATTCTTTGGGGCTGACACAAGGTAAAAAGGTGGTCGGAATCTTCTCCGCGGGATGCGATATGTGCAAGATGACCGCAAAGAAATTGAGCTTGATGCAATCGTATTATGGGTTCCCCGAAGAGGATGTCGTTTTTGTTTTTATGGGAACTGAAGATGATGTGAAAAGGTTTTATGAGGAATCTGAATCTATATATTATCAGTATGTTATATATGATAATCTAAAGCGTTTGTTTATGATTAATAACGGATCGTTTCCTTTGTTGGTCATGATGAATAACGGAGTTCCAGTGCAAGTTTGTGGCTTTCGTAACATGAAAGAGGAGGATTTAAAAAAATTTTTTCAATCTAATGATTTGACAAACTAAAATCTTTATTTTTGTAACCCGTTATGAAATACGGTTTTGACAACGAGAAATATCTCAATATTCAGTCCGAACACATCCGCGAGCGGATAGGGCAGTTCGGCAATAAGCTTTATTTGGAGCTTGGAGGCAAACTTTTCGACGACCATCACGCAAGTCGTGTGTTGCCGGGATTTCAGCCCGACAGTAAGTTGCGCATGTTACAGAACCTGAGCGACAGTGCGGAAATCATCATTGTCATCAGTGCCACTGACATCGAGAAAAACAAGATCAGAAGCGACCTTGGCATTACCTACGATGTGGATGTGCTTCGCCTTCGCAATGAGTTTCAGAAACGTGGATTTCTGGTAAGCGGTGTGGTGATCACTCATTATAATGGTCAGCGCAGCGCATCGGCTTTCCATAGCCGGCTTGAACATCTTGGAATCCCTGCGTACTATCACTATCTCATCGATGGGTATCCTCACAATGTTGCTTTGATCGACTCTGATGAAGGTTTCGGGAAGAACGACTATGTGAAGACCACACGTCCTTTGGTCATTGTCACCGCGCCTGGTCCGGGTAGCGGAAAAATGGCGGTATGCCTTAGCCAGCTTTACAACGAGCAGAAACGGGGCGTCAATGCGGGTTATGCCAAGTTCGAGACTTTCCCAGTATGGAGCTTGCCCCTGAAGCATCCGGTCAACATGGCCTACGAGGCTGCCACTGCCGACCTCAACGATGTGAATATGATCGACCCCTTCCATCTGGAGACTT
>JAEEGG010014268.1_pt1 | contig 16847 bp, 9 predicted proteins | sample 9134161 | NCBI WGS metagenome assembly JAEEGG01 (sample SAMN16246543, study PRJNA631951) | gut metagenome | biome: gut microbiome; feature: rumen; material: CR-attached | host: Bos | place: Iran: Karaj | collected 2018-10 | reverse complement strand
GAGCGACCACTGTCGTCATACCACCTTCGAGACTGAATTACAGAAGATTACGTTCGAGCCCTCTATCTTCGAACAGCAGATGCAGGAGGCCTTCAATACTTATATGGAAATGCGCAATACCGTCCATGGCGGCCGCAAACCTGTGACACTGATGGATATGGCTACCATCAGCGGTAAGTATGAGCGCAAAACCGGCAACCTCGACGATATGGAAGTGTCGGACGAGATAAACGCCTGCAGCGTCTATGTGGATGTGGATGTGAACGGCCAGATGGAGAAATGGCTGCTGATGTTCAAGAATGAAACGCACAACCATCCTACTGAAATAGAGCCGTTTGGCGGTGCAGCTACCTGTATCGGCGGCGCTATCCGCGACCCGCTGAGCGGTCGTAGCTATGTATATCAGGCTATGCGTGTGACGGGTGCCGGCGATATTACCGAACCCGTGGATAAGACGATGGAAGGTAAATTGCCACAGCAGGTTATCTCCAAGAGCGCCGCTGCTGGCTATTCATCCTACGGTAACCAAATCGGCTTGGCGACGACGCACGTGCGTGAAATCTATCACGAGGGTTATAAAGCCAAACGTATGGAAGTGGGCGTAGTGGTAGGCGCTGCCCCCGCCGCTTCGGTGAAACGCGAGCAGCCCGTGCCTGGCGACATCATCATCATGTTCGGTGGCCGCACTGGCCGTGATGGTATCGGCGGTGCTACTGGCTCTTCGAAAGAGCATACCGAAAGCTCGTTGGAAGTGTGCGCTGCAGAGGTGCAGAAAGGTAACGCCCCCGAAGAACGCAAGATACAACACTTGTTCCGCAATCCGCAGGCCACGCGCCTCATCAAGAAGTCGAACGACTTCGGCGCTGGCGGCGTGAGCGTGGCTATCGGCGAGTTGGCCGACGGTCTGCTCATCAATCTGGATGCGGTCAAGACCAAATACAAAGGCCTCAATGGTACCGAAATAGCCATTAGCGAGTCGCAGGAGCGTATGAGCGTGGTGGTTGATAAGAACGATGTGGACGAGTTCTTCGAACTGTGCCGCAAAGAGAATATCGAGGCCACTATCATCGCCAAGGTGACCGACGATAACCGCCTGCGTATGACTTGGAATGGTCGGATGATTGTGGACTTAAGCCGCGACTTCATCAATACCAATGGCGTGCGTCCCAATATCAAAGCGACGGTGGCCGCAGTGAAAGAGGAGCCAGCCTATCGTTATGCTCCCGAAAGCTCTGCCTCGTTCGAGAACCGTATGCTGGCCCTGTTGGCTATGCACAACGTGGCTTCACAAAAAGGCCTCATCGAGATGTTCGACGCCACCATCGGTGCCTCTACCGTCCTGATGCCCTTCGGCGGCAAGACACAGTTGAGCGAAACGCAAGTGAGCGTGCAGAAACTGCCTGTGCCCAACGGCAAAACCGACACCGCTTCGTTAGTAGCCTACGGCTTCAATCCCTACATCTCATCGGCATCGCCATTCCACGGCGCCATGTACGCTGTCATTGAGTCTATTGCCAAGATAGTGGCCGCCGGCGGTGATTACCATCGCATCCGCTTCTCGTTCCAGGAGTATTTCGAGAAGTTGGGTAAGGATGAAACCAAGTGGGGCAAGCCCTTCGCTGCTCTGCTGGGCTCCATCTATGTGCAGAATAAGTTCCATTTGCCCTCCATTGGCGGAAAAGACTCTATGAGTGGTACTTTCAAGAATTTGCATGTGCCGCCCACACTTATCTCTTTCGCCGTTACCACGGGCAAGGCTTCGCAAATCATCTCTCCCGAATTCAAGAAAAAAGGCAACTATATCTATTGGATTAAAGATACGAAGGCTGTGCCGTTCCATCCTGATACCGACCGCCTGAAACAGGTGTTCGACTATATGCACGAGCAGATTCTGAAGAAGAATATTGTGTCGGCATTCACGCTGCAGTTTGGCGGTGCTGCCGAAGCACTCTTTAAGATGAGTGTCGGCAACGGCTTGGGCTTCAATGTGAACACACAAGAAGACCTCTTCTCGTACGGCTACGGCAGCTTTATCGTTGAGTCGCCCGTGGCTCTCGATTCCGAGTTCGCTGTGTTGTTGGGCAAAGTGGATGACCAATATGTTATCAATGGCGAAACGATTGATAAACAGAAATGTATGGCTGCGTGGACTGGCACTTTCGGCCAGATTTATCCCGCCACAGCCAAAGCCAGTGCGCGTCCCGCCGACATGCCCGCCCCGCACGAGGCCAACACGACCACAGTGCCGCAGACAGTGGAGACACCCGAAGTGCTGCTGCCTGTATTCCCCGGCACCAACTGCGATTACGACACCGCCCGCGCCTTCAACGATGCTGGCGCCCACTCAACGATATTCGTCTTCCGCAATCTCAACGAAAAAGAGATTACCGACTCTATCCGTGAGATGGCAGACCTGCTCGACCGCTCGCACATACTGGCGCTCAGTGGCGGCTTCAGCTCGGGTGACGAACCCGACGGCAGTGGTAAGTTCATCGCCAATGTGCTGACTAACGCCACCGTGAAAGCAGCCGTAGAACGCTTGCTGGCACGCGGCGGACTGATTGTCGGCATCTGCAACGGCTTCCAGGCTCTTGTTAAGTCGGGCTTGCTGCCGTTTGGCCAAATTGGCTCTGTTACAGCCGATTCGCCCACATTGACGCGCAACGACATCAACCGCCACGTTTCCCATATCACCCATACGGTGGTTAATTCGGTGAAGTCGCCCTGGCTCACATCATTCCAGTCGGGCGAAGTGCACCGTGTGGCTATCAGCCATGGTGAGGGTAAGTTCGTGGTATCGGAAGAACTGGCTAAGCAACTGTTTGCCAATGGTCAGGTGGCCTTCCAGTACTGCGATGGAGACGGTCGTGCTACGATGGATCCTGTGTTCAACCCCAACGGCTCTTATTATGCTATCGAAGGCATCGTTTCGCCCGACGGTCGCATCTTGGGCAAGATGGGCCACAGCGAGCGTAAAGGCGAGAACCTCTACAAGAATATCGACGGCAATAAGACGCAGGATATCTTCGCCAATGCCGTGAAATATTTCCGCGGTCGATAGTCGATAGCGTATCCGGCGGACAAAAACAGAATCTTATGAGGAAAATTGGTTGGCTTTTCTTCCTTCTCTTGCTTTGTCCGCTGGCGGAGGCGCAATCCTATGACTTTGGTTTCCAACGCGATTTGAGCGTGCCTGTCATGCAACAGGGCCGACAACTGGCCTGTCCGTGGGCTGGTGGCATGAACTCGGCGCACATGTCGGAAATCGACCTGAATGGCGACGGGAAAAAGGATCTCTTCGTCTTTGAAAAGAACGGCAACCGCATACTGACTTTTCTGAATACTAACTCGGGCTATCGTTTTGCTCCTGAGTATGTTGCCTGTTTCCCTGCTTTGCACGACTGGGCCATTTTGAAGGATTATAACCACGACGGTAAAGAGGACATTTTTACCTATGGCATGGCCGGTATTAGCGTGTTTCAGAATGTGTCGGACACAGTGCTGAAGTTCAAACTGGTAACCAAGCAGTTGGAGGCGTTTTATTATAACGGAATGAGCAATATTTACGCTTCGCCCGATGACTATATGGCGATTGAAGATGTGGATGGTGATGGCGATATTGATATTTTAAATTTCTGGTTATTAGGTAAATATGTTCACTATATCAGGAATTATGCAGTAGAAAATGGGCAGGGGGAGGAGTTCGCTTTCAAGTTGGAGGAGGAGTGCTGGGGCAAGTTTGCCGAAGGGGAGAGCAATAATGAAATTACTTTGAATATCTCTTGCGAGGAGAAGGGTGATGACAATGGGGCTCCGAAGCATGTGGGCTCGTCTATCTTTGCCCGCGACCTGACGGGCAACGGCTTGACTGACATTGTAGTAGGTGATGTCGATTATCCTAATCTTATCTTGTTGAAGAATGGTGGTACGCGCGAAAAAGCACTGATGACAGCCATTGACACGGCCTTTCCTAATGCTTCAATGCCTGTCAATATATTCTCTATGCCAGCCATCACCTTTGTGGATGTGGATGGCGATGGGGTAGAAGAGATTATTGTCTCTCCGTCAGATCCCTCGCTCATCAAATCGCAGAATGTGGAGAGTGTGTGGCTCTATGCAAAAGACTCACTTACAGGACGCTATGAACTGCAAAACAAGTCTTTTCTGCAGGAGGATATGATTGATGTCGGCGGCGGCTCCTATCCAGTGCTTTACGATTGGGATGGCGACGGCTTGCAAGACATCTTTGTCGCCAATTATGGCACGCTCGATAGTGCTTGGTTTGAGTTTGGCTATCTGAAAACGGCCTATTCGTCGTCTGTGGCCTATTACCGCAATACGGGCACGGCGGCGGCTCCAGCGTTTGAGCTCGTTACGGCCGACTTTGGCTCGTTGCGCCAGTATGGCCTGCAGGCGCTCTATCCCGCATTGGGCGACTTTAACGGAGATGGGCGCACCGACCTGCTGTGCGGGCAGCGCGACGGCACACTGCTGTTGGTGGCCAACATGGGTTCAGCCGACGCACTGGCCTTCGCTGCGCCGCAATTCAATTATGGCCAGATAGATGTGGGCGACTTCAGCACACCGTGCTATTTCGACTTGGATGGTGATGGCCAAAATGATCTACTCATCGGCAACCGCCGTGGCCATATTGCCTATTATCGCAATACGTCTAGCTCAGATATTCCTCAATTTGAGTTGGTTACCGATACGCTCGGTGGTGTGGATGTGCGCGATTTTGAGCTCTCCTATTTCGGCTTTGCCGTGCCTTGTTTCTTCCGTAATGCCCAGAACCAGACGATTTTGTTCTGTGGTAATGAGCAGGGCTATGTCTCTTATTACAAGGATATTGACGATAATCTTGACGGCACCTTCATGCTGAAGCAGTCGGCCCTGTTCGAAGTGCACGATCGCCGCAAGTACGACATTGATGAAGGTTGCCGTGTGGCGCCCGCCGTGGCCGACCTCAATGGCGACGGCTATCCCGACCTGCTGGTGGGCAACTATGCCGGCGGCATCGCTTGGTACAAAGGCACTACGCCGCCCGGTGATGAGGTGGCCATTCCGCAATATTCGGCTAGTACGATTACTGTTTATCCCAATCCTGCCACATCACACGTTAGGGTTGCCATGGATTATGGTTGCGACAAAGTGCTTATTCTCAATTTGCAAGGTCAGTGCGTTGGCGAACAACAGATTGCCAACGGCTCTTTCTCGGTGGCCAATCTGCCCGCAGGTATGTATATCCTTCGGTTTTATCATCGCCAGTCGGTTGTGGGTACCGCCAAACTGGTTAAGAATGGATAAATCCACAAAATTCCGTTGAAAACATTTTTGTGACGCCCCTTTTTTAGTTGTAAAAATCATTACCTTTGCACATTATCATTGGTAGTGTAGGCATGTGCCGTTGCTAAATTTTGATTTTTATGAAGGAAGAAGATCTCGATAATTTGAACGAAGAAGAACAACAACCTGTTGATTCAGAGGTAGAACAATCATCCGATTTGCATAATATCGTCTATGTCCAGTCGATGTTTAAAAACTGGTTTTTGGACTATGCTTCCTATGTTATTCTCGACCGTGCCTTGCCCGATGTATATGATGGCCTAAAACCTGTTCAGCGCCGTATTCTGCATTCAATGAATGAGTTGGAAGATGGTCGCTTTAACAAGGTGGCCAACATTGTGGGTAATACGATGAAATATCACCCGCACGGCGACAGTTCCATTGCTGGCGCTTTGGTGCAAATAGGACAGAAGCAGTTGGTAGTCGATACACAAGGTAACTGGGGTAATATCCTTACAGGTGACCCCGCCGCCGCTCCGCGTTATATCGAAGCCCGCCTGACACCATTCGCCAAAGAGGTTGTCTTCAATGCCAAAACTACAGAATGGCAACGTTCGTACGATGGTCGTAACAAGGAGCCTATCGCGCTGCCTATCAAGTTCCCCTTGCTGTTGGCACAGGGCGTGGAAGGTATCGCTGTGGGCTTGGCAACGTCCATCCTGCCGCACAATTTCAACGAGTTGCTCGATGCGTCGGTGGCCATTCTCGAGAATCGTGATTTTGAAATCTATCCCGACTTCCCGACCGGCGGTTCGCTCGAGGTGACCAAATATAACGATGGCCTCCGTGGTGGCAAATTGCGCTGCCGCGCCAAGATTACCATCAAGGATAACCGCACGCTGGTAATTACGGAAATACCTTTTGGTACGACCACTACCGACTTGATTAACAACTCGATAACGCCCGCTATCGAAAAAGGCAAACTCAAAATCAAGAAGGTGGATGACAATACGGCTAAGACCGCCGAAATTTTGCTTCACCTGATGCCTAATGTTTCCCCCGACCAGACGATAGATGCGCTTTACGCTTTTACCGACTGCGAGAAAACCTATTCGCCAAACTCCTGCGTCATTTACAACGGACATCCCGCATTCCTGTCGGTGAAGGAAATCCTTAAGATAAACACCGAAAATACGGTTAAATTGCTGCAGCGCGAACTGCAAATCCAATTGCAAGAACTGGAAGACCAGTGGCACTGGATATCGCTTGAGAAACTTTTCTTCGAGAAAGAAATCTATAAAGAACTTGAAAATAAGGACTACGACCTCTGGGAAGACCAGGTTACGGGCATCGAACGGCGCTTCGACCCGTATCGCAAACTGCTGAAACGTGAGATTACGCGCGAGGATGTGCTGAAACTGTGCGAGAAGCCTGTCCGCAAGATTTCCAAATTCGATATCAAGAAGGCTGAAGACCAGATTGCGGCCATCGAACTCGACATCGACGAGGTGAAAAACCATCTGGAACACCTTATCGATTACTCAATTAACTATTTCAAGCAGATTAAGAAAAAATACGGCAAAGGCCGTGAACGTAAAACCGAAATCAAGACCTTCGACAATATCGTGGCAACGACGGTGGCAGTGGCCAATCTTAAGTTGTATGTCAACAGGAAAGAAGGCTTTGTGGGCACCAACCTCAAGCGTGATGAGATGGTGGAATATGTGGGCGACTGCTCCGATATCGACGACATCATTGTTTTTGGCGAGAATGGTAAGTTCGTAGTCAAGAAGGTGTGCGATAAAGTGTTCATTGGCAAGGATATAATCCATGTGGAAGTGTTCAAGCGTAACAACGACCGCGTGGTCTTCAACATGGTCTATTCCGACGGCAAGAACGGCAGCGCCATGGTGAAACGATTCTCTATCGGTGGCGTGACCCGCGACAAGGAATATGACCTCACTGCCGGCAAACCCGACTCCAAGGTGCTCTACCTGACTTCGAACCCCAATGGCGAAGCTGAAAAGATTAAGGTTTACCTCAAGCCGAAGCCGAAGATGAAAAAAACGCAGTTCGATTTCGACTTTAGTACACTGGCTATCAAGAGTCGTAGCTCGAAGGGTAACATCTTGTCGCGCAACCCTGTGCGTAAAATCGAGATGAGTGAAAAGGGCGTTTCGACACTGAGTGCCATCAATGTCTATTACGATGCTACCGTGATGAAACTCAATAATGATGAGCGTGGTGAGTTGCTGGGCGCCTTCAAGGAAGATGACAGAATTATAGCCGTTTATAAGTCTGGATATTACAGAATTACAGGCTACGACCTCTCCACTCACTTTGACGATGACCTGCTGATCATCCGCAAGTTCCATCCCAATAGAATTATTACGGCCGTTTATTATAACAAGAAGGATAAACAATACATTATCAAGCGTTTCCAACCCGAATTGACGGAAAAGAAGATCGACTTTATTCCTGTTGATAAGGACATCCGTTTGGAATTTGCTTCCATCGACTACCTGCCGCAGATTGAGGTGAAGTATCATCTGAAAGATCCAAAAGGTATTCTGACAGAGGTGGTTAATGTGGCTGAATTTGTGGATGTGATGAAAGTGCGCGCCAAAGGTAAAGTGCTCCGCTTCGGTACGGTGACGGGCGTCAAATTGCTCGAGCCGCTGCCTGATCCCGAGGAGATGCTGGCAGCTGAGGCAGAGGTGGAAGAGCCGGTAGAAGAACAGGATGATGATGCCGACGGCGTTATAGAGAATATTGACGATGCCGTGGCCAAAGAACGTTTCGACATGGAAGAGGATATTCTTCCCGTTTCGAAAGATGATAATGATGATACTGACGGTGAAGGAGAACAGTTGTCGCTGTTTTAAAAGCCGTAACGATGAGTCGCAATCCGTTGTTTCTTCGTAGGTTATATGTGTCGTCAGCGCTGTTTGTCGCGCTGGTGGCTCTGATGTTGCTCATACATGCCTGCCAACCCGAAGAGGATGTCTGGCAGCCGACGCCGTACCATTTGCAAATACCACGATTTTTCCCGCAACAGCTCAATATCCCCGACGACAATCCGCTGACGGTCGAAGGCGTCGAGTTGGGCCGCTATCTGTTCTACGACAGTCGCTTGAGTGGCTACATGGGCACCAATCCCGATTCTATGTTGTCGTGCGCTGACTGCCACGCCCAAGCGCATAATTTTGATGTGGGCACCGATAATCCGCGCTTCCCTGGAGGCGTGACTTACGGCCTGTCGGGCACGCCGACCCCACATAGCCCTATGCCGCTGGTGAATCTGGTATTCAACCATAACGGTTACTTCTGGAACGGCATGATTCACAAGGATAACCCTGATCCGAACCGTCGCTCATTGGAAAATGTCGTTACGATGGGCATCCAAGCACCCCATGAAATGAACAGTACTGTCGAGCGCGCTATCAATGCGTTGAAGCAAGTGGATTATTATCCGCCAATGTTCAAAAAAGCATTTGGCACTGAGGAGATTACACAAGAGCGTATCGAGAAGGCAATTGCCCAGTTTCTGCGTGTATTGGTCTCTGCCGACTCCAAATTCGACCGCTATTTGCGTGGTGAAGAGCAACTGTCGCCACAGGAACTGCGTGGCTATGTGCTATTTACAACCGAAGAAGGAGCCGATTGTTTCCATTGCCACGGCAGTGACGGTGTCCCGTTGTTTACCACTAACGAATTCTACAACAATGCTTTGTCGGCCACGCACGACGATCCGCGCGACCGTTATGCTGTGACGGGCAAACCGAGCGACCACGGGGCATATCGCGCCCCGTCGTTGCGCAACGTGGCGGTGTCAGCGCCCTACATGCACGACGGCCGCTTCAAAACCTTGGACGAAGTGCTGGAATTCTATAACACGGGTCTGGTCAATTCGCCCTACGTGCATCCCTATATGCACAAGATTGACGAGGGTGGGCGACATCTGACGCCTACGCAAATCGCCGATTTGAAAGCCTTTATCCTGACGCTGACCGACGACGCGTTTTTAACCGATCCGCGCTTCGCCAAACCCGATAAATTGAACACTAAAAAATAAAAAGTAAGACATTTTTCGTATGTTTATTTTTTTTATCTTTGCAACCGATTGTAAAAAGTGATAATTAATTCTATAAATCATACTTTATGAAAAACATTACAAACAATGCGAAACAGGCCAAACTGACTATGTTGTTGAATGTGTTGGTGTTGGTCTTCTTCATCATTTCCATGGTTTTTCTTTTGAATTTTGACAAGAAAAACAGAGCTATGCTGACCGAAAAACCCACCTATGAGTTTTATCAGGATGCCCTCCGTAATGCTGAGCAGCCCTTGAAACAGCATACCGCCGAGTTGGACTACTATAAAGTGAAAATGGATACGTTACAGGCTAATAAACCTGAAGCTAAGAATAAGAAGGAGATGAAAAAGTGGCAGGAAGAGGAAAAACGTATCAGCGGCATTTTGGAAGAAAAAGAGGCCCAGTTGGCATCGACCGATTCGACTATCGCAGTTGCCAAAGCCACTTTCGAGCCTGTTGAGGCCGAATATCACCAGTTTGAAAGCGATATGGCTTCCGCTAAGACCACTTTCAAAATTATGATGTGGATTACCATTCTTCTCCTGATTGTGAAAATCGCTTGCTTCGCATGGTGGAACTATAAAAACTCATTGAATATTCACGAGGTTGCTCCCTGGATGAAGAAAGGCAACAAGCCCTTCTGGGCATACCTGGGCTGGATTATCCCGGTTTACAATTTTATCAAACCATTCTCATTCTTTAGTGAGATTTGGGACGAAACCACTTACGTGCTCAACGATAAAGAAATCGTGGCAAGCAATCCCGAAGAGGATAACGAGTTTGTACTTGGCATTTGGTGGTGCTTCCTCTTGATTTCAGTCCTCATCATCTCTTGGTTCTTGCATTCCACCTTCTTTACTCAAGGTGCTATGTTCTTGAAACTGAACCATACAGGTGTCGCTATTGCCGCCATCATTTGCTGGGCCGTTTATCTCCTGTTAGAAGTTTACATCATTAGAAAATATAATGAGTTAAACAAGAAAATGGTCGATAACAGCGACAAATTCTAAAGAACAGACAACATTTTAGATAGATAAAGGTCGGATGAAAAGTCCGACCTTTTTTTGTGATATTTTAGCGCTCAAGGCGGTGCTGAAATGAACAATGAAGTGTTGGAAAAACTTATGAACAAAAGCGAACGGCTACAGACTAATATGGTATTTTTGTACGTTAAACTCAAAAGTTAAGTTTTAATATAAAAACCAAATCTATGAATGTACCTTTTTTGTTGCAGGCTCCTATTGATTCGCTGGGCACCGTTGCTCCAGAACCTGTTGTTGAAAAGATTAGTATCATGCAGCTGGTCTTCGACCCGAGCAGTTTGTGGATTATGATTCCCTTGATGCTGATGTTGGCCGCCGCTATCTATATTTTTGTAGAGCGTCTGCTTACCTTGAACAAGGCTGCTGTGGAAGAAAAGAACTTTATGAACAATATTCGTGATTTCATCCATGAAGGCAAACTGGAGTCGGCATTGGCTCTTTGCAAAGGTAACGACACACCTCTGGCCCGCATGATTGAAAAAGGCGTTTCGCGTATCGGCAAACCGCTGAACGATATCAATACCGCCATCGAAAATACGGGCAAACTGGAAGTGCAACGCCTCGAGAAGCGTGTCTCTATCCTGGCCACTATCGCAGGTGCCGGTCCTATGCTGGGATTCCTCGGTACGGTTGTCGGCATGGTTATCGCGTTCCATACAATGTCCGCTAATCCTAACAACTTGAATATTGCCGACTTGGCCGGCGGTATCTATACGGCTATGATTACCACCGTCGCAGGTCTGATTGTTGGCGTTGTTGGCTATGTATGCTATAACATTCTCGTTTCCCGCATCTCGCAAGTGGTCTATATGCTCGAAGCCAAAACTACTGAGTTTATGGATCTTCTGCACGAACCGGTTTAATCCTTAAAAGCGAAAGTCATGGCAATTCAAATGCAAAATAAGAGAAGTGCAGAGTTCAGCACCTCGGCCATGTCCGACTTGGTGTTCCTCTTGCTCATCTTCTTCATGATAACCTCTACGTTGGTGGCTCCCAATGCCATTAATCTGTTGCTCCCTAAGAGCAATTCGGGTAAGCAGTTGGGATCCCGCAATATCGAAGTCTATATTGATGCGGACAAGAATTACTATGTCAATCCCGAAGGCTCGCAAGCCGCACCTGTGGCTTACGAAGATTTGTTACCCGCATTGATGCAGGCCGCTGCGCAGGATAAATCGGAGCAACGGACCGTGATACTGCGTTCCGATAAGAGTGTGCCCGTTGAGAATGTAGTAGCCCTGATGGATGTGCTGAATGTGATGAACGAGTCGTTCGACGAAGCAAACAGATATAAGATACTCCTTGCCACTGAGGCAAAATAGGATTGTTGTATGAGTGAGGAAAAGAAAAATAAAACGATAGCCGCATCGGTAACAACCGCAGTGATGATAGCATTGCTGCTGATGATGCTCTTTTGCGGTCTCAGTTATCAGAATCCACCACCACCAGCCAAAAAGGCTATCCTGATTGAACTCTCAACCATGGGGGGCGGTGGAGGCGGTGGTAACGAGGCTCCTTCACAACAAAAGCAGACGCACGGTAGCGCTGAGAATATCGTGACGCAGAACAGCGAAGATGCCCCGACAATTCCGCGTGGCGACAAGAAAACCACCACTAATAAACCGACCGTGGTTGAACCAAAACCCGACCAAAATTCGATGTATCGAGCTGGACGCGGCGGCGGTAATGGCGGTGGAACAGGCACTGGCTCAGGTAGCGGTACGGGCTCTGGCATCGGACCAGGCGAGGGTAGTGGCTCAGGTGGCGGTATTGGCTATGGTACTGGTACCCGCGGCTATACCTATATGCCCGACCTTACAGTGAACGAGGCGGGTACTGTTTATGTTGAAGTGCACATCAGTGCCGACGGTAAAGTCGTAGACGCCCGAGTGATCAATAATAGCAAATATCCTACAACCATCACCAATTCGCGCATCCAGGCCGATTGTGTGGCAAAGGCCAAAACTGCCAAGTATAAACCGGGCAAAGAAGAACTCCGTATCATCGTCTTCAAGTAGCCGCTATGGATAGTGCACATTCTTTGCGTGGCCGCTTCAATCGTTCTTTCTTTCTGCAGATGGGAAGCAAGTGGGTGCTTGCTGCTATCCTTCTTTTTAGCGCTTGCCTGCTGCTGCGCATCTATACGGCAGTCCGCTTTTCGTTGCTGCCCCATGCCGACATCTCAGTATGGTCCTCCGTATTTTTCGGCTTCGGCTTTCTTGATGTTTTCTTCATTCTGCGCGTGCTTTTGTTTTCCATTGTACCATTCTTTCTGCTCTCTTTGCTGTCGGTCAGAGTCGCTCATATCACTTTTACTGTTTTTACATATATCTACTCTTTTCTATATCTGTGTCTGGTAGAGTATTTTGCCATAACGAAATTGCCGTTAGATCATGTGGTGATGGAGTATTCTCCTGCTGAATTGGTCGGTATTGTGAGATGGTCAACAAGCTTTTCGCAGACTTTTTGGATATTTGGGGTAGGATTTGTTGTTGTGACAATGGCTCTGACTGCTATCTATTTCTTATTCAATAAAATTAAAATTTCTCAATGGCCTATTTGGGTGCTTTTGTCGGCTTCGATATTAGTGGCTCCTTATCCCTATAAATCCATGTTGTATAACGAAGCGGTTCATTCGTCTATGCGTGGTTATTATTTGTCGCTGAACCAATTTTCCTACACTTTACATAAGATAATCGACTATAACAAAGCATTTTCCCAAAAGCTGACAGCGCAAGATGTGGAGGATGCTACGACTCGTTTCCGCCAGCTTTTTCCTGAACGTAGTTATGCAACCCCGCAATATCCATTTTTGCGGCGCAGCGATGATGCCGATGTGCTGGGACCATTCTTCCGTCCAACTTCCAACGGACTTCCGCCCAATATTGTGGTAGTTGTCATCGAGAGTTGGGGCAAGGAGCTGTCGGGTGTGGTGAATCCTGTGCTTTCGTTTACACCGTTCCTCGATAGTTTGGCATCTGTGGGACTGCATTGGAAGAATTGCCTTGCGACCACAGAGCGTACTTTTGGTGTGTTGCCATCTCTCTTTGCGTCAGCACCATACGGCGATAGGGGATTCGCTAATTCGTATGTTCCCATTCCAGAACATCGTTCGCTGTTTCTCGATTTGAAACAGAATGGCTATCGCTCCGCTTTCTTTTATGGAGGAAACGCTTCGTTTGATGGACAAGACAGATTCCTGTATAGCAATGGCATCGATTATATCATGTCGGCTGATAAGGATAATCTAAATCCGAAGAATAAGCAACTTTTGATTGATAATAACCGTTGGGGCGTGGATGATAAGGAGATGTTTGCTGCGGCCCAGACATACCTGAAGCAGCAACCGGAGCAAGCGCCGTATATTCATGTGTACCAAACTTTGACGACACACGAGCCCTTCGTCTTTGAAGAATTGGATGTGTATGTTGAAAAAGTAAAGGCCCTATTTAAGGCTCATGCTAAAGAGTTGGAATCACAACCTGTTGAAATGGAGTTGGTTAAGGCTAATATGGATGTCTATGCCGCCTATCTTTATATGGATGATTGCATTAGAAATCTCGTTGCCTATTACCGCTCGCAAAAGGATTTTGAGAATACCATTTTTGTCTTTACCGGTGATCATCGTATTGGTGGACTGATGAATAACAATCCGTTACAGGTCTATCATGTTCCGTTGACGATTTATTCACCTTTGTTAAACGAGGGGAGAACAATGGAAGCGGTGGTTTCGCATGCCGATATAACTCCATCTTTGAATGCATATCTTTCTCATAATTATCAATATACAATTGATGATAAATGCGCTTGGCTGGGTGAGTCGCTGGATACTACTACCGCTTTTGTGTGCAAAAAACGGATGGCCTTTATGCGTAATAATCGTGATATTGTAGAATGGCTTCATGGAGATAAGCTTTTGGTTGGCAGAAGATTGTATAAAGTGGAAAGGGATTTGCAGACCAAACTTATCGACGATAAGAAATGCTATGAGCAGATGTGCCAGGAATTGAACGATTTCAAAATTGTCAATCATTATGCGGTGAAAAATGATTTGTTGTGGTTGGATGAATTGGCTAACAAGAAACTTCTTTGCCATTATCAGTTTGATTTTGATGAAGTTGTGCCGGAATATTACCACGAGATTATTCGCACTGCACGCGATGGTAACCGTTATGCTATTGCTGATGAGCAACATCCGTATTTGCCATTGATGTTGCCTTTAACTTTGCAAGAAAATTGCGAGAAGATGTTTTTGGAGTTCTCATTTGATGTGAAATTGTCGAAAAAGATACTTTCTGCTTTGCCAGAGATTATGGTTCACATTTCTGATGGCGAAGGTGATGATTTTTATCAAGAATATGATTTCCGAGTTTTAGTTGATGAACCGATAAGTACGAAAAAATCAATGCACTGCTATCTGAAGACGACTTTGTATTTGAAGGATAAGTGTTTGAAAGGCAAAACGATGAAAGCAGTGCTTTGGAGCAAAAAAGGGGCGTTACTGGAACTGGATAATTTGGATACGCGTATAGAAATTCAAAATTAACACGATGAAAAGGTCCTTATTATATAATATTGTATCAATTCTCATTTGTCTTTTGTTGTTTTCTTGCAGCAAGCAACCCGATTATCAGTATGGTGAAAAGGTTTGGGTGCACCGGGCGAATGAGATGGATAAGGCTCGTGCGTTGCAATATCAGTATGCGGGGTTGGAAATAGATGTTTTTTATGATGCTGAACAAAAGTGTTTTATGATAAAGCACGACGTGAATGAGGATCCTCTACTTTCGCTTAACCAATGGCTGGACAGTTTGGAGAACCGTTCTCAAATCGGGCTGTGGCTGGATTTGAAAAATCTGACTCCTGAAAATAAGGCTGATATTGTGAATGCGTTGTTGCATGTAAGAGGTCAATATAAGCTGAAAGGGAAGATTATTGTGGAGTCAATGTCTTATGATTGTTTGAAAGATATTGAAAGGCAAGGTTTTGATATTAGCTATTATATTCCTCCTTTCAATCCGGAGGAGGAAGATTCTTTGTTAGTTGAGCAAATGAATGACAGCATAGCCAAAGTGACAAGTCAATATCATATACCTACTATTTCGGGCTATTATTATCAATATGAATTTATGAAAGCGAATTTTCCATCGCTACATAAACTGCTGTGGTATCATCCGTACGATGAGGCGCTCCGCAATCATTATATTGAGATAGCCCAAAACGACCCCATGGTCGATGTATTATTGATAGGGGTTGCCGAGTGGTAATTTGATCGGTTTTTGCCCTAAGTTTCCAAAAAACTTCCAAATTTGCGCGGTGTTTTCTCTCAAAAACTGCCAAAAAAGCCCCTGAAAGGTGTCATTTTTTCAAGTTTTTCAACAGAAGTTCTGATTTGTTTGAATTTTATCGGAGTGATTTACAGGCAAATGCGAAAAAAAGTGAAAAAAAGTTCATGAGGGTGTTGCGAAGAAAGAAAAAGGTGGTATCTTTGCAATCCCAAACGAACGGAAAAGTGAGTGGAAGGAAGAGGGGTCGTTTGGCAGTTCTTTGAAAGAATGGAATGGATGTAGCAAACAGCTCGAAGATTTTTTTGAGACGCAGCGATAAAGTCGGGACAGACAAAAAAGCAAAAGAAATTATTTAGGATGGAGAGTTTGATCCTGGCTCAGGATGAACGCTGGCGGCAGGCTTAATACATGCAAGTCGAACGGTAAGGTCCGAGGTAGCAATACCGAGGATACACGAGTGGCGCACGGGTGCGTAACGCGTATGCAACCTACCTTTGACTGGAACATAACGTTGAGAAATCGGCGCTAATATTCCATGTGGTTATGACCCGGCATCGGGATGTAACTAAAGATTTATTGGTCAAGGATGGGCATGCGTATCATTAGCTAGTTGGCGGGGTAACGGCCCACCAAGGCGACGATGATTAGGGGTTCTGAGAGGATTACCCCCCACACTGGAACTGAGACACGGTCCAGACTCCTACGGGAGGCAGCAGTAGGGAATATTGGGCAATGGAGGCAACTCTGACCCAGCCATGCCGCGTGCAGGAAGACGGCCCTATGGGTTGTAAACTGCTTTTATCGTGGAGTAAACCCGGTCACGTGTGGCCGGTTGAGAGTACACGAGGAATAAGTATCGGCTAACTCCGTGCCAGCAGCCGCGGTAATACGGGGGATACGAGCGTTATCCGGATTTATTGGGTTTAAAGGGTGCGCAGGCGGACCGGTAAGTCAGGGGTGAAAAGTCGGGGCTCAACTCCGATCGTGCCTTTGATACTGCCGGACTGGAGTGCGATAGGCGTGGCCGGAATGTGGTGTGTAGCGGTGAAATGCTTAGATATGCCACAGAACACCGATCGAGAAGTCAGGTCACGAGTTCGCAACTGACGCTCATGCACGAAAGCGTGGGGATCA
>JAEEGG010014267.1_pt1 | contig 16847 bp, 10 predicted proteins | sample 9134161 | NCBI WGS metagenome assembly JAEEGG01 (sample SAMN16246543, study PRJNA631951) | gut metagenome | biome: gut microbiome; feature: rumen; material: CR-attached | host: Bos | place: Iran: Karaj | collected 2018-10 | reverse complement strand
CAGTTGGGGTTCTCGCGGCCGTTGGTCTCGAACTCTTCAATCATCTCGTCAAGCAGGTAGCGCTCTTTCTTGGGGAGTGTGAAGGAGTAGATGTCGCAGCGCCATTTCAGGGGCTTTCCCTCTTTCAGAATGTTGCGCTCCTGGCCGAGGCTCTTGGTCACCTCCACCCCGTGGTCGATGACATCGGTCATCTGAAAGCCCATCTGCTTCTCAATATCCTTTACGGACTGGGCCGTGGCTGTCAGCGTGACGAGTAGCAGGCTCGCCGTCATGATGCTTTTCATTATTTCTTTCATAGTTGTATTGGTGTTTTGGTTAGAATGCGATGATGGGTTGTGCAGGTGTCGCTTCTTCCTCCTCGAAGCTGATGGCGTATGCCCGCAGCGCCTCGGCCTGCGCCTGTCGGCGGTAGGCTACCTGCAAGGCGGCTTCAGCCAGATAGATGTCGGCGAGGGCCTGACGTTCTGGCGGTACGATGCTCGTAGCTTCGATAGGGTCCTGTGTCGGGGCCTCAGGGCTGTGGGGCATCTCAGCCACAAGTTCTGGCATCGGCACTCCTTCCTGTGGGTCATGGCGAGCAGCCCTCCCACTCCCTCGTTGGCGAGGGGTGAGGGGTGGGGGCAGCATCTTCTTCCTTTGTTGTTGCTGAGCATCTGTCTGTGGAGTCTGGGGCACAGCCCCTACCTCTGGCCTCTCAGATGAGGGCGAGGGTTGCACGTCGGGCTTCTTGGCCATGAGGAGTTCCATGGCACTTCCTTTCTTGGGCTCCACACGATTATTATCATGCAGCGCCAACAGCAGCAGCATACTGGCAGCAACGGCGGCGATGGCTGCGTACCATCGGTGGCGCTGGGGCTGACCAACCTGCGGCTGCCCCTCTATCCGCTTCATCACCCGCTCGGTGAAGTCGGCGGGCACCTGCGGCTGCGTGGCCTCGAACGAGGCCCGGAGTTTGTCGTATCGTTTAGTTTCCATATTCCTTCAGTTTAATATATTGACAGAGTTTCTTGCGGATGCGGTGCAGACGGGTGGCCAGCGTGCCGGCGTCGGTGTCGGTGACTTCGGCGATGACGGCCAGCGGCTGCTGCTCAAAATAGTGCTGTTGCACCAGCATACGCTCCGTGGGCGGCAGTCGGTGGATGGCCTCTATGAGCAGTCGGATGCGTCGGTCGTCGTCGGTGTCCATCACGCTGTCGGCCTCGTCGTCGGGTATGGCCTGCAGCGTCTGCTCGTCGGTGTCGAGCCACACCACGGCATCGCGACGCACATGGTCGAGGCAGAGCCGATAGGCGATGCTGCGGAGCCATGTATAGAACGAGCTGCGCTGCGCATCATACTGCGACAGCTGGCGGTAGGCCTTCACGAAGCAGTCCTGCGACAGCTCCTCGGCATCCTCGCGGCAGGGCACCATCGTGGCAACGAAGGCGAAGAGCCGCGCTCCGTAGCGGTCCACCAGCTTGGCGTAGTCAGCACGCCGCCCGTCGCGGAGCACACGGTTGATGAGCTGTTGGTCTGTCTCGTTTTGCTGTTCCATACATTCATATATACGGCGCTTTCCGCTCAGCATTACATCGCTTAACGTTTTTTACGAAATAATTCGTACTGCGGTTGAAAAAAAATGTGAAGGGATGTGAAATGAAAAATCCTGATTTTTTACAAAAAAAATTTTCATTCTGGAACGGAAAATGCACACTTCTGGCGGTTTGTGCAGCGTTTTTGGGCGAAAGAAAAAGGACTTTTAAGGCGAATTTTGCACAGCCAGGGTGGTTTTGTGCAGTATTTTAGCCGATTTTTGGGCCGTTTTTCGTTTCCGCAAGCACGCCCTATCAGAAAACGGCAACGTCAAATTTTTTTTCGGCGTTGACTTTTTCGAACCATCGAAGGGGATTTTACGGTATTTTGAGACTAATCGACTGAAAGCCAACCGTTTGGCAAACCCTCGCAAAACTCGCGTTTTTTCGGCCAAAAGTTTTCTCGTGGAAAATTTTCGAAATATGAGGGCCTTTAGCAGTTTTTGGGAGGCATCCGTTTTAATATTTTTTTGTAAAGACGCGAAGCGTAATCGGTGCCAACGGTCATGAATAATGCAGACTAAAGCTGCCCCCCCACTGGCATCACGTGTGTTTTTTGCTTATAACTTTGTGTGCATCAAACAAAATTGTGTTTTTCTTTTCTTTTCTCCCACTAAATTTGTACCTTTGCAGCCAGATTTTGCATTTGGTTTACTAACAATACTTGAACATGAAGACGACTACTACAGACCGACTGGCCCTGCTGATTATTTCCCTGATGTTGTGCACTGCCGCCTCGGCGGCAAGCGTGGCAGACTACACCGCCCACGTGGGCGGCGCGGCTTGCGACGATGCCGCTTTCTGGACCATCAGCGGCAACGACGGCAGCGGCGTGCTGCAGTGCGACACCTGGTCGGCACGCGGCAGCAGCGACGGCAGCGACATGGAACCCCCGTTCATGGAGTACTGGATTGACAACAGCGTGGGGCCGCTGGCCGACGCGCAGATACGCCACCAGCCCATCGGCGGGCTGCCCGCCGGGCGATACACGGTGCGCATGCACGTGCGATGCTACGACGAACGCGGCACGGGCACCCCCGCCGGCGACATACGCCTGGTGGCCAACGGCGCCAGCATCAGCGTGGTCAGCGGCGCCGCCACGGGCGAATACAACGGCCAGCCATTCACCAACGGAGTCTTCGCCGTGGAGTGCTCCGTCGACGAGGGCGGCCAGCTCAGCTTCGGCATCGACGTGGCCAATGCCACCTGCTGCAACTGGGTGGCCTGGAACGATGTGGAGCTGCTGCGCCACGACACCACTGAGAAGCCCAAGGTGATAGCCACCGGCACCTACTACCTGCGACACCGCGCCACAGGGCTCTACCTCATTGGCGGGGGCATCTATGGCACCCACGCCGTGGTGGGCCAGCATGCACTGCCGATAGAGCTGACGCAGATGGGCGACAACAGCTTCAGCCTGGACTGCGGATACAGCGACACAGGGCGAACGGGCTATCTGGCCATCGTGGACGATGAAGACGTGTTCACCGACATCGACCTGCAGCAGCCCTGGATCATTGAGCCGGGCATGGATGGTGCCTACACCCTGCGCTCCGACGGCGACACCTACTTGGGCGTTGACGAGGATTGGCTGTATGTCATGGCCATGCACGGCGGCGATGCCACCGACGACCATCTGCAATGGGAGCTGCTGACCCACGAGGAGATGCTCGCACCCCTGCTCAGCGCATCCACCGACAGCCCCGCCGACGCCACCTTCCTCATCAGCAACCCACGCTTCGACCGCAACTACATCAGAAGCGAGTGGGAGGGAAGCCGCATCGACATGGGGGGCATCGACGAGAACCGATGCGCCGAGGCGTGGAACAGAAACTACGACATCTACCAGACGCTGGAGAACATCCCCAACGGGCGCTACCGCCTGACAGTGCAGGGATTCTACCGATGGAACGACAACGGCGAGAACACCAACTGGACAGCACGCCTGGCCCACCAGAACGGCACCGAGCAGCTCTACGCACAGCTGTATGCCGCTGGCCAGAGCACCCCGCTGCAGAGCATCGCCAGCGAGCTGGAGCAGATGCAGCTGCTGCAACTGCCAGGGGGCGACGCCGACCTGCCCTACAGCATGACCGAGGCATCGCTGGCCTTCAGCAGCGGACTCTATGCCGACAATGCCGTGGAGGTGGACGTGACCAACCATGAGCTGAGGATAGGACTGCGCAAGGAGCAGCAGGACGGCGTGGACTGGACCATCTGGGACAACTTTGAGCTGACGCTGCTGCAGGCCGGCAACAATGCCGACTACGACCCAAGCGGACACGGCGGCGACGATGAAACGGACTACGACAAGGCCACCTGGGACAACCCCCTCGACGTGACCAGCCTCATCACCAACGCCGACTTCGACAGCCAGCGCGGGTGGCGCGGCTCGCCCGGCATCGGGGGCAGCAGCGACAACCCCTGCGCCGAGGCATACAACAAGACCTTCGACGTGTATCAGACGCTGAACGACGTGCCCGACGGATGGTATCGACTGCGGGCACAGGGATTCTATCGCTACGGAGCATACGAGTATGAGCAGCACAAGTCGTACTATGGCGGCGGATGGGAGGAGAACGACGCCAACAACGTCTATGCCATGTACACCATCCCCTACGCCACCATCAGCCACCGCCTGGGAGTGGAGCGCGGGCTGGCCCACCTCTATGCCAACGAGGTGGAGCAGGAACTGCCGTCGCCCTTCAGCAGCACCCACGACGAGTACACCCACGGCGGCGACATGGAGACCGAGTTTGGATGGGTGGTCAACTCGCAATGGGGCGCCAGCGAGGCATTCATGGCCGGGGAGTTCCCAGTGGAGCTGCTGGTGCCCGTGGTGGGCGGACAGCTGCGCCTGGGCGTGAAGAAGAAGATGGGCTACAAATACGACTGGAGCGTATGGGACAGCTTCCACCTGGACTATCTGGGCAAGGACAGGTTTGAATACGTCAGCGCACTCACCATCGACCAGCCCAGCATCACCATGACGCGCGGCGAGGTGCGCCAGCTGACAGCCCAGGTGGTGCCCGCCCAGGCATCGTATCAGCAGCTGCAATGGACATCGAGTAACCCGGGCGTGGTGAGCGTCGACAGCAAGGGAGTGGCCACCGCCAAAACCGACGGACAGGCCACCATCACCGTGAGGGCGCTGGGCAGCCAGGGACAGACGGTGACGGCCACCATCAGCGTGCAGGTGAGCACCGCCAACGTGACGGCGGAACGCGTGGTCATCAACGAGATACAGGTGTCGAACCTCGACATGTTTCTCGACCGCTCGCTCAACTACGGCGGCTACGTGGAAATCTACAACCCCAGCACCCGGGGCTTCTCGCTCGAAGGACTCTACGTGAGCGACGATGCCAGCAACCTGATGAAAGCGATGCTGAGCAGCCGCAGCGGTGCCGTTGCGGCCAAGGGCTTCGGCATCATCTGGTTCGACCACGCCACCAGGGACAACGGGCAGGTGGACTTCAAGCTGAACATGGACGGCGGCACCATCTACATCAGCGACCCCAGCGGACGGCTGCTGGTGAGCCAGACCTATCCCCCCGCCGTGAGCCGCACCAGCTATGCACGCACCACCGACGGCGGCAACGAGTGGGGCGTGACGGCGCAGCCCACACCCGGTGCCAGCAACAGCGGCAGCGGCGCATTTGTGGATGCCAACAACTACGAGCGGTTGCCCATGCCTGAGCTGAGCCACGACTCGCAGGTGTTCACCACGCCCTTCACCCTGACGGCCACCGTGCCCGAAGGCGCCACGCTGCGCTACACCACCGACGGCACCACACCCACCGACGTGGGCGGACTGACCTACACCGACGGCATCGGCATCAGCACCACCACCGTGGTGCGCATGCGCCTATTCCAGGAGGGGCACCTGCCCAGCCCGGTGAAGACCTGCTCCTACATCCTGCGCGACAAGGACTACATGCTGCCCGTGCTCTCGGTGGTGGCCGACCCCAAGAGCCTCTACAGCGACTCGCTCGGCATCTTCGTCACCGGCGTGAACGGCGTCAGCGGCAGCGGCATCGACTTCCCCTGCAACTGGAACATGGACTGGGACCGCCTGGCAGCCTTCAACTACATCACCGCCAGCGGCGACTCGGTGCACAGCCAGGAGGTGGCGCTGACACGATTTGGAGGATGGAGCCGCTCGTGGTATCCCTACAACTTCAAGCTGAAGGCGCAGAGCCTCTACGAGGGGCAGAGCTATCTCACCTTCCCCTTCTTCCCCAACAAGCCCTATCAGCGCAACAAGGTGCTGCAGGTGCGCAACGGCGGCAACGACCTGCTGTGCCGCATCAAGGACGCCGCCCTGCACAACATCATCATCAGCAGCGGGCTGCACCTGGACTGCCAGGACTACATGCCCGTGCACACCTTCATCAACGGACAGTACATCGGCATGCTCAACATCCGCGAGCCGAGCAACAAGCACATGGGCTACAGCAACTACGGGCTCGACACCGACGAGATGGACCAGATGCGACTGGGCGGCGGCGTGGAGGTGAACGTGGGCTCGGCCGACGCCTTCTGGCATTGGCGCGACCTGTCAAGGCAGGCGGCCAACGAGAAGGTGTACCAGCAGATTTGCGACATGGTAGACATCGACGAGTTCGTCAACTACATGGCCACGCAGATGTTTCTGGGCGGCGACGACTGGCCCGGCAACAACTGCAAGGCTTTCAAGGGATGGGACGGCAAGTTCCACATCGTGCTCTTCGACATCGACCAGGCCCTGCGCTACGACACCTACGCCTTCCAGCACATCATGAACAACCGCAATGTGCCACTGGTGTCGATATTCCTCAACATGCTCAACAACGACCGCTTCCGCCGACAGTTCATCGACACCTACAGCATCGTGGCCGGCAGCGTATTCGACCCCGACCGCTGCACCGCCATCATCGACCGCATCTCGGCCGAGATGGACCCCGCACTGGCTTTCGAGAACTTGTCGACGCAGCCCACCGCCGACTACATGAAGCAGGTGCTCACGCCCGAGCGCCGCGACCGAATGATGATGGGGCTGCGCAACTGGCAGAATGCGCGAATCAGCTCGCCGGCGCAGCGCGTCAAACTGAGCTGCAACATTGCCGCCGCACAGCTGCAGGCCAACGGGCTGGTGATACCAACGGCACACTTCGACGGCACACTCTTCGCACCCTGCACCCTCACCGCCTCGGCGCCCGAAGGCTACGTCTTCAAAGGATGGCAGGAGGCCGACGGCACCATGCTGGCCACCACGCCCGACCTCGTCATCGACCACCGTGGCGACCTGACGCTGACGGCCGTCTTCGAGCAGCTCGGCACCGACAGCCAGCTGCTGCACGAGCTGGCCATGCCCGTGAAGGTGAACGAGGTGAGCGCCGGCAACGACATCTATGCCAACGAGTACTTCAAGCGCAACGACTGGCTGGAACTCTACAACAACACCGACCAGCCCATCGACGCGGCAGGCCTCTACGTGAGCGACGACCTGGACGAGCCGCTGAAATTCCAAATACCGCAGAGCAGCCTGCTCAATACGGTCATCCCCGCAGGAGGTCATCTCATCCTCTGGGCCGACAAGCTGGAGAGCCAGTCGCAAATCCACGCCAACTTCAAGCTGGGCAACGACGACGGGCAGATGGTGGTGGTGAGCAGCAGCGACGCCTTCGTGGCCAACAACAGCAGCTACTTCAACCAGCATCCCGGCATGCAGTCGTTCGTCGACGGACTGGCCTACAACGCCCACCATGGCGATGAGAGCGTAGGTCGATTCCCCGACGGCGGCGCCGACTTCTACCTGATGACGCGCCCCACCATCGAGCGCACCAACCGCGTGCTCACCTCCGACTCGCTCATTGGCCACGACCAAGACCTGATGCAGACGCACACGGCGCCCTTCCAGCTGCAGCTGGCAAAGGGTTGGAACTGGACATCGCACATCCTGCAGACTCCCATCGCCGTCGACGAGCTGAGCAGCCATGCCGAGCGCATTGTGGGTCAACAGTACGAGGCGCTCCGTCAGGAACGCTTAGGCATGACCGGCGCACTGCGCCAGCTGGTGGCCGGACAACTCTATAAGGTGCAGATGAGCGAGGCCGACAGCTTCGACAGCGACGCACCACAGTGCTCAGGCCAGCAGCCGCTGACGCTGCAAACGGGCTGGAACTGGATAGGCTATCCCTGCAACGGCATGCAGACGCTGGCCGCAGCGCTGGAGGGAAGCCCCGTGGAAGAGGGCGACCAGCTGATAGGCCAGGACGGATTTGCCACCTACGGCAAGAACGGATGGACGGGCACCCTCTCGGCTTTCGAAACGGGAAAGGGATACCTCTACAAGTCGGCTTCGTTCAAGAGCCTGCGCTTCAACGCCCCCGACGTGGCCGTGAACATGAGCCGCCATTGTGCTCCCACTGCCTTGGCCCAGCGCTATGGCGTCGACAAGCATGCCCACCCCAATGTGATGGGCCTGATAGCACAGCTGCAGACCGCCGACGGACAGCCGCTCGATGCCGACCGCTTCACCCTGCTGGCCTATAGCGCCGACGAGTGCCGAGGATTCAGCAAGACGGCCGACAACCTGTTGTGGCTGACGGCCTACGGACAGGGAGGCGAGCCGCTCGTCTATCGCGCCATCGACCGCATCGACGGCACCGTCTATACGTTGAGCGCAACGTTCAACGTCTTCGCTCCTGGCATCAGCGGCACCGTGGAGCAGCCTGTGGTGCTCAGCCTCGCCGACGAGGTGCTGGTGGAACCCACCAACATAGGCGAAATGGCGTTCAGCGCCAAGGGCTCGGCCACTGCCGTGGGCTACTACAGCCTCAGCGGCGTCTTCATGGGGCGCCATGCTGCCAAGCTGGCACCAGGCATCTACATGGTGAAATATAGCAATGGGAACTATCGTAAATTGAAAATAGAGAAATGAAGCGCATCCTTTCATCATTCATCATCTGTCTTTTAGCATTTAGCCCCGCAGGGGCACAAGACGTCATCGACATCGTCTACCGGCCAAACAGTGCCACCGTGACCATCCCCGCCGGCGTGACCGATGTGACCTATACCACCAACGGCGCACATGTGGAGATGAGCTCGGCCACCACTAACCGCGAGTACACCTATCGCCTGTCGGGACTCTCTGCCAACGGCTCCTTCACGCTCAACGGCTCTTATAAGCTCACCCTGCAGTTGGCCGGCCTCACGCTCATCAGTCAGCAAGGAGCGGCCATCGACATCGAGTGCGGCAAGCGCATCGCCGTGGAGCTGGTGGATGGCACCGAGAACGCCCTCACCGACAAGGTGAACGGCACACAGAAGGCTGCGCTCTACTTCAAGGGCCACCCCGAGTTCAAGGGCGGTGGCACGCTCAACGTCACCGGCCGTGCCAAGCATGCCATCGCCGCCAAGGAATACATTGAGCTGAAGAAATCGACGGGCTTCATCAACGTGCTCGGCGCCGTCACCGACGGCATCCACTGCGGCAAGGGCATCGCCGACCCCGAAAAGAACTATTTCCTGATGCAGGGCGGCACGGTGAACATCAACACGGTGAAAGGCGACGGCATCGATGCCGACGACTATGGCAGTGTGCGCATCGGTGGCGGCGCGCTGAGCATCAACGTGGGTGCTGGCGCCACGGCCATCGATGCCGACAGCATCGTGGCCATCAGTGGTGGGGCCGTCAACATCAGCGTCGACGGAGCCGACAGCGAGGCCATCCGCGCCTGCCACACCGTGAGCATTAGCGGTGGCACCACCCACGTGCTGGTGAGCGGCGACGGCTCAAAGGGCATCAAGGCCAAGAAGGAAGAGGCCGATGCCACCGTCGTCGGTGGAGGCTTCCTCGACATCAGCGGCGGCACCACCAACATCGAGGTGGCGGGAGGCAACTATGTAGATGCCAGCGGCGAAGTGAACAAGTGCATGGCCGTCAGCGTGGATGCTGACCTGACGCAGACGGGCGGCAGCATGGACATCATCGCCATGGGGCCACAAGCCCAGACCTACCACGTGAAGGGAGCGGATGCCCACCAGGCCGACGCGTGGATGGCCGTGCGCTCACCATGGGTGTCGGCGCACGCTGGCTACCAGTACGACATGAGCGTCTATGTCGTGGTGGAGGATGAGGACGGGCACCGCCTCGATGCCTACGATGATGTGGCCGTGGGGGCATTCATGGCCAACGACTGCGTGGGCTATGGCGTGTTCCAGCTTGCTTCCTATGGCGTGGTGCGCGTGCATAGCAACAGCCTCGACGCCACGCCCGTCAGCTTCCGTCTCTACGACTATGCCGCCGATGGCACCACCACAGAACTGGAGAGCAGCCAGCCCATTGCGTTTGGTGCCGATGCCATGGTGGGAACGCCCACCCACCCCATCGTGCTGAAGAAGGTGGCCAGCCAAAATGCCATCCACACCCCCACCCTTCCATCCTCTGCCCAGCGTCCTCAACGCTACACCGTGAGCGGACAGCGCCACACCTCGACATGGCATGGCATCAGCATCGAGAAGAGGGCCGACGGCAGCGTGAGGAAAGCGATTGACAAGTGAAAAGTGAAAAAAATTGAACGATATGAAATTCATTGCTATCATTCCAGCGCGCTACGCTTCGACGCGCTTTCCCGGCAAGCCCTTGGCCATGCTGGGTGGCATGCCCGTGATACAGCGGGTGTATGAGCAGGTGAGCGGCATGTCCATCGCGACGTGGGTGGCCACCGACGACGACCGCATCCGTCAAGCTGTGGAGGCCTTTGGCGGCCAATGCGTGATGACGCGCTCCGACCACAAGAGCGGCACCGACCGCATTGAGGAGGCGGCGCAGCGCATCGGCACCGATGCCGACGTCGTCGTCAATGTGCAGGGCGACGAGCCTTTCATCCACCCCTCGCAGCTGCACACGCTGATGCATCTCTTCATCGACGACCCGCAGACGCAGATAGGCACCATTGGCAAACCCTTCGAGACGATGGATGCCGTGGAGAACCCCAACTCGCCCAAGATTGTCACCGACGTCAACGGCTACGCCCTCTACTTCAGCCGCAGCGTCATCCCCTTCGTGCGTGGCAGCGAGCGCAGCCAGTGGCTCGCCCAGTTCCCCTTCGTCAAGCACCTCGGCATCTATGCCTATCGCCGCGAGGTGCTCCACGCCATCACCCTGCTGCCGCAGAGTCCGCTGGAGAAGGCTGAGAGCCTGGAGCAGTTGCGGTGGCTGCAAAACGGGTTCCGCATCAAAGTGGGTCTCACCAACGTGGAAACCATCGGCATCGACACGCCCGACGACCTGCAACGAGCCGAAGCGTGGTTAGCCAGCCGCCATGACGCGGAGTAGGGTTCTTTCTTCTTGATGCAAGAATTTTGAAGATTCCAGACGCTGAAAGCGTCAGGTGCCGACACATGCGGACAATCATAATCCGTTTTTAATCCGTCGTCTATTCATTTGCCACTAATCATAATCCGTTTTTAATCCGTCGTCTATTCATTTGCCGCGATAGTGTGGCATACTAAATGTTGATGCCGTAGTTCTGCTTCACTTCGCTCATCACGAAGGTGCTTTCTATCGAGGCCAGGCTCTCTATCTCGCCCAGCTTGTTGAGCACGAATTCTTGGTATTGCTTCATGTCGCGTGCGCGTACCTTTAACAAATAATCGTATGCGCCCGAGGTGTTGTAGCACTCGATGACCTCGGGTATGCGCTGTATGCGCCGCACGAAGGCATCGGCAATCTCGTGGTTGATTTGCTTCAGCTTCACCTTGCAGAACACCAGCAGACTTTGCCCAAGCTTGTCAGGGTCGAGTATGGCGACGTATTTCTTGATGTATCCCCTTTTCTCCAACCGTTTTAGTCGCTCAAAAACAGGCGTGGGGGTCAGATGAACGGCGTCGGCCAACTCTTTTGTGGTCAACTTTGCGTTTTTTTGCAGCGTTTTGAGTATCAGCAAATCGGTTTCGTCTAATATTTCTGCCATTGTTTAGATTTTTATTCTGTTCAGACGTTTCAGAAAAGCCTTCATCGGAAAGATTTTCTTTCTCGGCTGCAAATTTAGGCATATTATCTGATTCTTGCAAGAATTTTGGTAGATATTTCCAAAGTTAGTAACTTTGCACCGTCAAAAGCAAATGAAGAGTGAGCGAACAGCTGCCGCACCGCTTGTTGACAAAATGGCAAAAAGCAACAAATTGTTTAATAAAAAAAAATAGAATGATTATGAGTACAAAGAAGAACTACCGTTTCGAGACGCTGCAACTCCACGTAGGCCAAGAGCAGGCTGACCCCGCCACCGACTCACGCGCAGTGCCCATCTATCAGACCACGTCGTACGTGTTTCGCAATTCGCAGCATGCCGCCGACCGCTTCGGTCTGCGCGACGCTGGCAACATCTATGGCCGTCTGACCAACTCCACGCAGGGCGTGTTCGAGGAGCGCGTCGCAGCCCTTGAGGGCGGCGTGGCAGGTCTGGCTGTTGCCTCTGGTGCCGCTGCCATCACCTACGCCCTGCAGAACATCGTGCAGGCTGGCGACCATATCGTTGCCGCCGACAACCTCTACGGAGGCTCCTACAACCTGATTACCCACACGCTGTCGACGCAGGGCATCACCAACACCATCGTGAACGTGAACGACCTCGCCGCGCTCGAAGCAGCCATCAAGCCCAACACAAAAGTAGTATATGCCGAGACCTTCGGCAACCCCAACTCCGACGTGCTCGACCTGGAGGGTGTGGCCGCCGTGGCCCACAAGCACGGAATCCCCTTCATCGTCGACAACACGTTTGGCACACCTTATCTGATTCGCCCGCTGGAGCACGGTGCCGACATCGTGGTGCACTCCGCCACCAAGTTCCTGGGCGGCCACGGCACCTCTTTAGGCGGCGTCATCGTGGATGGAGGGAAATTCGACTGGAAGGCAGCCCCCGACAAGTTCCCCACCCTGGCCCAGCCCGACCCCTCGTATCATGGCATCGTCTTTGCCGACGCCGTGGGTGCTGCGGCCTACGTCACCCGCATCCGTGCCGTCATCCTGCGCGACACCGGCGCTGCCATCTCGCCCTTCAACGCCTTCATACTCTTGCAGGGAGTTGAAACGCTGAGCCTGCGCGTGGAGCGCCATGTGGAGAACGCCCTGAAGGTGGTCGACTTCCTGGCCCATCACCCGAAGGTGGCCAAAGTGAATCATCCTGCGCTTGAGAGCCACCACGACCACCAGCTCTATCAGAAATACTTCCCCAACGGCGGTGCCTCGATCTTCACGTTCGAAATCAAGGGCGGACAGGAAGAGGCCTGGAAATTCATTGACGCCTTGCAGATTTTCTCGCTCCTGGCCAACGTGGCCGACGTGAAGAGCCTGGTGATTCATCCCTACACCACCACCCACTCGCAGCTCTCGCCCGAAGAGCTGGCCGAGCAGCACATCACGCCCTCGACCGTGCGCCTGAGCATCGGCACGGAGCACATCGACGACATCATCGACGACCTGGCACAAGCTTTGGACAAGATTTGAAAAAGAAAAACGGCAAAAAGAAGGAATAAACAAGATAGAATTTGTACCTTTGCAGCAATCTTTTCGAATCGACGAAAGCAAACATAAGAAGCAACAAAACAAAAACACAAAAACATGATGAAGAAGACAGCATTGGTCACTGGTGCCAACAAGGGAATAGGTTTCGGGATTGTGAAGCATCTCGGACTGAGTGGCTGGCAGGTGATAGTGGGCGCCCGCAACGAAGAGCGTGCCCAGCAGGCCATCAACCAGCTGAGGGCGCTCGACATCGACGTCATTGGATGGGTAAACATCGAGTTGACCGACCTCGCCGGCATCGAGTCGGCCGCCCAAGCCATAAGCGACAACTATCCCGAACTCTCGCTGTTGGTGAACAACGCCGGCATCCCGGGCGACATGAGCGTAGAGAGTGGCAACACGTCGCTGAGCGACATCAGGGCCACCATCGACGTGAACTTCATCGGCACCTTTGCACTCACCAAAGCCCTGTTGCCATTGCTGAGAAAGAACGGGGGGCGAATCGTCAACGTCACCGTCCCCTCCGACATCAGCCCCTACTGGCATCCGTTGGCCTACGTAGCCAGCAAGGCCGCACAGAATGCCATGATGGGCGTGATGGCGATGGAGTTTCAGCAGAACGGCACACCCGTGGAGATCTTCTCGGTGCACCCTGGCCCCACCACCACCGACCTCAACGGCAACATGGCGCTGCCTGGATTCCACGACATTGAGACGGTGGGCCAGAAGATGGCCGCACTCATCAACGACGGACAGCATCATCAGGGAGAATTCATCGAACTCTACCCTATCGTAAAGGAAAAGTAACAACTTAGCCGTCTATGGTTTTAACAACGAATTTGACGAATTAAACGTATTTTTACTCAGCGTGGTGATAATTGCCTCATACAGTAGGCTTCGCCGAGAAATCGTACAAATCTAATAAAAACATTAATAGTTATGAGCAAAATAGCAAAACAGCTGACTGAGCTCGTCGGCAACACTCCTCTTCTCGAGCTCAACAAGTATTCACAGGCAAAGGGGCTGCAGACGCCCGTGATTGCCAAAGTGGAGTTCTTCAACCCCGGCGGCAGCGTGAAAGACCGCATCGCCCTGGCCATGATCGAGGATGCCGAGCAGCGAGGCATCCTGAAGCCCGGCGCCACCATCATCGAGCCCACCAGCGGCAACACCGGCGTGGGACTGGCCCTGGTGTCGGCCGTCAAGGGCTACCACCTCATCCTCACCATGCCCGAGACGATGAGCGTGGAGCGCCGCAACCTGGTGAAGGCCTACGGTGCCGAGGTGCGCCTCACCCCGGGCAAGGATGGCATGCCCGGCGCCATCCGTGCCGCCGAGGAGCTGCGCAGCACCATTCCCGGCAGCGTTATCCTGCAGCAGTTTGAGAATCCTGCCAACCCCGCCAAGCACTATGCCACCACAGGCCCCGAGATTTGGAGCCAGACCGACGGACAGGTCGACATCTTCGTGGGTGGCGTGGGCACCGGCGGCACCATCTCGGGCGCAGGCAAATACCTGAAGGAGCAGAACCCCGACGTGAAGATCATCGCCGTGGAGCCCAAGTCGTCGCCCGTGCTGAATGGTGGCCAGAGCGGTCCGCACAAAATTCAGGGCATCGGCGCTGGCTTCGTGCCTAAGACCTACGACGCCGAGGTCATCGACGAAGTGTTCGACGTGGACAACGACGATGCCATCCGCACTGGCCGCGAGGTGGCCCAGCAGGAGGGTCTGCTGGTGGGCATCTCGGCAGGTGCCGCACTCTTTGCTGCCATCGAGGTGGCGAAGCGCCCCGAGAACAAGGGGAAGAAGATTGTAGTGCTGCTGCCCGACACGGGCGAACGCTACTTGAGCACGGTGCTCTACGCCTTCGAGGATTATCCCCTGTAAGTCCCCTTCATCTTGAGCGCCCCATATTTCAAAAAGTGCTGGCTTCTTGAAATTTGGGGCGCTCCTTTTATAGGGAGTTCTGCACGATTTAGTGTAGGAGTACGATTTTCTATATTCATCATCACTTACAAATTTCGGTTTGCAGCGGTCGCTGCCAACCTGAAAAGCACCCCCCTTTTCCCTCTGCGGTGGCTCCCGCTCCCTGTTTGTCGTGCGCTGCCTCTCCTGAATCCACCCCATTTCGCTCGTCATCAACATCTTTTCCATCTCAACGACATGCCGATTCCCTGCATCGCCATGGGGCGAGCTACGTGTAGATGCCGCAACCATCACAGGGCGATTGGCTGAACGAATGTGGGCGTTTGTTGAATTAATTTTGCCGATTGCCCTTTTTTTGCTAATTTTGCAGCACCATTACGATAACAAGACTAAAATATGAAGAAAACGGCTTTATTGTTCATGGCTATGGCCGCATGGCAAGCGCTGCAGGCCATGCCTCATCCCCTGGCACTCGGCGAGGGCGAGGGGAGCGGATTTCCCTACCTGACCTTTGAGACCACCGACGGCGCAAAGGTCTCGGTAGCCACAAAGGCGCTGACACTCGCCATCAGCGAAACAACGCTGACGGCAGGACAGCATACGTTCGACCTGACGAGCCTCGCGAAGATGTACTTCACGAATATCGATGAGACAGCGGGCATCGACGACGTAGAACGTTCAACGCAGAGCGACGAGCGCTCAACGTTCAACATTCATCGTTCAACGTTCAACGTCTATCGCTCAGCATCCAACACGCTGAAGAAGGGACTGAACATCGTGAAGACAAAGCAAGGAACAAAAAAAATCTTGGTGAAATGAAAAAGACATGGACACTACTCACAGCCCTCGTGCTGACAATGGCAGCCACTGGGCAGACGCTGAACATCAAGGTGGGCAACGTGACCTACCTGTTTCCGGCAACACAAACAGGCGAGATGAACTATGCCGACGGTCAAAGGCTGACCGTGATGGGCAAGACCTTCGACCTGGCCGACATCGACGCGATGACGGTGGACGACACGGAGGTGGCCGACAACACGGTGACGGTGGCGTACGACGGCACGTCGGCCACGATAACCGTGGCTGGCAATGTGGCACAGCACATCACCCCCACGCTGAGCGGTGCCCACGTCAGCATCGACCAGGGCAACACCACCGCCGTGGATGGCGACGAGATAACGTATGTGCTCACGGGCACCACCACCGACGGCGAGTTCTCGCTCACCGGCTCCTATAAGTGCACCATCGCCCTCGACGGCCTGACACTGACCAACCCTAATGGGGCCGCCATCAGCATCGGCAACAGCAAGCGCATACAAATCAGCGCAAAGAAAGGCACCACCAACACGCTCACCGATGCCACGGGCGGCGAGCAGAAGGCATGCATCTACAGCAAGGGACAGCTGCAGTTGCAAGGCAACGGCATGCTGAACGTGGCGGGCCGGAGCAAGCATGCCATCAAGAGCGCCTCGTACATCGCCATCAAGAACCTGACGCTGAACATCACTCAGGCCATCGGCGACGGCATCAGCTGCGAGGATTATTTTGAGATGAAAAGCGGCACTGTCAGCATCAGTGGGACGGGCGACGACGGCATACAGTGCGACCTGGGAGGGACTACATCGACGGGCGAGACCGCCGACCATGAGGACGAGGACTCGGGCAACATCTACATCGAGGGGGGCACGCTCACCGTGAGCACCACCGCCGCTGCCTCGAAAGGCGTGAAGGCCGCTGGCGACCTGCGCATCGGCGACGGCAAGATAGACATCACCACCACGGGCAACGGCACCTACGACAGCGACGACAGGGATGCCAAGGGCTGCGCAGCACTGAAGGCC
>JAEEGG010014264.1_pt1 | contig 16848 bp, 10 predicted proteins | sample 9134161 | NCBI WGS metagenome assembly JAEEGG01 (sample SAMN16246543, study PRJNA631951) | gut metagenome | biome: gut microbiome; feature: rumen; material: CR-attached | host: Bos | place: Iran: Karaj | collected 2018-10 | reverse complement strand
CTTACCCAGACTCTTAGAGTAGTTAGCCACCTCGTCGCGTGGGTTCTCAACCATCCACAGGCGGTCATAATTCCTTACCTCTGCCTCTACGCAATGGTCAACGCTAACCCAGTGGATAGTCTTACCCTTGATCTTCATATTTGCATTTGCCTCACCTGTCTTTGTCTCAGGGATAAACTCAGCATGAATCTCAACGATATTACCCTCTGCATCCTTTACGATACACTCCTCCGGATTCTCAGAACACTTGATGATATAGGCATTCTTCAAGCGAACCTCCTTGCCTGGACCAAGACGGAAGAACTTCTTAGGAGCATCCTCCATAAAATCGTCACGCTCTATCCACAGGTTGCGAGAGAAGGTAATCTCATGCGTACCGCTATTCTCGTCCTCAGGGTTATTGATAGCCGTAAGTTCTTCGGTCTTGCCCTCTGGATAGTTGGTGATGACGAGCTTTACAGGATCAATAACAGCACTTACACGAGTAGCGCGAGTGTTAAGATCCTCACGGATAGCGCTTTCCATAAGAGCCATCTCGTTAAGGGCATCAAATGTGGTATATCCAATTTTATCAATAAACTTCAGGATTCCCTCTGGAGAATATCCTCTACGACGGAAACCGCAGATTGTAGGCATACGAGGGTCATCCCAACCTGAAACGACACCTTCCTTTGTAAGCATAAGAAGGTTACGCTTAGAGAGAAGGATATGAGTGAGGTTGAGCTTATTGAACTCTGTCTGACGTGGACGATTATCATCCAATGGCTTGTCATCGCCTGCCACTTCCTTTGCCCAGTCAACAAACAGGTCATAGAGTGGACGATGACTAACGAACTCCAATGTGCAGAGGGAGTGTGTCACGCCCTCCCAATAGTCACACTGGCCGTGGGTATAGTCATACATCGGATATGCATTCCACTTATTGCCAGTACGCCAATGAGGCATATTGAGCACACGATACATGATAGGGTCGCGGAAGTGCATATTAGGGCTTGCCATATCAATCTTGGCACGAAGAACCATCTTACCAGGCTCCATATTGCCAGAGTTCATCTCCTCGAAGAGAGCAAGGCTTTCCTCAACAGGACGATCACGATATGGTGAGTTCTGGCCAGGCTGAGTAGGAGTACCCTTCTGAGCGGCAATTTCCTCGGCTGTCTGCTCGTCAACGTAAGCCCTGCCACGCTTGATAAGCTCTACGGCAAGATCCCAGAGCTTCTGGAAATAGTCAGAAGCATACAGGATATTGCCCCACTTGAAACCGAGCCACTCTATGTCGCGCTTGATAGCCTCAACATACTCAGTATCCTCTTTCTGAGGGTTTGTATCATCCATACGAAGGTTGCAAACGCCACCATACTTCTGTGCTATACCGAAGTCGAGCGCTATTGCCTTAGCATGACCGATATGCAGATAGCCGTTAGGTTCTGGTGGGAAACGAGTCTGCAAACGACCTCCGTTCTTGCCCTCAGCAAGATCCTTTTCAACTTTCTGCTCTATGAAATTGAGGCTTTTCTTCTCTTCCTCATTCTTTATTTCTTCTGCCATATATTGTTATTGTTTTATTTCCATTTCAGTCACTACCGACCGCTATTTTACTGCAAAATTACTAACTTTTCCCGAAATAAGGAAATTTTAACCAATATTTAATCTCAAATACCTCTTTTTTTCCTAACTTTGCACTCGGAAAATGCAAATACATACAGACAGAAAGATGAAGCTATCTCACATATTAGCAACTCTTACCATAGTTTTTCTATTCCCAATAGGTACTTCCGCAAAACACCTGATATTCAACGAGGGAACAAGATATTCACGTCTTGCACTTGAATCCAGAACACACGATTTCTACGGCAACCTTAGGCCAATGGGATTTCCTGTCTTCGTAATGGATGGCTCGATGGATATGGACACACAACTTTCCAGCAAAAGCGAGACTACCTTCGACTACGTGCCAGGACTCGTGGCCAGAGCTACTATGGAGGCTGTTGACCTTTACAAGCAGGAGGCATGGGCACGCAGTATATTCTACAGCGTGGAGTGGTATGCCAACCTATATTACGACAAGGTGCCAAAAGAGGGAGGAAGCCTCGACAACCTCAACTCGGCAAAGATATACTTCCCTATCTACGAGCTTACGAAGGAGGGGGGAGCCTATGCCCCTTTCTGTAATGATTCCACCCTCATAAAGGCAAAGCTTGCCATTGATGCTGCCGTGAAAGGTCTTCAAGCCCACATCAGGAAATACACGATAAAGGACTCGCAGTTTGAGGATGCCCGTGGTGGTATGTGGCATAAGAAGAGCTACCCAAATCAGATGTGGCTTGACGGACAGTATATGGGACCAGCCCTTATGGCACAGCTTATCAACTACGGACGCAACGTAACAGGAAGCGCAGAGAGCGATTGGGACTTTATAACCAACCAGTTCAAAATCACATGGAATCATCTGTGGGACAAGGACAAAAAGCTTCTCTATCATGCCTTTTCTGCCACACCTACTGACACAGTAGCCTCATGTTGGGCTGACCCTGTGACTGGCCGTAGCAAGGAGTTCTGGGCAAGAGCTGAGGGTTGGTATTTCCTCGCTCTCGTTGATGTACTTGAGGAAATGCAGAAAGCCAAGGTAACGGAATCTGACAACTACACCGTTCTCCGTCAGTATCTTAACGAACTTGCCAAAGGTATTGCGCAGTATCAGGAACAGAGAACCGGCTGTTGGTATCAGCTTATTGACAAAGGTGCAGGCTATTATGCCTCTTCATACAAGGGCGTAGAGATGGCACCAAAGAACAACTATCTCGAATCATCAGCATCGGCACTCTTCATAGCTGCATATTATAAGGGTATGCGCCTTGGACTTCTCGACAACGACTATAAAGACATGTGCGAGAAGGCATATCGTGGTTTTATCGAGACATTCGTGGTAGATGACCATTCCCCTTTTGGCGGAATTGATATCATAGGCAGTTGCCGTTCTGCCGGTCTTGGAGGTATGGAAAAACGCGACGGTTCAGGCGCTTATTATCTGCTCGGCTCAGACGTAAGTGTTGTGAAGGAGCGTGATATGCAAACTGAAGGCAAGGCTCTCGGCGCTTTCATACTCGCAGCTATAGAATATGAAAGAGCTCATCCACAGGAATAACTCCCCCTACTCAATTTTTATCGACATAAAATTTCGTCAAACTCACGTTATCGTTACATCGTTACATACATGCGATATAACGATATAACGCATAGCATCACGATATAAAGTTCTGTATTTGTGATAGTTACAAAACAAGAAAGCGTTATGCGTTACATGTTATATGTTATATGAAAATTAATATTCCTTTGAGAAGATGCTGTGCATCTACACTCCCCCTCTCAACTTTCAACTCTCAACTCTCTACTTTACTCTTTAATCTTTATTCTTTAATCTTTATTCTATATTCTTTATTCTATAATCTCTACTCTTATAATAATTACGTGCGCGAATAATATAAATAAGTAGATAATAAAAAAAATGTTATATGCCATATAACGTATAACATATAACACTTATTTTGTAACAGGCTGATTATGTGATAGTTAAGAATACACAAAGCGTTATATGTTATATGTTACATGTTATCTGAAAGTTATTTCTCATTTGCACCATGCACGACATTCGCGACAAACGCTTTCAGCATTCGCGACAACTATTGCAGGCTTCAGAAAAATGTTGTAACTTTGCACTTGGAAATCGGGTGATAGGTGTTGGGTGTTAGGTGATGGCGGTCACTAAGCAACACCGTTGTGAATCCGTTGTAAAACCGTTGTAAAACCGTTCCCTGAATTGGGAGAATAATGGGAATAACAAGAGTGTTAGAAAGTCCCTTCCTTTACACCTCAATCCTGAACGTAGTGCCCTTCCCTACTTCAGATTTCAGGACATAGATTTTGCCATGATGGTATTCCTCCACGATACGTTTGGCAAGTGAAAGACCAAGTCCCCAGCCACGAGTCTTAGTGGTGAAACCCGGACGGAACACGTTCTTGACATTCTTCTTTTCAATTCCCTTGCCTGTATCAGTAACGTCGATAATCACAGGATTGGAAGCAACTGCCTTGATTGTGATAGTACCGCCACCTTCCATAGCATCAACGGCATTCTTACAGAGATTCTCAAGCACCCATTCAAAGAGCGACGGATTGACCATTACATGAGCATCACAATCGGAAAACTCGTCAATTATCTTGACCTTCTGCGAGGTACGACGGTCCATGTAGTCCACCACATGACGAAGCATTTCCGCCAACGGAGTATCAACAGGTTCAGGGATAGAGCCTATCTTTGAAAAACGCTCAGCGATAAGTTGCAGACGCTTCACATCCTTGTCCATTTCTGGGATAAGCTCATCATTCGGATATGTCTCACGTAGGATTTCCGTCCAAGCCATCAAAGAGGATATAGGGGTGCCCAACTGATGGGCGGTTTCCTTTGACAATCCCACCCAAACCTTGTTCTGCTCGGCTTTCTTAGATGTCAGAAGTGCGAAGATGGCAATTACGACAAAGATGAGGACGATACCTAATTGTACGTATGGATAGAAAGAAAGTCGGGTAATCATAACCGACTCGTCGTAGCTCACGTGGATAGTCTCTGCATCTGTTCCAAGCGATATCTTTATGTCGCGACCCGAAGCACGCATTCTTGCAGCCATCTTAGAGGCAACAGCCATGCTGTCACCATAGTTCTCAGCATCGATTTCCACGTTGCGGAAAGTCTGCACGTTCCCCTGTTCATCGGTCACAATAACGGGAATGGTGTTGTTCTCGTTGATAACCTTCAGCACAAGATTCAGGTCAGTATTCTCTTCGGCAGTACTGAGCGAGCGCATAGCCTCTGCCCATACCTCCATACGATTACGTTCCTCTATTGCGAGGTCACGCACAAGGATATGAGATACAACGAGCGAAGCCGCTGCGATTATCACAGCGGCTAAGACAAGCACTATCTTAATCCTATTTATTGACAAAACCTATTACGTATTTTAAATAACAAAAGGCATTACACGAGGAACTTCTCGAATTCCTCCTTTGGCAACGGATGCGAGTAGTAATATCCCTGTACCGTATCAATTCCCATACGCTTCACCTTATATAGCTGTTCAGATGTCTCCACGCCTTCGGCTGTGACTTCCATACCAAGACTACGGACGAGTCGCACACAGGCTGCCATTACCTGTGCCTGACGCGGGTTATCCAATCCTTTGACAAATGCCATATCGAACTTCACAAGGTCCAACGGCAGGAGCTGGAACATGCTAAGTGAGGAATATCCTGTTCCGAAATCATCGAGTTCTATCTTCACACCTCGCTGCTGACATTCACGCAACACCTTGGCTAATCTGTCCAACTGCTCGCTGAAAAGACTTTCAGTCACTTCAAGATGCATACATTCAGGCGAGAGCATATTATCCTTGATAGGCTTGAACCATTTACGCAGAAAATCGTTCTGTAATAGCTCTGAGCGAGAGCAGTTTACGGAAATAGGTACGGTGTGAAGACCTCTTTCCTGCCATTTACGCTGATTCTGACAGGTGCGCTTCCAAGCATAGAAATCCACCTCAGAGATGAATCCTGTCTGCTCAAAGACTGGGATGAACTCCGCAGGCGACAGGAAACCGAACTCCGGATGAGTCCAACGCACAAGAGCCTCAGCCCCGACAAGTCTGCCAGTACGGGAGTCATGCTTTGGCTGATAGTATATCTGGAACTCGTCACGCTTCAAAGCATTCACCATCGACCTCTCTATTGCAACACGGCGGTCGTAGAACTTCTGCATATTATCATCAAACCATGCATAGTTCTGGCCATACACATGCTTTACCGTATCGAGAGCCATAAGAGCATGACGGCAATGTTCCCTTACGGGGATGTCGTGCGCAATATCACGCTTCACACCAAACTTAAGCACAGCGGCTCCTTCTTCAGGCAACGGCAGAGTAAGAGCCCCCTTGTTTCTCCTTCTCGTCTCCATATAGCGCTCGGAGCTTGGAGCCATAACCACAAACTGGTTATCGTCATATCGCCCGTAGATATAGTTCTCCACCTGTGCCCTGCGCATAAGAGCCACATTCTTTAAGAGGAGCTCTTCGGCAACCTTCGTGCCATAGCGTTCTTTCACCAAAGTGAAGTCCTGAATGTCGGAGATGGCAAGAGTGAATTCGATATTTGGATTCTCACGCAGAACCCTCTCTGCATGATGGTAGAAAGCCTGTCGGGTAAAGATTCCCGTAAGGTCGTCATACTCCACCTCCCTCAAGGTAGAAGCAGATTCCCTTAAACGGATAATGTTGCTGATGCGTTTCAGTACGATATTTCTCTTGTAGGGCTTGATGACGAAATCCGTAGCCCCCAGTTCAAGACACCTTTCCTCCTCTTCCACATCATTGCTGCCCGTAGCCACGATGACAGGAATCTCCTTTAGGAGGTCATCATCCTTCACAACTTTTAGGAACTCATATCCGTTCATAACAGGCATCTGCACGTCAAGAACGATGATTGAGATATTGCGATAATGCTCTTGGAGGACTTCAAGGCCCTCCTTACCGTTCTCTGCCTGGAACACATGATATCTGTCTTCCAACATGGCGCAGAGCATCTCGCGATTCAATTCGTTATCCTCTACAATGAGGATTGATCGGCGTCCTGATTCTTTTGACATAAACGGTCCTCCAAGTTATTCTTCACATTTCGCTATTATCTTTCTGAATGCTGTCTGTCACAAGTTTATATGCATTCTCCAGATTATTCAGAAGCGTTTCATCCACAGTTCCGTCACATCGGCGCAACTGCTCTGTAAGGGCAGATGACGCTTTCCAAAGTTCTGTAAAAGAAAGGTTTGCAGCCACCCCCTTCAACGTATGCACAGCACGGAAAGCCACTTCATAGTCTCCCGAGGCAATTGCATCACGCAGTTGCTGCATTGACGGATCTGCCGGAAACTTCAGCACAAACTTCTCCACGAGCCTGTCACTCATCAGTCTTGCCTTGGCTTCCGCATAGTCTCCATGTAAACTTTTATATAATTCTTCTAAATTCATAGACTCAACTTCTTTGTCTCTGTATAGAGCATTATCCATGAAATGGTAACGCTTGCCACGTCAGCAAGAGCCATACTCCACCATACTCCGGTCACGCCAATCAAGTGCGGAAGGATTATCAGCATCGGTATAAGGAATAATAGCTGTCGTGTCAAGGATATAATCATTGAGGCACGTGGGCGTCTTATCGTCTGGAAGAAAGACACAGCAACCATCTGACTCCCCACGAATGGGAAGGTACAGAGTCCGATAATCAATGCCGTCACACCTATTTCTATCATCTGCTGGTTTGTAGTGAAAATCGACATCAGTTCATCTGCAAAGATGGCAATGACTCCATAGCCAACACTCATGATAATAAAGGCATTGAAGATAGATTGCATCAGGACACCTCGTACTCGTATGTAATTCTGCTTGGCAATGTTTATACTTGTTATAATCTGCATAGCAAGTCCAAGACCAGAAATAAGCGATATCAGCACCTGAGTTATTCGCTGTACGATAGCATAGGAACCAAGATACATATCTCCTTGTTCGCCAGCAACCTCGATAAGCGAGAGGTTAATCATAAGAGCTACCACACATCCACACGCATTGATGGCAAACGGTGATATTCCTATTGACAATATCTCTTTCATAAGGCTTATATCAATGCGTAATCCACGCTTTGTAAAATGTACGAAAGCCTTACTATCAGAGAATATTTTCAAGTATAACAACCAAGAGATGCCCTCACATATTATTGACGCCAAAGCAACTCCCTTCATTCCCCATTTGAAAACAAGGACAAAGACAATGGAAAGAATGACGTCTCCAGTAATACCTCCTATCTGCAGCATCATCTGCACTTTCGGCCTTCCCTGTATATGAAGAAGTCGACCCATACTCTGCATTGAGAACAACACGACAGTAGAAACAAGCATAATCCGCATATACACAAGGGCATACGGCAGAGTGACATCCGATGCACCACAAAGTCGAAGTATATCTTCAAGAAATATTTCAAGCACTACCGTTATCAGTACTCCCAAGCCTATCATGAGCAAGAAAGAATTGCCGAAAGTCTTCAATGCCTGTTCCTGTTTGTTCTCTGCATAAAGCATGGCAACTTTAGAAGCTGTGCCGGTATTGACAAGTGCTGCAAAGGCTGATATGAGAATTATGATAGGGAACGTACAAGTCAAAGCAGCAAAGGAATCTATCCCGACTCCTATACCGAGAATAAAGATCTCGAATATATTCAAGACCGCATTAGCCGACATAGCAAGCATAGCCGGTGGGGTAAACCTTCTCAGAAGCTTACCTATCGGCATTGTGAGCATGATATTTACTCGTGTATTGTCCATCTAATTCTTTTACTTTTTACACTTGCGTTGTCTGTTTAGCCATGCTTAAATGTACGATTTATTCACCATTGAACAAAAACTGTACATATCATCAGCAGATAGTCACGCTATTCCCTTCCTTCTTCTTGCTCTCATAGCAGAGTTTGTCAGCCTTGGAATAGGCAATAGCTTTCACCTCTTCTATATTGCCCTTAAAATAGTGCGCTCCCATACTGAAGGTTATCTTGATGTCACCAAGTTCAGGAATTGCAATAGCATTCACTCTGCCTTCCAGAGCCTTTACTTCATTCCTTATATCTTCCTCGTCCTTGATTCCATCAACGAAGACGAAGAACTCATCACCTCCCAAACGGGCTACAGAAGAATTTCTGATACCACATAGACACTGACCAAACGCCTTTAGTACCAAGTCGCCAGTCATGTGACCGCAAGCATCATTAATAGCCTTGAAGTCATCAATATCCACGACACAGAGGTAGCCCTCTCCATCGGGATTGAACAATTCGTGTATTCTCTTTTTCAACCCATAACGATTCAGCACCCCAGTAAGCACATCGTGCTCAGAGATGTAAATCAAATGGTTGAGATATGCTTCTTCTACTTGTATCATCATTTTTCTTTTGGTTTTAAGGTTTTAGGGTTTTAAGGTCGGACTTGCTTTAGCTAGGTGAGCTTGTGAACAATGCTCATTAGCGTTGCTGACCTCTAACCTTCTAACCTCCCAACCCGGAATTTAATCATTTAAACATGTGAGGGGCTAAACACGAGCTCAAACCTTGAGCCTTTTCCTAACTCACTCTTAACTACGATTTTGCCATGCATATTCTCAACGAGACGACGGCAGAGAGAAAGACCTATGCCGGCTCCAGCCGTACTGCTGCTTTCCTTGTAGTATCTGTCAAAGATGAATTCATGTTTCTCCTTCGGAATACCGATGCCTGTATCCTCCAGGAATATCACAACGTTGCCGTCTGTACATTCCCAGCCCATCGTGATACTGCCTTCTTTCGTGAACTTAACAGCATTATTCACAAGGTTCGACATAACCTGCATCATACTACTACGGTTTACATCCACATATACATCTTCCGGTCCTCGAACTATGTTGTATTCCAGACGATCAGGTATTACAACGTTATATGTAGCATATAGTTCCTCTACAATATCCTTCACCTTCCTGGTCTTCAACGCCATGTGCATCTGCTCTTCTTCAGGATTGCTCTTCAGCACATCATTAAGCAAGCGCAGCAACTGCTCGGTATTATCAGCAATAATCTGCGAATAGCTCTTCAACTCTTCCTCGGAAGTCTCACTTCCTGCCTGTGCAAGAATCTGAGAGAAACCGGTAATGATATTAACAGGAGTACGGATTTCATGCCCCATAGCGGCAAGGAAGCTCGCCTTCAGCTTACTTTCCTCCTCAAGGTCGAATGCGCGTTTACGTTCCTTCTCCTTCTGTCGTGCACCATCAATAATGGTAAGGAATCCCATCAAATTGTCAGATGTCGGCGCTTTCCCTTTATCTGTCACACGTCCCTTCTCCCTACACACAAGGACACCAAGGGAGTGTACCTCATGAGATACGGGCAACGTGATATTGAAATCTACATAGACACCCGCTTCGTCTGCACTCTCAATAGCACGTGTCAGCTCCATACGACTCTGGCGCGAGACACATCTAAGTATTACATCAACGGGAATCCTGCGCTCTCGCAGATTATTCTTTTCAAAGAAACGATGACCGAATACCAGCTTACCTTTATATATATACCACAGATATGACTGTGTAGAAAACAGAATCTCATGAACATTCTCCATATACCTATCAGCCTCACGACCATTTTCGAGATACTGCATTTTTTGGAAGTTGTCATCAATAAACCTCCATAACGTCAGTACCACCGTCAATAGTATCAGGTAGATAATTCCTATGTAGTAATATTCATTCATCACTCTTCACTTTTCATTTTATCCGCCCTCTTGAAAATCAGGTTGAAGGTACTACCCTTACCCAATTCGCTCTCAACCGTAATCCTTGCACCCATACATTCGGCAAGTTCCTTACATAATGCAAGTCCAAGACCGGCACCTTGCGAGAAATGGTCAATCTTATAGAATCGGGTAAAAATCATATTATGATACTGAGGATCAATACCTATACCCTGATCCTTTACCGAGAGTATAACCTCATCGTCGGTCACAGTACGGATAACAGTAACCGTAGAACCCATTGGCGAGAACTTGGCAGCATTATCAAAGAGGTTTATCATTATCCTACGCAACAGATTCCTGTCTGCACGAATAGGCACATCCTCTCCATTTTCTACAACCTCAATCTTCAGGCCAAAGAGATTAAGACTCTCTTCCTCCCTCATAGTAGCCACTTCAGGAGTGCAATCCGAATATCGAAGTTCCTCAAACTGCACAGTAATACCGCTATTGTCAATCAAGGTTACGGTCAACATATCCTCAATCATCTTCATCAGCAGAACGTTGTTCTTGCTGATCTCACGCTCGAAATATGTAATCTCATCCTGCGTAAGAGTACTTCTCATATTCGCCAGCAGTTCCGAAATACCCACAATAGCATTAAGAGGAGTCCTAATCTCATGACTCATACATGAAATGAAATCCTCCTTCTCCTTGGCATTTGCAAGCATACGGTTGGTGTCAAGTTCCATCGCCTCACGCTTCTTCAGCTGGTCAATCATAATCGTAGTTCCCCTACGTACAAGTCCCTGAGGCGTCTGCTCAACCATCATGCTCAACTCATACCAATGAGGGTCACGCCCTTCAAACGAGCCGTACATCTGTATGACATGATTTCCCGGCTCTTCAATTTGAAAGAACTCTTCAACCTTATGCTTATAGAAGGCACTAGCATCACAGATATTTCTCATCTGTTCAATATCAATGACAGCATCAAGCGACCTCGTATCATATTGCAGAACCGAGAACTTACCATCCTTCAGTTCCCACACATGCGTCTGAGTCTTATCCAACAGCATCTGCGTAACAGCCCTTGTCCTGATGCTGTGGGTTGCAGCTTCATGCAGTTTCTCAGCCATCTTATTGTGTTCTACTATTCGCTTGTATGTTTTGTACAAAGTATAGACAGCAACACAAATCAAGACAACAAGAAAAATCACACCAAAGGCAACCCTCCAGTGCAATAAATCTGCAATATGAAGTACAACATTTATCATTTACGAGAATTCAGACTTCTCTTGAGTGTCTTTATAAGTTTATCCACCTCTATAGGCTTTGAAAGATGTGCATTCATTCCTGCTTCGAGGGCTTCACGCTTGTCTTCCTCGAAGGCATTGGCCGTCATTGCCAATATCGTGATGTTTGCCTTTTCCCTATCCTCCATCTTACGGATTATGCGGGTAGCCTCATAGCCATTCATCCTTGGCATCTGAATATCCATAAGCACGAGGTCATAATATCCCGCAGGTGCCTTGTCTATCATTTCCACACATTTAAGGCCATCCTCTGCACGTTCCACCACGAAATCCACATCACGAAGAATCTCCATCGCAATCTCCGCATTCAGGTCACTATCCTCTGCAAGAAGGATTCTTCTACCCTTGAAATCTACGCCTGAGAGATCTGGCATATCCACATTGACGACATCCGACTTCTTTGCTATACGATGCTTGGTATGAACCTTGAACGTTGTTCCCTTACCAAGTTCACTCTCAACCTCAATGGTTCCTCCCATAAGGTCAAGGAGATTCTTGACAATAGGCATACCAAGTCCTGTTCCCTCCACCTTTATATCCGTGGTGGTATGTTCACGCGAGAATTCCTCAAACAGATGTGGAAGATAATCAGCAGACATTCCCTGACCGTTATCTTTCACGATAGTCTCAATAATGACATAGCCTTCCTCTTCACATGGAAACTCACGGATGTATAGCTCCACCCTACCACCCGAAGGTGTGTATTTATAGGCATTGCTGAGAAGATTCAACACCACATCACGTATCTTTATAGGATCACAGTAAAGATATTCATGCTCTACATCCATGGAATGGCAGAAGGTTATTCCCTTATGCGCCATCATATCAACGAAAACTGAGCAGAACATATCATACATCTGTTCTACGCCCCATGCCTGAATATCTACATCCAAATGTCCTTTCTCAATACGTGACATTTCCAGGACATTATTGATAAGACCTAACAGCAAGGCACTTGATTCCTTCAGTTTCTTCAGATAGTCATGACGACGTTCTGGCTCGTCCTGATGCTTCTCAAGCAGGCCTGTGAAACCGATTATTGCATTCATCGGAGTACGGATGTCATGACTCATATTCAAGAGGAAGGAACTCTTTGCGCGGTTTGCCTCCACAGCAGCTGACTTTGCCTCTTCCAAGGCGTTGAGCTGTTTCAACTCCTTTTCTTTCTGTTCGTTGACATCTACAGTCGTCCAAACCACTTCCGTACAATAGCCGTCATCACCACGTTTGCCGGCAACAAAAGAACCTATAACCCAACCACAGGCGCTACACTCAAACTCTTGTTTGATTATCGGCTGAGTCTTCAGCTGCTCACGCACCCAATCAAGGTCAGTAAACGCAAGCATGTCTTCCTTCCACGCAGGCTTAACCAGTTGATTGCAGAACTCCATGAAGCCCTCACGAGCGTCGCCCTCATTTCCGAGCACGTTATGAACCTTCTCATTCACGGTACTGACATGCAAAAGCTTGCCAGTATGCATGTCTATGCGGTATATGGAAGTACAAGACTTTGACACGAACTTCACAACCTCGTATGCCCTGTTAAGCTCAGCACCCATTTTTGCCATAGCCATTTGGTGCTCCTTCTCCTTGAGTACCAAAGGTGTTACATCCGAACAATAGCCGCTAAGGATATGTCCTTTACCCTCAACCCTACCAGAGCCTGTACAACGCATAAAGCGGTCGCCAATCGTAGGATGCTCCCAAGAATAGGTTATTTCCTCAACGTTTCCAGACAGCATCTTTTCAAAAGAAGCCACAACAGAATCCCTGCCCTCCGGCTTAACTCGGTTAAACCAGAAGTCATACATCTCCTCAGAAGACAAGGCAGAAGCATCACTAACGCCCAATAGCTCAGCCATTTTGGCATTAAGATGCATTCGACGGGGCTGTCCTTCTATATCTTCAACAGACCACATGCCCAATCCTGCACCTGCCATGATGCGTTTCATTTCTTCAAATTGCAGTTCATAGGACATAAGTGTATCAGAGCTGTTATTGAATTGGTCAATAGGCATTTGGTTGCAAATTAATTATTAGTTATAGGTACATTTTCTAAAGTGTAAGGGCTAAAGGCTAAAGGCTTTTGACTTTCGTCTTTTGCCTCAGACAATTGCGATTGCAAAAGTAATCAAAAAAAAAGAAATTTCCAAATTTACGGCAAAATAATTCAAACTATCGGTAAAAAAAAATCAGAAATCTAAGAACATAACGGACAAAAGAAACCGGCATCCATCATTTTGACGAATGCCGGTATAGCTATCTTTTGTTGCTTTGCTCCTCCCAAGTACCTCCGATGTAAGTCCGTTGTAACTCCGTACCAAAGTCGGTGCAAAGTCGGTGCAAAGTCGGTGAAGGAGCGATTTAATAGCGAAGTTTCATCGAGTTTGGTTCGGAGGAAGAGCGAAGGCAAAGCGAATTATCTTACGACATATTTCTTTCCACCCTTGACTACAATTCCCTTTGCATTAGAATTAACTTTCTGACCTAAGAGATTGAATGTAGCCTCAGATGCAGAATGATTCTCAGCAACAGAATTTATGCCAGTAAGTTCTTCTGCAGGAATCACAGAATATTTTGAAGAGCCCCAGATTGTAGGCCCTGAGAATGTCTTCACATCATCCTTGACAACTGTAGCCGGCATCTTTGTATAACGATATGGAATGTAGCATACTCCAAAGCTCGTAGGCTTTGTAAACGACTCTGTCACAACATTATCGTCTGCCCAGATAACAGAAGTCGCATCCTTCTGAGTGAAAATTTTCTTTACTCCCTGTTCGAAGTAGTTTCCCTCAATAAGGAACTCCGAATTAAGACGTGGATTAATGCATGCTGTTGAGTTTCCCGCACAATGGAAATAGTTGTTCAGCATGTGGAAACGTCCATAACGTGCCATTGGCATACGCGCACGACACTTGGCTCCCCACGAATTGAAAGCGAAGGTGATTGACAGTTTATCATCATCTTCAACCTTACTGTCAGAACTTCCCACAAGGTTGGTGTTCTGGTGCATGAGAGAACGGTCGGTATATGAGAACTCATTCCAACTTGCTGTAATCATATCCGACTCATTAGAGATATCGAAGTTTCCGTCAATACCATCTATGAACTCACAATGGTCAACCCATACATTCCTTGAATACTGCACAGCCAAGAGGTCATATCCGCTACAATCGATAGAACCAGGTCCTATGAACGAAAGGTTACGGAAGATAATGTTCTTACAACGCTTCACACAGAAGACCCCAGCCTCACGATAATTCTCATTACCATACTTCTCATAAAGAGCCTTACGGGTAAGATATTCAGCCTCTTCATCAACAACCACTCCATTTGGAAGTGTGCCTCCAGTTCCCTTGTCCGTTGAAGCGCTCTCCACATCAGCTTCCTTCAGAATGGAAAGGACATCGGGAGTTACATACCACTCTGTGACAAGACGTGCATTATTAATACCGAGAATAGTCTTATTATTACAACCAGTAGCTGTACCCTGATTCTGAATAGTAATGTATTTCTTGATTACAAAATCACCCTTAGAACCGTCAAGAATAACAATATCGTTATCCTTGATGGCATTCTTGATAACGTCATCCTTATATACTTTATCTGCAGTAAGCACCTTGACCTTCTTGCCACTCTTCGGATTATTAAGAAGCGCCATAGCATCCTCATACGTATAGGCACCCCCGCCCGTAATCTTTTCTATGGACGGGTTGGAATCTGTACGAGAATCGCATGTCGCAAAGCCGAATGCCTGTAATTGATCGAAATCCGAATGGGCGAAGCCTGATTGTGCTTTTAGTGAGATTGGAACAATAGTTGCAATTGCCAGCAGAGAAACTGGCAGGATTTTGTTTGAGATAACCTTCATGTTATATATTCATGTTTTATGACTAATTCTTTGCTTTAGCATGTCAGAAACGCTACGATAACGCATTTCCTCCTGTGTACGCACACGTTTCGATTGCAAAGTTAGTGTTTTTTTCTCAAACGCGCAAGAAAACATGAAGAAAAAACAACAAAAAGGTCCTATAATTCAAAACAGCAAGTGGCAGTTCCTCATTTAAGAGGAACTGCTCAAATACTGGTTATAATCTATTCTTTTCATTTTCTATTTCTAACGACCTCCTTTTCTGTTATTTAATTACATACTTCTTTCCATTAACTACATAAACGCCTTTTGAGAGTCCCTCAAGGCTATGTGTATTGTTACGAACCTTCACTCCATTAACTCCATATACATCAGAGCTTTCAAGGATTATGCCATTGTCCTGCAAGAGTTCCTCAATAGATGTCGTCTCGCTCTCAGAACCACTCATATCCATAGAGGATAGAGGCTTTGCATTTGCAACATCGAGACACCTGACATAAGCTCGGAAAGACTTTGCAGTAACAGAATTCTTAATCCTTGTGAGGCTGCCATTATTTGCCATTACGTAAGATCCTGCTGGAATATCCGTTTCATAAAGGTTTCCTTCAAAGATGTATGGATATTTTGGGTTGTATTCATAATCTGTACTCTCAGGAGCATAGGTTACGCCTTTTGCACTAACCGTAAATGCAGGAGTTGAAGAAGCATCCAGGAATGTGACATTAGCCTTAATCTCAGAAATGTTCTTCTTTGTCGGAAGGATGAAATAAGGATAACCAGCAATAAGATCTTGATTGGTATGCCATATAAGCTCCATCTTACCTTTAAGTGCTCCACTATCATAAATCTTCTTCATTATCACGACAGCGGTTCCCTCGCCAAAGTTCTCCTCCACCTGTTTCTTATTCATGCTGAATGGCAGACAGATAGAACTCCATGTGTCAGCAGCAAAAGCACGCTGATAGGTAACAGGTGTAATATCCTTATTCTCAGGGAATGCCGGCTGTGTGTAAGAACTGCCATTAAGCTCATCCTTGAAGACTATTTCACTACCCTCAACAACATCACGAATTGGATTATTCTCAAAGTTGCTCTTATTGATGAGTTTTCCTTCCTCAAAGTTGTAGCCAGAGTACCCTATCTTGGTGTGGTTGGAGAATATGTAATATGTCTTACCAGGATATACGTTGAATGTATAACGTACAATTCCCTTTGACATTACCATATATCCGCCATCACCAGTCTCGATTACTTTCTGCTTCCAACCAGCATTCTCCCAATTGTTAATAAGCAGTTCGAAACGGTCATTCTGATTA